>Ga0307492_10001061_pt1 | contig 11418 bp, 8 predicted proteins | sample SI3LmetaG_FD_202365 | JGI IMG/M metagenome (GOLD analysis project Ga0307492, IMG submission 202365) | Sea-ice brine microbial communities from Beaufort Sea near Barrow, Alaska, United States - SI3L | ecosystem: Environmental > Aquatic > Marine > Coastal | place: USA: Alaska | collected 2017-05-06
GTCGATTTAACCGCTTCAGATGATATTGATAGCTTACTTCAGGACATTCAAGTTGGTGAAGAGGCCTCTGCAGTCCGAGAATCGATTAATTCAGACAGTGATGCACCATCAGATGAAACTGTTACATCAGAAGAAGAAAATAAAGAGCTCATTGATAACTTTACTAATGATTATGTATCACCATTTTTATCTGTAGATTTTAGTGAACTACTCAATGAAGATGATAATGATATAAGTAAAAAAACGATTAATGAAGAGAGTGGTTTAGCAGATAATAGTCTGTCAGATGATTTAGATATAGATGCACTATTAGCTGAAGCTAGCGACAGTGATAATTCAGATGAAAATGCTTTGGATATTGGTGACGATATTCTGAATGATGGACAAATAAATGAACTCGCGTCAGAAAAATTATCCGATTATACCAATGGTGATGTGCTAGCGGACTTATTAGCCGACGAGCATAATACGGAAATTGACTCTGTTGATGATAATAGTGAAATGGATGCAATTGAAGAACTTGATAATGTCGACTTTGATGATTTACTCGCAAATATTGAAGAAGAAACTCATACACCACTTTCAGATGAACTTGATTTTTCAGAAGGCTTTACGAGTAATGATATTGATCTCGATGCAATTGACTTTGGGCCTGATGATGAAATTAGCCTTGAGGTAGAAGATGAATTTGACATAGATAGTGCTTTGGATATTGATGAGGATACCAATACCAATAACAATTTAGATATCGATTTTGATATAGAAGAAGATGACTTCGTTTCTGTTGATTCTTTATTGTCAGACAGCTCAAGCTCCACAAAAGATGAAGAACCTTATAGAAGTGCGGATTTTGATTTAGGTCTAAATGAATTTCCTGAATTTTCTGGCGACAACTCTGCTGAAGAAGATGACGATAACGGTATTGCTGCAAAATTAGATTTGGCTAAAGTTTATATCGAAATAGGCGATAGCGAAAATGCTGAAGTTATTCTGCAAGATGTCATTGAAAAGGGCGATGCCCAGCAACAATTTGATGCCCAACAATTGTTAGACAGTATCAGTTAATAAGTACCGACGATTTTATCTTTAATTGAAAGCCACTTTTGTGGCTTTTTTTATATAATGAAAAACCTAATTGGCATAAACCTTAAAATACTGGATAATGCGCGCATTATAATTGGGAGTTATTGATGCGTTACGCTTTAGGTATTGAATACGACGGAAGTCGATATCACGGTTGGCAACGACAAACAAATGCGGTAAGTGTTCAGCAGAATGTAGAAAAAGCCTTATCAAAAATTGCTGATGAAAAGGTTGAAGTGATTTGTGCGGGGAGAACGGATACTGGCGTTAGTGCTACTAATCAAGTCATTCATTTTGAAACTGATAAAATTCGTAAAGATGTTGCGTGGACACTTGGCGTCAATACTAATTTACCCAATGATATTGCAGTTTCTTGGGTTAAAGAAGTTGATGAAAGTTTTCATGCTCGATTTAGTGCTACAGCACGCCGTTATCGATATATTATTAATAACAACAGACTGAGATCCGCTATTTTAAGTAAGGGCATCAGCTTTTGTCATTATCCTCTTGATGAAACGCTTATGCATGAGGCTGCTCAATGTTTAATTGGTAAGCATGACTTTACTTCTTTTCGAACCGTCCACTGTCAATCTCACTCTCCGGTTAGAACGTTAATGCATTGTAATGTTTCTCGACAAGGTGATTTTGTTATTATCGATGTTAAAGGCAATGCTTTTTTACACCATATGGTGAGAAATATTGCAGGCAGTTTGATGCGTATAGGTCAACAAATTGAATCAGTAGAATGGATGACTGAAGTGCTAGAAGCTAAAAACCGTTGCGTTGCTGGTATGATGGCACCTGCAGCAGGGTTATACTTTGTTGGCGTTGATTACCCTGCCGAGTTTAATATTCCAAAACCTCCACTAGGACCCTTATTTTTACTTTAACGTATTTGTTGACTTAATAATCAGATATAAAGTAACAAAACAGACCAGTTTTTTGTATTCATTCGGGTGTTAAATGTGCTTTAATCTGCGGTTATAGTTGAAATTATTACAAATTTAATAATTTGCTGGTATTTTTAAATGAATATTGGCAATTTTCTCATATGTTCCTATGAATATATTAGGTAAAAGAAGGCAAAAATAAATTATGAGCTGGATCGAAAAAATTCTCCCGAAAGCAAAGTCAACACAAAAACGCAATATCCCTGAAGGCGTATGGAGCAAATGTACATCTTGTAATGCTGTACTTTATAAAGCAGAACTTGATAGATTGTTATCAGTTTGTCCAAAGTGTGATCACCATATGCGCATTTCAGCGCGCAAGCGTATTGATTGTTTTTTAGATCAAGATAATCGTACTGAATTAGGTGAAGAATTCGAAGCACAAGATATTTTGAAGTTCAAAGATTCAAAACGTTATAAAGACCGTTTAACTGCAGCCCAAAAAAATACCGGTGAAAAAGACGCGATTGTAGTAATGAAAGGTGAGCTGAATGGAATGCCTATCGTTGCTGCTGCTTTTGAATTTGCCTTTCTAGGTGGTTCAATGGCTTCAGTTGTTGGTGCTCGTTTTGTTAAAGGTGTTGAATATTGCCTTGAGCACGATTTACCTCTTGTCTGTTTTTCTGCAAGTGGCGGAGCGCGTATGCAAGAAGCGTTATTTTCATTAATGCAAATGGCAAAAACCAGTGCTGCATTAGCAAAAATGAGCGAAAAAGGCTTACCTTACGTTTCTGTATTAACTGACCCTACAATGGGTGGCGTATCAGCGAGTTTAGCCATGCTTGGCGATATTAACGTTGCTGAACCTAAGGCATTAATTGGCTTTGCTGGCCCACGTGTTATTGAACAAACTGTACGTGAAAAATTACCCGAAGGTTTTCAACGTAGCGAATTTTTAAAAGAGAAGGGCGCTATAGATATTATCGTTGATCGACGAGAAATGCGTAATACTTTATCTCGTATGTTAGCAAAATTCATGGGGCATCCAAGCCTTAACGCTTCATAACTAACGCTTCATAACTACACTATGTCAAAAAACAATAAAAGCCATTCTGCTAGAGAATCTCTAGCGCAATGGCTTTCTTATTTAGAAACAATTCATTTAACAGAAATTGATCTTGGTCTTACGCGCATTGCTAAAGTGGCAAAACGTTTAAATATTGATTTTAGTTTTGCTCAAGTGATAACTGTTGCGGGCACAAATGGTAAAGGCACCACCTGTGCTTTTATTGAAAATGCGTTGCTCGCCTCTGATAAAACAGTAGCTGTATATTCTTCACCTCATATTGAAAATTTTAATGAGCGTTTACGTATCAATAATATTGATATTGATGATCAATCATTAATTGACGCATTTGAGAAAATAGAACAGCAGCGTGAAGACATTTCACTAACATATTATGAATACACTACTTTAGCTGCATTTCTTGTATTAATGGAAGTACAGCCTGCTGTGATCATTCTCGAAGTTGGGTTAGGTGGACGCTTAGATGCTACCAATTTCATTAATGCTGATATTGCTGTAATCACCACTATTGATTTAGATCATCAAGCCTACTTAGGCAATACCCGGGAAAGCATTGGCTTTGAAAAAGCAGGAATAATGCGTGCTAATCGAAACGTGGTTATTGGTGACACAAGTTGTCCTAAGTCTGTTCTTGCACATGCGAAAGATCTTAATGCTATTGTGAGTCTGCGTGAGTCTGAATTCTCTGTTAAACAACAAAATGTAGTGAGTAATGATTCTTGTCAATCTTTATGGCATTGGCAATTTGGCGATCAATACATTAAAGATTTAAATAAGCCTTATATACCTCAAGACAATGTCGCAACAGCATTAACAGTGTTGGCCTTATTAACTGATTTTTCTTTTGTTTTGAATACAAATAGTATAAATGTTTTAATAGAAAAAACGAAAGTGGCTGGGCGTACTGAACTTATTACGACGGAAAATTTAAATTGCCCGGTTTTATTAGATGTTGGTCATAACCCACAAGCTGCTCGCTATTTAGTTGAATATCTAAAATCACAAAAGTACAACAAACTCTATGCCGTTACAGGTATGTTAAAAGATAAAGACATTGTTAATACCTTTAAGCCATTATTAGCACTTATTGATCATTGGTATCTAGGTACATTATCGATGTCTCGTGGCGCGAGTGCAAAGGAATTAGCCGAAAAACTGTCATTAAATGAAGATTCAGTTAATTGTTTTGACAATATCACGCAGGCATTTAAAATGGCTAACAAACATTCAACAGCAATAGATTTGATCTTAGTGTTTGGATCCTTTCATACTGTTGCTGAAGTCAGACGTTTATTGCTATAGTTTTTATTTATCTCAGCTTTGGAGTTTCATTTGTCTACACCTTTTCAAAACCGTTTAGTGGGTACTATTATTGTCGCGGCGGTAGCTATTATTGTTTTACCTGACTTACTCGACGGTAACAAAAAAACTTTTCAAGATGAGTTTGAGCAAATTCCACCACCACCTAAAGTTAAATTTGTTAAGGAGAAAATAAGCTTTCCTCAAGATGTAATTGTTAATGAATCACCAGAGAGTTTAAGTGATTCACTAGCATCCGATGTGGAATTGGTGAATGAACAACAACAAAAACAATCTCTAGCGAAAGAAAAAAAAGAAAAACGTGTAAATAATACGAAGGCTAATAGAGAAAAAGAAAAGAAACCTGTCACCCAATTCCCTGATACCATTATGCCTGAAAAATCAGTATTGAAACAAGAATGGGTTATTCAACTGGGCAGTTTTCGGCATGAAAAAAATGTAGCACAGCTACTACTTAAGTTGAAAGACAACGGTTATATCGCATTTACAAAGCCGATAAAAACAAAAAATGGTACATTAATTAAAGTCTTCATAGGTCCGGAATTAACTCAAAACTCACTTAACAAAAAAATCCCATCATTAAAAAAATTAACGGGTGTTCAAGGTAAAATCGCTCGGTTTTATCCAACAAAGTGATGAGTTATATAATAAAACATTGGCACAATAAGGCTCATCTCTGTTAGAATGCGCGCCTTATTATGCTGGTAAGTATTCATTGGTAACGTGTAATTATGGTTTGGATAGACTATGCCATTTTGGCAGTTGTAGGCATTTCAACATTAATTAGCTTGGTTCGCGGCTTTGTTAAAGAAGCTGTTTCGCTAGTTATCTGGATCAGTGCCTTTTTTATTGCTAGTAAGTTCTATGTAAACCTCTCAAGTTTACTTACAAATATTTCTGATCAAACCCTGCGTAATGCGGCTGCTATTGCGATTCTTTTTATTAGCACGTTAATTCTTGGTGCATTAGTTAATTATCTGATTGGTCAATTAGTCAGTAAAACAGGCTTATCTGGAACCGATAGAGTGCTAGGTCTTGTTTTTGGTGCTTTACGTGGGGTACTTATTAGCAGCGCCGTTTTATTCTTTATGGATGCATTTACACCCGCATCATCAACAGCGTGGTGGACGAGTTCTCAGTTGATCCCCGAATTTACACTCATTGTTGAATGGTTCTTTGAATACCTGAAAAATTCATCCAGCTTTCTAAAATAATTTTATTGCAGTGCCATGAAAGTGGGGCTGATGTTCATTAGTATAATTTATATTTACTCAGCGTTTTATTTCAATGAAACGCTTTTAAACTTAGTTCTGTGGAGAATAAACTCATGTGTGGTATTGTTGGCATTGTTGGAAAAACATCGGTTGGTCAAGCATTATATGACGGATTAACCGTACTTCAACACCGTGGTCAAGACGCTGCTGGTATTGTGACTATTCACAACAATACCTTTAGACTGCGCAAAGGTAATGGATTAGTAAAAGATGTATTTCACACGCGTCATATGCTGAGATTACAAGGTAATATGGGTATTGGACATATTAGGTATCCAACCGCTGGTACTTCAAGCTCTTCAGAAGCACAACCTTTTTATGCAAATGCTCCTTTTGGTATTTCTCTCGCACACAATGGTAACTTAACCAATGCGATTGAATTGAAAGAGTGGTTGTTTACTGTTGCACGTCGCCATGTAAACACGACGTCCGATTCAGAGTTGTTATTGAATATCCTTGGTCACGAATTACAATTGACTGAAAATTTAAAATTGACACCTGATGATATTTTTAAAGCCATTAGTAATGTGCATAACCGAATTCGTGGCGCATATGCCACAGTTGCTTTGATTATAGGTCATGGTATGGTTGCATTTCGTGATCCTAATGGTATTCGTCCTTTAGTTTTTGGTAAGCGTGAAACGGCTACAGGTATTGAGTATATGGTCGCTTCCGAGTCTGTTGCACTGGATGCCAATGACTTTGACTTTGTGCGTGATGTTGCGCCAGGTGAAGCTATATATTTCTCACAAGATGGAAAAATTCACAGTCAACAATGTTCAGATAATCCAACATACAACCCTTGTATCTTTGAATACGTTTATTTTGCTCGTCCTGATTCAGCAATTGATAAAATTTCTGTATACGGTTCTCGTGTTGAAATGGGCAAAAAGTTGGGTGATAAAATAGCAAAAGAATGGGAAGATATTGATATTGATGTTGTTATTCCAATTCCTGAAACATCATGTGATACAGCATTAGAAATCGCTCGACATCTTAATATTCCGTACCGTCAAGGTTTCGTGAAAAACCGTTATATTGGCCGCACGTTTATTATGCCTGGTCAAGAGCAGCGTAAAAAATCAGTGCGTCGTAAACTTAATGCGATTACAACCGAGTTTGCCGGTAAGAATGTATTATTGGTTGATGACTCTATTGTTCGTGGTACTACTTCTGGACAAATTATAGAAATGGCTCGCTCTGCTGGCGCTAAAAATGTTTATTTTGCTTCAGCGGCACCTGAAATTCGTTTTCCTAATGTTTATGGTATTGATATGCCAAGTGCTAACGAATTGATTGCTCATGGACGTGAATTAGACGATATCTGTCAGTTAATTGGTGCAGACAAACTTATTTTCCAAACATTAGAAGATTTAGTCAGTGCTGTGGGTAGCCTAAACCCTGACATTAAGCAGTTTGAAACATCAGTGTTCGATGGTCAGTATATTACTAATGACATCAACCAAGGCTATTTAGAACGATTAGACGCATTGAGAAATAATGAGAATAAAGAAGACTCAGATAAAAATGCTGATTCAATCATTGATATGCACAACGAAGGTGCTGAATAACGAATTTATGCCACTATTTAATTCGTTAAATTGATATTATAGTCTTGAAAAGAGAAAGCCCATTTAGTTTATTGCTAAATGGGCTTTCTTTATGATGTAATGTTAAGTTGATATTTTATAAAATCAATCGCTTATGGATTATGTCTTAAAAGTTAACCTTAAGAAACATATTCAGAGCCAACACCCATACCTAACATAATCGCACTAAATGCCATTAAAGAAACCAGTAGAACTAATCCACAGGTAACTACTGAACTTGCATAAATAAAACCTTTTTCTTCAGGAATATTCATCATGATAGGGACACCAGAATAAAGTAAATAAACAGAATAACAAAGCGCGGCTAACCCTGCCAAAGCAACAAACCATAAAACAGGAAAAAGTGCGGTTATGCCAACCATTAATAATGGTGTCGCTGTGTAGGCTGCTAATTCTAAAGATTGAGTAAAATCAGGTGTAGAATCGAACGTTTTTGCCATCCACTGAATTAAGAAGGCTAAACCGATAACACCAAAAATCAAACCTAAATACATTGCTACTGACATTGCCATTGCGCTTGATTCAGTGAGTTTTATGGGATCACCTACGCCTATTGTCCAACCAATATGAGCCGCAGCATAATAACTGCAAATGGCAGGTATCAAAGCAATAGTTATAATATGAACTAAGCTATACATTAAGCTTTCGTGACGTTTTTCAATAGTGTGCCATTCTTTCTTAGGGTCTGTGTACAATCCCCAAATATGATTTAATATCATAAAAACATCCTCTTGCTCTCCCCAAAATTACATTTATTATTTATTTTTTATTATTAATAAATGTCTGTATCGATCAATAACTTTATTACTGATAGCTTATTTATGTAAGATGGCGAAGCTTTCGTCAAGCGCTGAAGAGAAATCAGGCTGAATTAAGAGCAAATAATTTTTTTTTATATCGAAAATAACGAATATCTATACACATATATTTAAAAGGAAAGTCAGTTTGTGTGATAAATTTGATGATGATTAAAAGTTAAGCGACTTTTATTCTAACAATATTCATAACTTCCATTTCAAAACCAGCAATGGTTTCAATGCTGGTGTAGTAAGTCATATTTACTTGCTGTTTAGTAAGTGACTTATATACTTTTTTACGTTTATATTTGAAAGGTGTATCACAGCCTTTTATCATTACCGTATTAATAAACCATTCATTTTGTTCTCGTTGTACATGAGAAATTACCGTAACATTTTCACTATGAACAAGTTTCTCATGTTTTTTCAGTAGCTCTTTTACCGTTTTCTTTTTCATCATTATTCCCTACATTAACTTTGATTAAATATTTAACGGCCTCGAACGCTTTTTAAGACATTAATAAACATAAATACCATTTATATTGAACATGTACTTCGGGGGTGGGAATGATTTTAAACCATATTATAGGCTTTCGCAAAAACCAACATCTGTTAAATAGGCTTAATCAGAGTAGACAACAAAAAGTTTACGTAATAATAGGTTGACGTAAAGTAGATAACAGAACTTCATCGTAAATGATCTTTTTCTAAAGGGACATTATAGAATTCTGATTTCCAAAAATTTATTTGGTTAAGAGCAGACAGTTTTAAGGATGATGAATGCCATGCTGCATCAGGTTTCCAATTATTCGCCCATTCAGGTAGTTGATCAGGAGGCATAGGTCTAGCTATCCCATATCCCTGGGCTAATTCACAACCTAATTCTAGTAATGCTGTTCCGTGTTCGATTGTTTCTACACCTTCAGCAAGTACTTTACGGTTAAATGATGCAGCTAACGCAACAATACCAATAACAATTGCCTTGTCTTCGGGGTCTAATAACATATCGCGAATAAAGGTTTGATCTATTTTGATTAAGCTTGCCGGTAACCGTCTTAAATAGGTCAGCGAAGAGTACCCTGTACCAAAGTCATCAATTGCAAAAGTTACACCTAGTTTTAGACAACTGTTCATTATTTCTGAGGCGTCCATTACGTCACCCAAGGCACTTGTTTCAAGTACCTCAAGCTCTAAATAGCTTGGCGCTATATCTGGATGATCTGCAAGAAGGCTTTCCAGTCGGCTAGCAAAGTTTTTTTGCTGTATCTGTAACGCGCCGATATTGACACTCACAGGAATTTTTAGCCCACACTTCTGCCATTCTCCTAATTGTTTTAATGCTTCATCTATAACCCACTCTCCTATGTCTATACTGAAATGATGATTTTCAATCAAGGGTAAAAATTCCATTGGAGATAATAGGCCACGCACTGGGTGCACCCATCTAATGAGTGCTTCAGCACCAATAACGTCACCCGTACTCATATTAACTTTAGGCTGATAGTACAAAACAAATTCTCCATTTTTTAATGCTAAAGCTATATTTTGGAGTTTTTCATGACGATTTTTAATGGCATCTTCAGATTCGATGTCAAAAAGGTGATAGCAATTTTTTCCTTGCTGCTTTGCAATATACATCGCTTGGTCAGCATGGCGAATGAGCTGGTCTGCATCGGTGTTGTCCAGAGGATAAAGTGTTACACCTATACTCGCAGATACCTTGAGGAGATTTCCATTGATAGTCATTGGCCTTGAGGCAGCCTTTAGCATTCGTTCAATGACGGGTTCAAAGTCTGGGATTTCTTCTAAGTTGGTGAGTACAGCAACAAACTCGTCACCACCAAAACGAGATAGGGTATCGCATTCTCGTAAAGCGTCTTTTAAGCGATAAGATAATATCACTAAAAGTTCATCACCCAGACTATGCCCATGAGTATTATTGATTTCTGCAAAACCATCTAAATCAAGAAAAACAATCGCTAATGAACTTTTATTACTTTTACTTTGAATCATTGCCTGATTCAAACGTTTTGCTAAGAGTGATCGGTTAGGTAAGTTTGTCAGTACATCATAATGTGCCATATGCGCTAATTGAAGTTGGTGCTCTTTAATTTCGGATATATCAGTAAATACTGCAACATAGTTTTTCACTTCTCCGTTGTCATGGTATACAGCACTAATCGTGAGTGATTGCGCATAAGTTTCATTATTTTTTCGTGTATTCCAAAGTTCACCGGACCAGTTACCTTCATCGATGAGTGATTCCCATAATTGGCTATAAAAATCAGCTGATTGGCGTGTTGATTTCAACATACTAGGATCTTTACCTAAAACATCTTCTCGCTCATACCCCGTAATTTTTACAAAAGTGTTATTTACATCAATGATAATACCTTTATTATCTGTAATTATTATACCTTCACGTGCTTGCGAGAATACGCTTGCAGCAAGTTTAAGTTTCTCTTCAAGCTGCTTATTTTGAGTAACATCCTTTATTAGCGATGTTACTCCTATCACTGAACCATTTTTTGCTCGAATAAGGGTATTATGCCATTCGCAAATTATGGTATTACCGTACTTTGTTAAATTTTCATTAGTACTACTTGTACTATCTGTTTTTTTAAGTGATGATTTATATACACCTTTGATATTATTGCGAAATTCAGGCACTAAAATAAGTTTCGATGCATGTATGCCTATTGCTTCCTTGGCAAGGTAACCAAAAATACTTTCAGCTGACTTATTCCACTGTGTGCACTTGAAATTTCTGTCCCATGATATACAGCCTAATGGTGTTTTTTCAATGTGGTTAGAGAGTCTCATCTCACTTTCTTGCAGTAAATTCTGACTGTCTTTCAGTTGCTGTTCAGCGTTTAACCGTGTTTTAGCCATTAAGATGAAACGTTTTTGAAATTCAATAAGCTCAACAGAGCCATCTTGAGCTATATTGCCTATATCTCTTCCTAATTCGAGATTTTTTGTTGATTGTAAGAGCACTTCAAGTGGTTTTAATAAACTTTTCTTAATTCCCCACTTAGAAATCATAAGTATAAGGAATACAAATAAAAGTATGAATAGTCCTGTTTTAATAACACGTGAATTAATACTGGATAACTTTACACCTAATGGGATCCCTACACTTATTCTAATAAATTCACTGTTGTTAAATAGAGGTCTGTTAACGAAAGCTCTTAAATGATTGTCTGGGCTGCGTATTATTTTTGTTGCGTTGTTTAATGTGGTCTGATATTCCAGAAGCTGACCACTAACGCTTTCAATATGAGACCCAAGTAGTTTGGTGTCGTTAGGAAAAACGGCAATTATTTTTTCTTCATGATCGGTAATATAAGCCACCGT
>Ga0307492_10001064_pt1 | contig 11412 bp, 9 predicted proteins | sample SI3LmetaG_FD_202365 | JGI IMG/M metagenome (GOLD analysis project Ga0307492, IMG submission 202365) | Sea-ice brine microbial communities from Beaufort Sea near Barrow, Alaska, United States - SI3L | ecosystem: Environmental > Aquatic > Marine > Coastal | place: USA: Alaska | collected 2017-05-06
GTGCTTTGTAGTCACACTTTTCAATAAGATAAGCAATTTTTTTACAGATAACCCCTGTTTTACCACTACCCGCGCCTGCTAATACTAGACAAGGGCCAGTGACATATTTTACCGCTTCATTTTGTCCGGGGTTAAGTTTCATAGTGATCAATTTTTTATATGATTAGATTTTCAGGGCGCTGATTTTACCTTGTTTGTTCTATACCGTATATACCTGTGATACTTCAAAATCAACGGGAAGAAAAAACCTGTTTTATAGAAGTATCCATGGATAATATAGCCATTGGCAAAATCATTAAATGTATTACAATAGACTTATTGATGAACTATGGATAATTATAATGTTTAACGCTAAAAAAATTGAAGAGATCGCAAAACAAGTTACTGATGCAATTCCACCTAAATTCAAAGATATAGCAAACGATATTGAAGAAAAAACCAAAGTAGTTTTACAACGTAAATTATCACAACTTGACGTTGTGTCTCGTGAAGAGTTTGATGTACAAACGCAAGTTCTGTTAAAAACACGTGAAAAGCTTGCTGAATTAGAAAAAAAACTTGCTGACATTGAAGTTAAGCTTGCTGATTAATTGATAGCGATAAGTTATTATCACAATAATTAACTTATCGCTTTACTCAATATGAGTTCGTTTTATAAATAGGCTGTTTTGTATAAACGCCTCTCTAAAATAAAACCCATAATTCCCATAACAAAAAAGAATACACCCGCTATTCTAAACCAAGCATTTACGGGGTTAGCAATCATTTTTTCACCATCGGTACGGTAGACCCTTATACCTTCAGGTAACGTGGCCACATATCTTTTCCCTAAAAATTTAATAGAGTTTATGAACTTTCTATCTATGCGTTGAGTCATCTCAATCTTCTTTTTCTTACGAAGAATTAAGTATTCACTATTTTTAAACGGCACTGGTTCCGGAATTAATTTTTCCCAATCATTAAATATATTTTTAGGTTCACCGGCTAAGATAACTCCCTCAGAATAGTATCCAAATTGTAATTCAGGTAACAGTACTTTACTTTGCCCGGTATAGAATAACGTGACGGCTAAAACGATCAGCGCACTGCATAAGTAGAGAAACTTACGTTGATTCAGCGTTTGTGATTGTTGTTGCTGCTTCAGCCAATGTTCAATATCGGGTATTTGGCTCAAGTGAGCCACTAAATAACTCTTATCAAAGTCGGCTAAAAACTGTGGTATTGATACATCAAAAGCAGCTAATATCTTTCGAAAAATCTCATTAGATGGCATCGATTTATCATTTTCTAATTTAGATAAATACGACTGCTCTATACCTGCTATATTTGCTAAGTCAGGCTGACTTAATGCTTTGTCATTTCTAAGCTTCTTTAATTGTTCACCAAGCGTCATTTGCTTTTCCTTTTAAAATTAAGTATTGAAATGCCGTCGACAGCAAGCCTATTCTTGGTTATTCCTACAATAATATAAAGATGAATATTTAAGAATATGAGTGAATATAAAGAGATTTTGAGATTTATTTATAATTATTCTTTTTTCATACTAAAATGAAAAAGCAGCCAACGGCTGCTTTTTGCTTTTAAGGATTAACTCAAATTAATTTACATCTTTTAATTTCTCAATGTATTGCAATTTTTCAATATTTTGCATAACCCGGCAATAAAATTCTTCAGGACAAAATGATTTCCGTAAAAAATCATCAGCGCCATTTTTAATGAAACGTGCTGATTGAAAGCTCTTTTCTGAACTTGTTAAACCTATAATAATTAATTCATTAATCGGGTGTTTCACTCTAATTTTTAGCAATAATTCTAATCCACTCATCCCCATTAAATCTTGTTCGGTAATCACTACTTTTATATCGGGTTGTTCTGCGAGCCTTTGGACCGCTTTTGTTCCATCATCAACATCATATACCGTAAAGTTCCTTCGCTTTAGTAATTGGCACACATGATTCCTTGATACCAAAGAGCTATCGACAACTAAAACCCCTATTTTAGGGTTGTTAAGTTGGCCATGAAGAATTCTTAATAAGTAATGATATGCCTGCGCATTCTCTTTTGTAATGAAATCTATAATGGGTTGGTTCAGTAATTTTTTATGTGTGGCGTCATCTAATCGACCCGTCATTATTATACTTGGGATGTTGTGCTGTAAAATAAAGGGAACAACTTCTCCATTAGGCGCATCAGGTAAACCATAATCAAGTGTCGCCAAGAAAAAATTATGCTTCTTTGCGAGCAGTAATTTTACAACAGCAAAGGTCGGGGCAATGGTGACAACATACCCTAAAGAAACAGCCATTTTTTCAATCACTAGCGCAATGGACTTACTGTCTTCAACAACGAGTAATCTCTTTGACATATAAAGCTAATTCACATTTTATAATTCGATAATACATAACTATAGCTGAGAGTTGTGTTAAGTAAACTTTGCTATCAATTTATTAATGTTCCTCATCCACTAAATGGTTTGATGTTTAAAAGTAAAAAGCAGCCGTTGGCTGCTTTTAATGGTTAATTCAATTTAGCTTTTATATTTATAACTTCATTGGCTGAAATTTTTTATAAGTGAGACTTCGCCACAACCATTCCATAGGCCCAAAACGGTATCGATTCAACCACCATTTAGAGAATGTTATTTGAGAGACGATAATAGCGATAACAATAAGCATTTGTGGTGCTCTCGATATTTCACCATATTGACCACCCGCATATCCATAAAATATACTCGTCAAAATAACAGAATGCATCAAGTAATTCGTTAATGCCATTTGCCCCATAGGTGAAAATGCCAAAAAGAATTTTTTCCATATTTTTTTATTCAAGGCAAAAACGACTATGCCTAAATATCCTGCTGATAATAAATATTGGGCAACATAGAAAAGCATTTGCCCTACGCCCTGGAGTACTCCAGAAATCGCTGCAGCTGGGTGTTGAATAATTAAAATACTCGCAACATTTAATGGAATGCCGATACTTAGACCTACAAGAGCCAACCGTTTGAAAAACTTCTGATGTTCTTGATGTTTCGTTATTTTTTCTGTAACAACTAGCCAAAAGCCTAATATAAAAATGGGCATTAGAACCACCAGCGACATAATTGGAGTGAACATCATCATGTAGCCAGTAAAACCAATACGAAATTCAGTTGCTTTCCAGTAACTGTCTTGCGTAAAGGCTTCATCTTCTTCTGCGATGTCTCCTTGTGATTCCTTATGTTGTGCTATGGTATCAGTGATAGCGATTGCTTTACTCACTTCATCAGTAGGTATAGTAGATGAAGTTTCATCTAAGGTGGTCTCTGTGTTATCACTGGCTTCATTGATCTGTGAGACAACTTCAACATCACGTTCCAGCCGCTGCTGAACAACCGTATAAATATCTAACTCGTTTTGCCACATATTTTGATACTTAGTATCATCGAAAATCATACCAAAAATAGCACCACCAAAACTCATCAGAAAAACCGGAATAGCTAACCACATCAATGCTAATTTCAAATAAGCTCTTGGATCTTCACTTTTTTTATAAGAAACCCAAGCTAATAAAATTAAGCCCGCGATAGCATAGTCATGTAAAATATCGCCGCCCCATAAAAAAATCATATGAGCTAAGCCAATAAGAAAAAGTACAATCATTCTACGAACAAACCAAGCACCAAAAGGCCGGCCGACTTCTTGGGCACGCAATAGCATAACAGCAAAGCCCATTCCAAATATCAGGGCAAATAATTTATAAAATTTACCTTCTACAAAACAACGAATTAACCAACCTACAGCGTGGTCAATACCCGTTAAGGTGGTGTCATGGCCACCCAATGAAATAATTGCACGGTTAAACCATTCAATATTCATCAATAAAATACCAACAAGGGCGAGGCCACGTAAAACATCTAAGGCATCGACACGTTTATTTTTATCTAAAGGTTGTAACGGAGGTGGAGAGGTTGTGAATGCCTCATTTCCCTGGCTTACTTGCATTATAAATAATCCATATTATTTTAATGGTTATAGAATAAACTAATTTTTCTTTAATTGAAAAGCAAAAAACGACTTCAATTGAAGTCGTTTTAGTGTTTGATCAGTATAGAGTTATTGAAATATCAGTATTATTTAATTCAAAAAATCTTGATAGGCCTCATTATTCGTTTCTTCCTGCCATTCATAACCTAAATCTTTTAAATGATTAAAAAAAGCTAATTGGTCATCATTGTTGACTTCAAATCCCGTGAGCACTTGCCCGAACGCCGCACCATGGTTACGATAATGAAATAAGGTAATATTCCAATGTTCACCCAAAGTGTCTAAAAACTTTTCTAGCGCTCCTGGGTACTCAGGAAACTGAAAGCGAAAAATGCGTTCTTGTGTAGGTGAAGTATTTTGACCACCAACCATATAACGAACATGTAGCTTTGCTAGCTCATTATGAGTGAGATCAGTTGTTTGATAATTTTTTTCATCTAAGAGTTTAAGTAATCGCTCTCGATCTTCCTCGCCACCGGTTCTAACACCGACAAAAATATTAGCGTTTTTATGACTACCATCAGCCTTAGTTGCATAACGATAATTAAATTCAGTGATAACTCGCCCATCCAATGCATGGCAGAATGTTCTAAAACTGCCTCTCTTTTCTGGAATAGTTACTGAGAGCACGGCTTCTTTTTGTTCACCTAACTCGCAGCGTTCTGAAATATAACGTAAGGTATGAAAGTTCATATTAGCGCCAGATAGAATGGCAACTAACGACTCATCTCCAACACTAGTTTTGCAATATTTTTGTAAGCCGGCTAATGACAATGCGCCAGCAGGCTCAGAAATGACGCGAGTTTGTTCAAAAATGTCTTTGATCGACGTACAAATTTCATCGGTAGATACCGTGATCACATCATCGCAATAATGTTTGATTAAATTGAATGTGTTTTTACCAATTCTTTTCACTGCAACACCGTCAGCAAACAGGCCTACTTGTTCTAGATCAACAGGTTCACCAGCTTCCATTGCTGCTTTTAAGCAAGCTGAATCTTCAGCTTCAACACCAATAACTTTTATATGAGGTTGTAGCTGTTTTAAATAGACGGCCATACCTGCTAATAAACCACCACCGCCTACAGGAATAAAAACGACTTCAACTTTAGGCTGTTGCTGTAAAAGTTCTTTTGCAACGGTACCCTGCCCAGCGATCACATCAATGTCATCAAAAGGATGTACGGGTGTTTTATTTTCTTTTTTTGCATATTCTAACGATGCTATTTGCGCTTCATTAAAACTATTACCAATTAAACGCACATCGGCGCCAAAGCGACGAACATTATCAACTTTTATGTCAGGTGTCGTAATAGGCATAACGATTGTAGCTTTAATGCCAAGCTTATTTGCAGCAAGTGCCAAGCCTTGAGCATGATTGCCAGCAGATGCAGCAATAACACCATGAAAACACTCTTCTTCCGTTAAATTAGATAATTTATTATAAGCGCCACGTAATTTAAATGAATGAACAGCTTGCTGATCTTCACGCTTAAGTGTTATTTGATTACCTAAACGTGATGACAATTTAGTCATGGGTGTTAGTTCTGTTTCAACAGCAACATCATAGACAGGCGCTAATAATATTCTTCGCAAATAGTCGAGCGCTTCTTCTTGAGTTGCTTTAGCAAGCACTAAAGCTTGCTGCTCTGCTTCAGTCATTATATTTAATCCACAAGACCATCATTATTCTATTCCATCCAACAGGTCACGGTTACGTACCGCACCTTTATCAGCACTAGTCGCTAACATCGCATAATTTTTCAGAGCATAACTGATAGGACGTACCCGATTAAGAGGCTTCCAAGCACCTTTTCCTTTAGCTTCCATCTGGGTGCGGCGTTTGGCTAATTCTTCTTCACTTACCTTAAGTGTGATATCACGAGTAGGGATATCAATATGAATAATGTCACCTTGCTCAACTAAAGCAATAGTACCGCCAGCACCAGCTTCCGGAGAGACATGACCAATTGATAAACCAGACGTTCCACCAGAGAAGCGACCATCCGTTAATAATGCACACTCTTTACCTAAACCCATCGATTTCAAATAAGTGGTTGGGTAAAGCATTTCTTGCATGCCTGGCCCACCTTTGGGACCTTCGTAACGAATAACAACAACTTCCCCTGCGACAACTTTACCCGCTAAAATACCAGATACGGCATCGTCTTGGCTTTCAAACACATGAGCAGGCCCCGTAAAAACTAAGTTATCATCAGATACGCCAGCCGTTTTCACAACACAACCGTCAGGAGCAATATTACCGGCTAATACCGCTAAGCCACCTTCCAATGAATACGCGTGTTCAAGTGAACGAATACAACCATTTTCACGATCATCATCAACAGTATCCCAACGGCAATTTTGGCTGAATGCTTTCACCGTGCGAATGCCCGCAGGGCCTGCACGAAAGAAATCAATTACGCCTTGGTCTTTCGTTAATGTAATGTCATATTTTTCTAACATTTCATCAAGCGTTAAACCTAAAACGTTTTTAATGTCTGTGGTTAATAAGTTAGCACGAGCTAATTCACCCAGAATAGCAAAAACACCACCTGCGCGATGTACGTCTTCCATGTGATACTTTGGTGTAGACGGTGCAACTTTACATAACTGCGGCACAACTCTAGATAAACGATCCATATCTTTCATGGTGAAGTCGATATCAGCTTCTTGCGCTGCGGCGATTAAATGTAATACGGTGTTTGTTGAACCACCCATCGCTATATCTAGACACGTTGCATTTTCGAATGCCGCTTTGTTAGCGATACTACGTGGCAATGCTGACTCGTCATTTTCTTGATAATAACGCTTAGTTAACTTAACAATTTCTTTACCTGCGTTTAAGAATAAATGTTCACGGTCAGCATGCGTAGCTAGCATTGAACCGTTACCCGGCTGTGCTAATCCTAACGCTTCAGCTAAACAGTTCATTGAGTTCGCTGTGAACATACCAGAACATGAGCCACACGTTGGACAAGCTGAACGTTCAACTTGGTCACTTTGTGCATCAGATACTTTTGGATCGGCGCCTTGGATCATAGCATCAACTAAATCGAGTTTGATAATTTGGTCAGAAAGCTTAGTTTTACCGGCTTCCATTGGGCCACCAGAAACAAATATCACCGGAATATTAAGGCGCATTGCAGCCATGATCATACCCGGTGTGATTTTGTCACAATTTGAAATACACACCATAGCATCAGCACAATGCGCATTGACCATGTATTCAACTGAATCGGCAATAAGATCTCGTGATGGTAAGCTATAAAGCATACCGCTGTGACCCATCGCTATACCATCATCAACAGCAATAGTATTAAATTCTTTAGCAACACCGCCCGCTTTTTCAATCGCGCCTGCAACAAGTTGTCCCATGTCTTTCAAATGCACATGGCCCGGCACAAATTGCGTAAAGGAATTAACAACAGCAATAATCGGTTTGCCAAAATCGCCATCAGTCATTCCTGTTGCGCGCCATAAAGCACGGGCTCCAGCCATATTACGGCCTTGAGTAGAAGTTGCAGATCTTAATTTAGGCATGATAGTTACATTCCAATTGATAAGTTTGATAAATATTTGTGAGAAGTTTTATTTTGAAAACCCCCTCATTGAAGCTGCTTTTAAAATAAAATGTTTTTGGTTTTATTGATAAAATAATTTGCAGATAGTTCGTTAAAATTTCAAGGTAAGAAGTGCGCAGCTTATAAGTATAAGTGAGCGCTTCTCACGCTGAAATTTAACGAAATAACAAAGCGATTATCAGAAGACTATTTTACTGGGTCTAACCAGTTATCTGGTACTTCGGTGGTACCGTTGAATATACCAAAAAATGCTTCTTGAATAGCTTTCGTGATTGGACCACGTGAACCATTACCCACTAACATTCCATCAACTGATTTTACCGGTACAACTTCGGTCGCAGTTCCACACATAAAGAACTCATCAACAAGGTATAATGACTCACGAGAAATGGGTTCTTCACGTACTTCATAGCCTAACTTCTCAGCAAGGAAGAAAACAGTATCACGCGTTAAACCTTGTAAAATAGAAGCAGTTCCCGGCGGTGTATAAAGAATACCTTTGCGAATCAAAAATAAGTTTTGGCCTGCGCCTTCACTCACCATATTATTTATATCTAGAGCAACACCTTCAGCATAACCATGACGAGCAGCTTCTGCTGAAATCAGTTGCGATGAAAGGTAGTTCCCCCCAGCTTTTGCTGCTGTTGGCATCGTGTTCGGTGCTAATCGGTTCCAACTTGAAACACCAACCTCTACCCCGTTTTCAATAGCATCAGCACCTAAGTATGCTTCCCAGCTAAATGCGGCAATCATTACATCAGCTTTAGCATCAGTAGGTGGACGTAAACCCATACCGATATCACCCAAGAAGGCTAATGGGCGCAAATATGCTGAAGATAAACCATTTTTAGCGACCGCGTCTTTACACGCTTGAACAATTTCTTCTTCGGTAAAAGGAATATTCATACGATAAATTTTTGCTGAATCGAATAAACGTTTGATATGTTCTTCTAAACGGAAAATACACGTACCTTTATGAGTATCATAAGCACGAATGCCTTCAAAAACTGATGAACCATAATGCAAAGCGTGACTCATTACATGTACGGTGGCATTTTGCCACGGCATGAGTTCACCATTAAACCAAATTAGTTCTGCATTTACTTTAGCCATTTTTCTTCCTAATTTATAATATTTTTAACGAGTTAACTGTCGTTTAATGACTCAACTAACTCTTAATTTTTATGGATGCTTGTTGCATCTTCATTATAACTGGTTATGAGCCATATTACTGCGTCGGATTTGTGTCTACTTTGACGTCTTTGATGTCTATCAATTTATTAATTTGATCAACCAGAAAAGAAATAGGCCGCTCACTTCGCACCATTAATTCAATCGTCCCAATATTAGTGCCTGTATTGACCCGCGCATTAATCCCCTCGATTAAAAAACCTCGGTAGCGTGCAACTTGTAAAATACGCTCTAATACCACTTGTTTATCATCAGCCTTTATTATTAATCGATAATGATTCATCTTATGTACTCTCCATCATTTTATCATTGGCTGTATTGGGTGGTACAAGTGGCCATACATTGTCTGCTGCATCAATTTTAACTTGTAATAAATAAGGTCCGTCATGTTCGAGCATTTCTTCAATCGCTGCAGAAACCTCTTCTTTACAACTAATCTGTTTAGCTTTGATTTCAAAGGCATTCGCAAGCATGACAAAGTCAGGATTATCAGAAAGATCAGTTTCACTTAATCGCCCTTGAAAAAATAGATCTTGCCATTGACGAACCATACCTAATTTTGCATTATCAATAAGCACAATTTTTACCGGTAATTGAAAGCGCTTGATCGTTGCTAGTTCTTGAATATTCATCATTATTGAACCATCACCAGATACAGCGACAACACAATCTGTTGGACGACTCACTTGCGCACCAATTGCGGCAGGCAAACCAAAGCCCATTGTTCCCATGCCACCGCTCGTCAGAAAATTACTTGGATCATCAAATGACATATGCTGTGCTGCCCACATTTGATGTTGCCCAACATCAGTCGTGACGCAAGTATTTTTAGGCATTTTTTCACTGACTTCTTTTAATACTGCTGGAGCGAAAATAGTGTTACCTGGGTGATTATAATCCCAACCAAAATCAGCTTTCATTTGTTGGCACCTTTGTTGCCAATCTCTTATTTCCAGAGGGATAGCTAACGCTGGAAGGTTAGTTTTTAAATCACCTAAAATAGCGGAATCCGCGACACGTCGTTTATTAATTTCAGCAGTATCTATATCAAAATGAATCACTTTCGCATTTGGCGCAAAATCATCTAATTTCCCTGTGACACGGTCATCAAAACGAGCACCAACAACAACCAACAAATCACTTTCTTGTACGGCTAAGTTAGCCGCTTTAGTACCATGCATTCCTAACATGCCAAGATAGTTTTCGTTTTCAGGTGTAATGGCGCCTAAACCTTTTAATGTTGAAACACTCGGCACATTAGTAATATCGATAAAGTTACGTAATTCATCAACAGCATTTGCCATACCGACACCACCACCCACATAGAGAACAGGTTGTTTAGCATGACAAAGCATTGCGATTGCAGAGCCAACGTTAGCAGGCGGTAAATTCACTTTATTTTTCAACGTTGAAACAATATTGCCTTTGCTCACAATATTCGCAATTTGAACATCTTTTGGAATATCAACAAGAACAGGACCTTGTCTACCTTCAAGTGCTATAGCGAATGCTTGATGCAATACCTTTTCAAGATCATTGATATCAGTTACTTGAAAAGAATGTTTTGTACACGCTAATGACAAACCAAAAACATCAATTTCCTGAAAAGCATCAGAGCCCATAACAGAAGTTGGCACTTGTCCAGTTATAGCAACAATGGGGATAGAATCAGCAAGCGCATCAGCAAGACCGGTGATTAAATTCGTAGCCCCTGGACCAGAAGTAGCAAAACAAACACCTACTTTACCTGCAGCCCTTGCATAGCCCACGGCAGAAAATGCGGCACCTTGTTCATGACGACACAAAAAGTGTTTGATGTCACTATCATAGAGCGCATCATAAATTGGCATTATAGCGCCACCGGGGTAGCCAAAAACGTGTTCAACACCATGTTGTTGAAGTACGTCAAAAAGTAATGAACCACCGGTATGTATTTTTTCACTTGCCATCTTTTTTTTAACTCATCTAATTGAATGTATTTTGCATAATCATCAGATTGAGTTTTCTCCTTTGCCACTGATTTGTATGAATTATTTATATAACGTTCTTCGTCGTAAAATCTAATTTTTTATTTTCATCTTCATGTATAAAAAAACCCCCGTTCTTTTCAGAGCGGGGGTTTGTTATTCGCTTAAATTTTCCTTAGCTCAACAAACAACCCGCGATGATTTAATAATCACCACGACGAGAATGTTAATAATCACTGAGCTAAATGTTTGCATATTTATTCAATTACCTTGATTCTTTATATAAACAAAATAAAAAAGTTTTAAATTTTTTGGCTGTTTCGCTGCCTATTTAAATTAGTACCATAGCTCTAATATTGAGTGCAAGTTTTTTTATTAGCTTTTTTTAGTTCAAATAAAAAATTTAGTTATATGAATCGTTAGCACTTTGGTAAAAACATGCCTAGACTAAAGTTACTGGAATGTTAACGAAATGGATTTTTATGAGCCTCGCTTGTATTTACAGCCGAGCCCGTGTTGGGCTTGAATCACCTCTTGTCACTATCGAAGCGCATTTAGCCAATGGCTTGCCTGCATTTAATATCGTTGGCTTACCAGAAACGTCAGTGCGTGAATCTAAAGATCGCGTACGAAGTGCAATCATAA
>Ga0307492_10001065_pt1 | contig 11403 bp, 7 predicted proteins | sample SI3LmetaG_FD_202365 | JGI IMG/M metagenome (GOLD analysis project Ga0307492, IMG submission 202365) | Sea-ice brine microbial communities from Beaufort Sea near Barrow, Alaska, United States - SI3L | ecosystem: Environmental > Aquatic > Marine > Coastal | place: USA: Alaska | collected 2017-05-06
AATATAATCAGGGGAATACATATGAGTATTACAACATATTCAAAACAGTCTTTTAAATTAACGCAATTAGCTTGCGCTTTTATGGCTATGGGCGTTGGGTCTAATGTTTTGGCAGAAGAAACCAAGTCTACAGCCGTTGGTATTGAAGTTATTGAAGTAACGTCCACTAAACGCATAACAAACGTAATGCAAACTGGCCAAGCGGTTAATGCCTTTAATGAAGGTACAATGGAAGATCTTAGTATTGATGGCGCACAGGATCTTGTTCAGTATTCTCCCTCTTTGATTATTGCGGGTAGTCGGGTTTCGATTCGTGGTGTTGGTCGGCCAAACCTTGCTTTGGGTTCTGATCCCGGTGTTGGTCTTTATACAGATGGTGTTTATAGTACTGAAAATGATATTTTTGGATGGTGTAATTTTTGTGATATTGAACGTGTAGAAGTTTTACGTGGCCCACAAGGCACTCTATATGGACGCAATGCTGTTGGCGGTGCAATTAATCTTATCAGTAAGGAGCCACAAGAAGAGTTCGGTGGTTATGTAAATGTAGAAGCAGGAAACGACGGTTATTTACTTTACCAAGGTCAAGTAACAGGGGCTTTAACGGATAAACTTTCTGCAATTGCCACATTTTCTCAAAAAGAGCGTGATGGTTTACAAGAAAATATTGCAGAAGGCGTCAACGATTTTGATGATGAAGATACCTTCTATTATTCAGGTACATTGAAAGGTAACTGGTCTGAAAATTGGTCAAGTTCACTTCGTTACGTGAAATCAGAATCTGAAGAATCTCCATCACCGGGGTATTTAAGCAATAAATATGATGAAGGTGCCGGTGAATTAAATAGAACAACATACGTTAACCAAGGATTTTCTGCTTCAGGTTTTAACTTTCCAGGTATGTACCCAGGTTCTAACGCGTTAAACCAATTAATGGGACATAAATCAGAAAATCCTACGGCATCAGATTCGACTAAAATTAATGTTGATACCCCTGGCTATTTAGATTCTTCGTCGGAACGCCTTATTTTTGTTAATACCGTTTCATTGGGTGATTTAGAGCTTAAATATAGCTTCGGTGATGCTAGTTTTGAATATGACTATCTAAGAGATGGTGATGTCACCAATAAAGTGAATGGCGCAATTGATCTTTCAATGATGCTTGCTGAACTTAGTGGCGGTGTTTATTTACCAAACCCTGCGACAGGTGCACCGATAACCCTAGCCTCAGATATGACAACAAGCTTTAATCAAGCGTCTGAAGCGCAATCTCATGAATTACAATTAATGTCGAATTATGATGGCAATATTAACTTCATTGCAGGTTTGTATTATTACAACAGTGAAGAAAGCTCATACAACGATTTTGTTGAACGTGGTTTTGGTTTAATGAATGGAGATGCTATATCGACATATTATGGTGGTGCTGTAACGTCAAGTGCATTAATTGGTGCGCCAAGTTTAGGGCCATTAAGTTTATATGAAACATATGCTTGGGCATCATTTGGTTCGCTAGGTTTTTATTCTTATGAAGCAACGGAAGATGGTTCTGGAGGCTACTTGTACCGAGGTCAAAATGAGCTAGAAACAACGGCAACGGCTGCATACGGTCAACTTGAATATAACGTAACAGACAACTTTAAACTAACCACAGGCTTACGTTATTCAAAAGATGAAAAAGTTGGAACTGACAACGTATTTGCTTACTTATCTGTACCTGATACGGATCACAAAGTAGAAGACAGCTGGAGCAAGGTTACTTGGCGTGTACAAGGTGATTGGACAATTGACTCAGATACATTCTTATACGCATACGTGGCAACAGGTTACCGCTCTGGTGGTTTTAACTTAGGCGCTGCATCTGCTGGCGACGTTGATGTTGTTGACCCAGAAGAATTAACGGCTTATGAGATTGGATACAAACGTTCAATGTTCGATAACCAAGTTAATTTAAGTTTAGCGGCTTACTATTACGATTATACCGATTTACAAGTTACTACAACGGTTGTTGAAGGTGGTGTTGGGACCCCATCTTTTGATAATGCGGCAGCCGCTTCAATTACCGGCCTTGAGTTAGATATGCAAACAGCCGTAACTGATGATTTATTTGTGAATATTACTTATTCTTATAATAAATCTGAGTACGATGATTACAACGTTGTTGATTCTACTTCTTGTGCTTTTTACGGTACTGAAGAGGCATGTGCAATACAAGATTTATCAGGTAACCAACTTAACATGGCACCTGAAACTAAATTCAGCCTAACAGCTACACAATATGTTGAACTAGAAGATATGGGATTGATAACCATTACTGCAGGTTATTCGTATGTAGGCGAGCAATACTCTCGTGCCTTTAACCTTGATAAGTGGGATAAGGTTGATAGTTACGACAATATCGATGCTCGTGTTAGCTGGACATCACCAGAAGAAACATTTGTTATTGCTGCATTTGTTAAAAATGCAGGTGATGAACGTGACGCTATTTATAATAGCTCACCTTCAACAGTAACGCGTATGCAAGCTTCTACCTTGTCTGATCCTATTTCATATGGTCTTCAACTTCGTTATAACTTTGAATAACTAAAAATTTAGCAAAGCCCTAAAATAAGGGCTTTGCTTTTTTTATGTTTGGATATTCCAATGAGTAGTATTGATTTTTTAATAAGAAACTGTGAATGGTTTACTGATGTACCAGAAAAGGGCATAGAAACACTTATTAAATCTGCACGCTTAAAGCATTTCAATCACAGTAAATATCTTTACCGCTTAGCGCAAGAAAGTGAATTTGTTTATGGTGTGGTGTCTGGTTTTGTTCGCATTAAAATCAGCAGTATTCAAGGACAAGAATTTTCAATAACCGAATTTTCAACTAATGAATGGTTAGGAGAACTTTCGTTAACTAATCAACCTATTGAAATGTTTGAAGCACAAGTATTAGAGAATTCTAGCGTTATCGAAATACCTAAAAGAGTTGTGCAATCAGTTGCAGAGCAATTTCCAATAATCTATAAAAACTTATTTCTATTTCAAGCATCACGTACGTTAAAAATGTCAGAGCTACTGGGTGGCATGTTGTTTTATCCATTGGGTGCTAGGCTTGCAGGTCGAATTTTATGGTTCGCTCACCATTATGGCAAAGATGTTGAAGAAGGGGTGTTGATCAATAAAAAAATGAGTCAACAAGAATTGGCCGAATTAACGATGGGATCAAGACAGCGCATAAATAAAGCATTAAAAGAGTGGGAACGTGATGGCATATTAAATATGCAAGGTCAGCAATACCTCATCAAAGACATCTCTGCTTTAAAAGCAAAAACACTATTAGATAATGATGAATAAACAAGAAATAACCTTTGAATTTTGTCATTTTACAAAACGTATAGTCACCCAGGTGACATAAGAAAATTAAAGAAAAAGATAAATTATTTTGTCAGTTTACCGCTTTATCTTAAAGCACAGAGACTAAATTTTTTATTATTCAATAGGTAAAATTATGAGCATACAAAACGAAAAATCAAAGAATACAAATAGCGAACATTTTGATGTCATGATCATTGGGGCTGGCATTTCAGGCCTTGGCTCTGCTTATCATTTAAAAGACCAAAATCCTCATAAGACCTTTTGTGTACTTGATGGTATGGAAAGTTTTGGTGGCACATGGCACATGCATAAATATCCTGGCATACGCTCGGACAGTGATTTATTTACCTTTGGTTATCGTTTTAAAGCATGGACAGGAAAGCCTATTGCCAGTGGTCAAGAGATCATGAACTATTTACGAGAAGTCATTGATGAAAATGATTTAGCGCCACATATTCGCTATAACCATCATGTAAACACCGCTAAATGGTGTAATAAAAAACAGCTTTGGACCATTACGGCGTTAAATAAAGGCACGCAAGAAACGCGCGTTTTTACCGCTAACTTCTTATGGATGTGTCAGGGCTATTATAAACACGAAAAAGGTTATACGCCGAAGTGGGATGGCATGGATACTTTTAAAGGTGAATTAATTCATCCACAAACATGGCCAGAAGATTTAGATTATAAAGATAAAAATGTAGTCGTAATCGGCTCAGGTGCAACGGCAGCAACACTAGTGCCTAATATTGCTGCTGACACTAAGCATGTGACGATATTACAACGTTCACCCACCTATTTTTTTCCTCGTAAAAATGAAAATCCACTTACTGATGAGTTACGCGCACTTAAAATAGACGACATGTGGATACATGAAATTTCTCGTCAGCAAATTTTACAAGAACAAGATGGGTTTATAAAAACGTCTCAAGCTTATCCAAATGAGGTGAAGAAAGCCCTAATTGAAGGTGTACAAGAACATTTAGGAGCAGACTTTGATGTAGGTAAACATTTTACACCTAACTACAACCCTTGGCGACAGCGCATTGCTGTAGTTCCTGATGGTGATATTTTTGCAGGTATTCGTTCTGGTAAAGCCAGCATTAAAACTGATGAGATTGAATGCTTTAATAAACAAGGTATTTTATTAAAATCAGGAGAGCAACTTGAAGCGGATATTATTGTTTCAGCAACAGGTTTCAATTTGAGTGTTTTAGGGGGAATTGAGTTTTCTGTTGATAATGAAATTGTCGACTTTTCACAGACTGTTGGGTATCGCGGAATGATGTTTACTGGGATCCCAAACATGACATGGGTGATGGGATATTTCCGTGCAAGTTGGACTTTACGTGTTGACCTGATCGGTGATTTTGTTTGTCGTTTACTTAGACACATGGACGATAAGAAAGTTAAGCAAGTGACAATGACCTTACGTGAGGAAGACAAGGATATGGAGTTACTTCCTTGGATTGATACCAATGAATTTAATCCCGGTTATATGATGAGATCAATGCATTTATTACCCAAACGTGGCAGTAAAGGAGATTGGCAGCATAGCCAAGATTACTGGTCTGAAAAAGAAGTGCTACCGAAAGTCAATTTAGACGATGACTTGTTTTCCTATAAATAAGTGTACACCAATAGGTTTGTTTTGGTAACGCGTAACTTAGCAATATATTGATAAGTAGGTAGTATGTCAGGTTTTATTGAAGAAAAGGTCACAGTGAACAACATTAATATAGCGTATCAAATTCACGGTGATAAGTACGATCCAACCATCGTTCTCATTCATGGATTAGCTGCACCTTTATCGGGATGGCCCATCGAAATGGTGGATGATTTTGTCGATAAAGGTTTTCAAGTTCTATTGCTCGATAATCGTGATATGGGGCAATCGGAAGAACTTAATGAATTACCGATACCTCATTTACTGTGGACAGTATTAAAAAATAAGTTGGGCTTGTCAGTAAAAGTACCATACAAACTTGAAGATATGATGACAGATGTTGTTCGTTTATTGGATAAGTTAAGTCTTGATAAAGTACACCTTGTTGGGGCATCTATGGGAGGAATGATCGCACAGTTAATTGCGATCAATCATCCCGAACGTTTACATAGTTTAACCTCAATTATGTCGACAACCGGCTATAAAAAGTTACCGCCAATTACTGCAGAAATAAATAAAGCAATAGCCCAAAAACCAGCTTCTGAAGCACATATTGATCGTTTCAATTACCACATGAACAAATGGCGCGTTATTGGTAGTCCGAAATATCCACTGGATGAGCTAGAACTAACGTTTAGAGTAAATCGTTTGATGGAGAGGGGGATTAGTGGAAAAGGCACTATTCGACAAATCCTGGCAATGTTAGTTGCTGCTGATAGAACTGAACGTTTAAAGTCAGTCTTAACGCCAACCTTAGTCATTCATGGAGACGCTGACGGATTGGTTCATTGTGACGGAGGCAGAGCAACGGCAAAAGCGATAAAACATTCAAAACTGAAAATTTATCCCGGTATGGGACATGATTTTCCTGTTCAATTAATCCCTAGCATTGTTGACGATATTGTCAGTCATGCATATTTAGTCGAGTTGACAAATGAGTAATAATAAAATAGATAAAAATTCATATTTTCAAGGAAAGGTTGCTGTTATTACGGGGGCTGCATCGGGTATTGGGCGCGCCTTAGCACTAAAGTTAGCAGATAAAGGTTGTGATTTAGCATTAGTGGACAGAAATATTGAAGGTTTATATGCCATTCAAGAAGAGTTAATCTTTTTTGGTGTTACCTGTGTTATACAAGATTTTGATGTTTCAGATAAACAAGCGTTTACTCTCTTTGCTGACAAAGTTATTGCTCAGTTTTCACACGTTGATATGTTATTCAATAATGCTGGCGTTAGTCTTATTGATTCTGTAGAAGATCAAAGTTTTGACGATTTTCATTGGTTAATGAATATAAACTTTTGGGGCGTCGTTTATGGAACACATGCCTTTTTACCTTTTCTTAAGAAGTCACCTCATGCCCATTTAGTCAACGTTTCAAGTTTATTTGGCTTGTTATCTTTGCCTTTACAAAGTGCTTATAACTCATCAAAGTTTGCGGTTCGTGGTTTTACGGAGTCATTAAAAATGGAAATGGCAGGCACGAATGTTTCAGTACATTGTGTTCATCCTGGTGGGATTAAAACCAATATTACTAACAATGCTAAAATATCAACAAACCACGTGCCTAAAAGCCAAATCTTAGAAGATTTTAACAAATTGGCTAAAACAACTGCAGAGCAAGCTGCTGATGTTATTTTGCATGGTTTGGTAAACAACAAACGAAGAATATTGATAGGTAATGACGCTAAATTACTTGATCGTATTGCTCGATGGTTCCCTGCAACTTATGAGAAAGTATTAGGTTTTGAAAAAGGAGTATTGGCAAAACGTAAAGTGTTATAACAAAGTTTTTAATGTGTCACGAAGGTGACTTTCTAATTTTTCTCACATGGTAATTTCTAACAAATATAATAAAAAGGACATATCTGTGACGTTAAATGCTTATTCAAAATTTATTGTTGTATCGACTATTTTTTTATCCAGCTTAATATCTCGGAGTGCTTACGCTATAAGTGTTTCAGACGTTGATCTCCAAGTGGTGACCATTTGGAGTGAAGGTGTACGTCTAGAAGGTGATCTTTATAAGCCTAAAGGTCTTAAAACGGGAGACAAATTACCGGGTATTTTAATGGTCCCTGGTTGGGGAGGAAATAAAAAAAATATACAGAAAAACTACGCCCCTCATTTTGCTAAGCTTGGATTTATAGTACTTAGTTTTGATTTCAAAAGCTGGGGACAAAGCGATGGTCCAATTGTATTAGCAGAAAAATTGGCTGCTGTTGACGAAGCTACCGAGATAAACGTTAAAGCTACTCATATTCGTCAGATCATTAACCCACTATCTATGATTGAAGATGTGCGCGCTGCTCTACATTTTCTAGGCAGTGAACCGCAAGTTACGCCTAATAACCTAGGAATTTGGGGGACGAGTATGGGTGGAGGTTTAGCGCTTGTAGCTGCGGCTCATGATGATCGAGTTAAAGCATTGGTGAGTCAATTAGCCCCTTTAAATTACAAGTACAATCTACGTGTTATTCCTGAACAACAAATGCGTCAAGTAGAAGCTATGGCAGCTAGAGGAATAATCCCCCCTTACCCTGGTCCAAAAAGTAAAGTAAACCCTAAGTTAAGAGGTTATCCAGATTGGGTTGCTATGAAACGTTTTGATCCCATGTCACATAGTAAAGACTTAAAAGCAGCGACGTTAATTATGGATGCTAAAGATGAAAAGTTATTTGAAAATAAAGAAAATGGTCAATTACTTTATCACACTATAAAAGATCGCTTAGAAACTCGTTATCGTACTTTTCCTGGTGGACATTACGACATGTACAAAGGTGATAATTTGAAAGAGGGCCGAGCAGAAGCATTAAAATGGTTTACTCAATACTTGAAAAATTAACTTTTTTATTATTTTATTTCGTCTGATAAACGCTGTATTAATTGTTAGGGCTAGGATTTTCACTCGATATAAGCCCTAACAATACCTTTGTTTTATAGCCATGCGTATTGCTTCTTCCTATTTTATTACTTATTTTTATTGATCTCTTTTATCCAACGTTAATTTTAGATGCTCCGTTAATGTAAAGTTAATATTCATTGCCCTTTCTGAAAGTAGAAGGATATAATCAGCTAAAATATAATAAAAGGATGTTCTGTGTTCAATCAAGCAATTAAACTTATAACGTTAGTCTTTTTCCTCTCCAGTTACAGCTCTATTACATTCGGTCAGGGATATGGCAATGTAAAAAATCAAGTTAAAGCGAAAAATCTAGATATCAATACGCTCTTTCAACCAGATGATTATCGAAATGTGCATTTATCTCCGGATGGTAAACATATTGCTTTGATACGAGATCAAAAAGGTACGCCCGTTCTGACCATTGTCGCTGTTGATACGATGAAAGCGGTTAATCAAATATCTTTTGCCAAAAAAGACAGTGTTGGTAGTTATAAATGGGCAAATAATGAAAGGTTGTTAGTTTTTCTAGCCAGTAAACAACGAAATAAAGAGAGGAAAGGTTATTATGGTGAAATTTATAGTATTAATATAGATGATAATGAAGGTAAGTTTATTTTTGGGCTTCGCTCACTAGTGCGTAGAGGAAAAATAAAAAAAGGCACAAAAAATCATGATTATGAAAAACATTTAGCCCACCCTAAAATTATCAACATGTTAAAAAAAGAATCTGAGCACATCATTATTTCAACTTCACAATATAATGATAAGGGCATGTGGGTATATAAATTAAACATCTACAATGGCCAGATAGAAACCATAGCAAAAATTGATAGTAGCAAGGCAAACTATAAAAATACTAGGTTGAGTTATTTTGAAAGCAGTAAAGAATTATGGCTTAGCAGTAAATACGAAGGGGAAGCTCTTCTTTTATCTCGTTATGATTTTGATGATAGATCTTGGACTCAATATCAGCCAAAAGATTTAAGTTTTGAATTTTTCATTATTGGATATGATAACGATCAAAAACAGCTTATTGTAAAAGACTATTGTGGTAATGATACGTTATCAATTTGTCTGTTAGATCCTATAACTTTAAAAATAACGTCGCTATATTCCGTTGAAAATTATGATATCAGCTGGTTGTACTTCGATAATAATGATATCCCATACGCAGCATCATATTTTGATGAATATCCACAATATAAAATTTTAGATGAAAATCATCCTATGGCTCAGGAACTTTCTAAATTTTTGAAGCAATTTGTAGGTTATGAAATTAAAGTTGATTGGGACCAGCTGCACGGTAAAAGAGCGTTAATAGCACTTTCAAGTGATATCCAGCCAACCTTATGGTATTTATTTGATAAAGAAACCAATAACGTCAGTTATGTCGCGCATAGTAAGAAGGCTGTTGATACAAAACGATTAAATCCGCAATATTCCTTTAAGTTTAATGCTAGAGACAATATGCCTATTCAGGGGTACATTACTTTACCGTCTAATAAATCAGATGCAGCATTACCCGCTGTTATATTAGTGCATGGTGGTCCTCACTCCCGTGATTACTGGGAGTTTAATCCAGAAGTACAATTACTATCATCACGTGGGTATGCAGTGGTTCAGGTTAACTTTAGAGGGTCAACAGGATTTGGTTGGAAATTTGAAGAATCAGGATTCAATCAATGGGGGGAATCAATTCAGTTCGATATTCTCGACAGTATTAATTATTTAGTTGAAAAGAAATACATAGATAAAAACCGTCTTTGCATTATGGGGGCTAGTTTTGGCGGTTATAGTGCTTTACAAAGTAGTATCATTGCGCCAGATTTATTTCGGTGCGCAGTAGCCGTATCAGGTGTTTATGATTTGGCGTTACTTATAGATGATGAAGAGGCTGAAGAATCTCTAAAGTTAGCGAGAAGAATTGGTGCAGAAAATGTTCAAAAGTTACATTCACCTACCAATGCTATTCATCTGTTGAAGTCGCCTGTGTTATTGGTGCATGGTACCAAAGACGATAGAACACCTTTAGAACAAGCGGAAGTCTTAATAGAACAATTAGAAAAGCATAAAAAGACCTACGAATGGTTTGAAATGAAAAATGAAGGTCATAATTTTTATAAGACTGAAAACCGAGTAATATATTATGAAAAAGTGATGAGTTTTCTAAATAAGCATAATCCAATCACTCCATGATGCATCAGCTTACCTTGTATGTTGTTCAAATATTATACAAGGTAAGTCTGGTAGTTAACGTTTAAAAAGTAAAGTGATCACTATCCATATTCATTATTGTACTTGCACCATTCGCTAAGCAAGCGAGATGTCCATGTGCTTTAGGCATAACTCTGGCGAAATAAAAGTCTGCTGTTTGCATTTTAGCTAAGTAAAAATCGGTGCCTGTTTGGTGATTTTTAATCGCATCTTGTGCCGTTTTCGCCATTCTTGCCCACATATAACCTAAAGTAATGTAGCCAGACAACATGAGATAATCAACAGAAGCTGCACCTAGTTCGTCAGCATTAGCGCTTGCTTTAACGGTAATATCATCAGTGACTTCTTGCCATAATTCTACATAATCGACCAAGGTATGACAAAGAGGCGATACAGAGCTATTTTCATTTACTTGGCAAAAACGTTTAATTTCACTCATAAAGTCTTTAAGTAAAGTGCCTTTAGTCCCAATCACTTTTCGACCAATTAAGTCAAGGGCTTGAATACCTGTTGTACCTTCATAAAGACAGCAAATTTTGGTATCACGCAGTAGTTGCTCCATACCCCATTCTTTAATGTAACCATGACCGCCTAAAACTTGTATACCGTAGCTTGCAGAGTCAACAGCCGTTTCTGTTAGGAAAGCTTTTGCTATCGGGGTTAGTAAAGCCAGGCTATTATTAGCGGCTAATTTGTCTGCTTCATTTTTACTTGCGTGTGTAACATCAACTAACTGTGCAAGCATGGCAACTAAGGCTCGTCCCCCTTCAGCAATAGATTTTTGTGTGAGTAACATACGTCTTACATCAGGATGTACAATAATAGGATCAGCTTCCCCTTTCGGGTTTTTAATGCCAGTTAATGAGCGCATTTGTAAGCGATCTTTTGCGTAAGCCAATGAACCTTGAAACGCCGCATCACTTGCTGCAACACCTTCGTTTGCAACACCTAAACGAGCGCCATTCATGAAAGTGAACATACATTTTAAACCGCGATTCTTTTCACCAATCAGATAACCTTTAGCGTTATCAAAGTTAATCACACAGGTAGCATTACCGTTGATGCCCATTTTATGTTCTATAGAACCACAACTAACACCGTTTTTATCTGAAATCGTGCCATCATCATTTACGTTGAATTTAGGCACGATGAATAATGAGATACCTTTGGTTCCTGACGGAGAGTCTGAAGCACGAGCAATAACTAAATGAACAATGTTTTCAGATAAATCATGCTCACCTGCAGAAATAAATA
>Ga0307492_10001066_pt1 | contig 11399 bp, 13 predicted proteins | sample SI3LmetaG_FD_202365 | JGI IMG/M metagenome (GOLD analysis project Ga0307492, IMG submission 202365) | Sea-ice brine microbial communities from Beaufort Sea near Barrow, Alaska, United States - SI3L | ecosystem: Environmental > Aquatic > Marine > Coastal | place: USA: Alaska | collected 2017-05-06
ATGTTATTGGAACAACATCACTGAGCGCAGCTATGACGGTTGTAATGACTAGAAGCTCAAGTGAAAAGAATGGTGAAAAGGCCGGTGAAGTGATTGAAATTCCGGTGAAGTGTCGTTTAGACACCGCGGAAGAAGTTTTAGTTTATGACGGTGGAGGGGTGTTACAAAAGTTCGCTACCGATTTCTTAAAGTCTAATGCCTAAACGTTTATTTTTGATGATAACTTCGTTGCCTGAACTCACGTATAAATATACGCTCCGTGCAGGCACCTTGTTTTCAACAGAAATAATTCGTTTAACCATCAAACTTTGACAGTTTATTTATTAGCAGCAATTTAATTGCTGCTTTTTATGTTCAGGACGAACGGTATGTCGTGCTCACAGGATGTGAAAGAGCGACCAAAATAAAAAATTTAGGAGAGAGCTATGGCTTTCGAACCTCAAACGCCGATACCTCAAGTACACATGCCTCAAGTGAAAGTCCCAGCAACCTATATGCGCGGTGGCACTTCAAAAGGAGTGTTTTTCAATTTAACCGACTTACCTGAGCGTTGTCAGATAGCTGGAGCAGCGCGCGATAACATGTTGCTACGTGTTATTGGCAGCCCAGATCCTTATGGAAAACAAACCGATGGTATGGGTGGTGCAACGTCGAGTACCAGTAAAACCGTTATTTTAGCTAAATCAACACAAGCTGATCACGATGTTGATTATTTGTTTGGTCAAGTAGCGATTGATAAAGCATTTGTTGATTGGAGTGGTAACTGCGGTAACTTAACTGCGGCGGTTGGTTCATTTGCTATTAATTCAGGTCTTGTTGATGCGTCGCGTATTCCTGAAAATGGAATTTGTACTGTGCGTATTTGGCAGAAAAATATTTCAAAAACCATTATTGCTCAAGTTCCTGTCACCAACGGTGAAGTACAAGAAACCGGTGATTTTGAATTAGATGGGGTTACTTTTCCTGCCGCAGAAGTGCCTGTTGAATTTATCGCGCCTGTTGATCCAAGTGAAGCTATGTTCCCAACGGGTAATATTGTTGATGATTTAGAAATACCTGAAATGGGTAAGTTTAAAGCGGTGACACTCAAGGCGACTATGATTACGGCGGGTATTCCTACCATCTTTCTAAATGCTGATGAAATTGGTTACACAGGAACAGAGCTTCAAGAAGCTATAAATGGTGATCCTGCGGCACTCGATCGTTTTGAAACTATTCGTGCTTACGGCGCAATTAAAATGGGCTTGATCAAAGAACTTTCAGAAGCACAAGCTCGTCAGCATACGCCAAAAGTTGCTTTTGTTTCATCAGCGCAAGATTATGTTACCTCTAGTGGGAAGTCTGTTTCAGCAAGCGAAATTGATTTACATGTACGTGCATTATCAATGGGGAAGTTACACCATGCGATGATGGGCACTGCGGCTGTTGCTATTGGCACTGCTGCCGCTATTCCTGGTACTTTAGTTGCTCTTGCTACAGGTAATGCTGCTGGAGAAGCTTCGGAGTCAGTCACTTTTGGTCATCCGTCAGGAACTCTAAAAGTCGGAGCTCAAGCGAGTGAAGTAAACGGTGCTTGGATTGTTGATAAAGCGGTCATGAGCAGAAGTGCTCGCGTGCTTATGGAAGGTTGGGTCAGAATTCCAGGCGATTCATTTTAGTTAAGTTAATTCTCATTAAATCAATAAAAATGGAGCTGTTCAGCTCCATTTGTCACAGTCTTAACTTTTTTGAAAATTTATTAGCTTTGTAAATATTGATAAAGGGCTTTTAGTACTTTCATTTTCCCTTCATTACTTTCATGTTCATGGGCTAAGTTTTCTAGGGTGATCATAAACTCATCAGCACTTAATAAACCTTTTCCTCCAAACTGTATTTTGTCTTGGCAGCGTTGTTGCCATTTTTGTTGCTCTGCACTTGTTAATGTTAGTGGATAATTTCTAGCACGATATAAAAATAATAAAGACATTAATCGTTCATCTTGAAAAATAAATGGATGTGTCGCGAGTTGCTCAGGAGCAAGTTCACGTAAAATATCCATTTGAGCTTTATCACTATGAGAAAAAAAGTTTCCGCCATATAATGAATGTTCAGCGTCAGGTTTTTCTTGGTCGCTATAATCTTCAGCCGCAAAAACTTCAGCTAATTTGTCTCTCACTTCTAAATGCTGTTTTAATTTTGTCAAATTCTCTAAACAAAGCTCCCTAGGAATATTCAAACGTTTAGCATTTTCAGGTAATAGTGTTTTTGCTGGCGCAACAATAGGGCACTTATTGATATGAATAAGTTTTATTGGAATTGGCAGTTCATCTTCGGCTAACTCATCGTGTCGAGTATATAAACGCGTTTTAATTTCTTCTGCGCTTAAATCAAATAAGGGTTGAGGATCAAGGGCTAAATCAATAGCTATAACGGCATTTTTATTAACCGGATGATAAGCAAAAGGCGCGAACCAACTTGTACAACCATGCAGTGAAGATATTTTACTCGAGGTATGAACAACGGGCGTCATACTGTAAACATCGAGTAATTCAGCCACTTGTTTTTTATTTCTTAAATTAAAAATAAAATCATAAAATTTCGGCTGTTTTTCTTTAATTAATTTCGCCATAGCAATGGTGGCATAAACATCACTCATTGCATCATGTGCGGCTTCATGGGCAATACCATTAGCTTGTGTTAATAGCTCGAGTCGAAAACTCACCACTTGTTCGCCATCACGTTCAACGGTTGGCCATTCTATACCTTCAGGACGAAGTGCGTAACACGCGCGCACCATATCAATAATATCCCAACGAGAATTTCCATTTTGCCATTCACGAGCATACGGGTCGTAAAAGTTACGATAAAGCAGATAGCGCGTAAATTCATCATCAAAACGAATATTGTTATAACCAGCAACACAGGTATTTGGCTGAGTAAATAACGTATGAATACGTTCAGCAAACTCAACCTCAGATAAACCGTCTCGCTGAGCTTTTTGCGGAGTGATTCCTGTAACTAAACATGCTTCGGGTTGAGGCAGGTAATCTTGTGGCGGCTTACAATAAAACATCTCAGGCTTACCTATGATGTTTAAATCTAAGTCCGTACGAATACCGGCGAATTGAGAAGGTTTATCAAACTTCGCTGATATACCGAAGGTTTCATAATCGTGCCACAAAATACTTGGCTGTTCATTTGTGTTTGTTTTTCGTTTGTTTTGTTTGTTTTTATCTATATTCATCAGTTGGTTGCTTTGCTTTTTGTTCGCGATTGTTTGTTTCTGTTTTTTATTGTCTTGTTTGTTTTACAAACTTTTGTGTACAAATTTGAGTACATAAAATATCATGGGCTGTGTACATAATAAAAGGATGTAAATATGCCGTTATCTGATAAACAATTATTGTCCCTTCATAAGAAGCCACAAAAGAAAGTGATTGAAGTGGCTGATAGGGACTCTTTAAGTGTAAGAGTATCACCTAAAGGAAAGGTTGTCTTTCAATACAGGTATCGCTTTCAAGGTAACGCAAGTAGGTACGATTTAGGGTCTTATCCTGTTCTATCGTTAAAGAATGCCCGTATCGAGTTAATCGAGCTTAAACGTATACTAGAAGATGGACACGATATAAAAGCTTATAAGAGAAAACACAAGGAAGATAAGATAGCGCTGTTGAATGAACCTAATCTCAAAGCTTGTGTTGAAGAGTTTCTAGATAAGTACAATTGTATTGGCAAGCAAACCACTAGAGAGCATTATGAATATAGCTTGAGACGGCATGTTAAAGAAGCTCCTCTTAAACCAGTTCACCTAATATCTAAGAAAGAATGGGTAGATTATTTTGATAAAGTTAGCAAATATTCGACACCTACAAACGCACAAGGTATGGTTAAGAAGTTTAAAACCTGCTTGAATTTTCTACAAGATCGTGCATTTATTCCTTCTCATACCCTTACCATTAAGACATCTTCAATTGGCACTCCTGCAAAGAAGAGAGAGCGTACACCAAGTATTGAAGAAATAAAGCTAATTTTTACTGAGCTTGATCGATCACAACGCAATCCTACAACGATCAACACAATCAAGGCTTTAGCTTTAACGGGGGCAAGAAATGGAGAAATAAGGCAAATGGAGAAGAAGGATATTGACCTTGATAATAAGTTATGGATCTTGCCTGCGATAAAACACAAATCAGGTTTTGCAGTCAAGCGGCCATTAAATGATGAAGTTATTGATATTATTGAATGGCAGTTAAAGACCTTCGGTGATCTTAGTGATTATGTTTTTCCTAATGGGGCATATAAGAACCCAATAACCCCACAAACCATAAATAAGACATGTAGGGCAATCATTAAGAAATTAAAAATGGAACCGTGGACTGTACATGATTTTCGACGCTCACTTTCGACAACATTAGTTGATAGTGGAGTAGAGCTTTATGTCACTGAGAAAATGCTGGGACATAGTTTGGGCGGGATATTATCTGTTTATAACAAATCGGAGTACATCCCAGAGCAAAGGAAAGCTTATGATATATGGGGTAAGCTTATTATAAGCTAGAGACAAAAAAGCCTCTAGTTAAGAGGCTTTAGTTTAATACTAGTCTTGTTGGTTATGTGTCTCCCAAGCTAGTATTTCTGATTTTCTAAATCTTGGATGAGAACTTATCGGTGTAACCGAACGAGGGAAGCCCTCTTGTTGTCTTAGCTTGTACGTTGCAGTTCTTTTTAAACCAAAACGCTCTTGTAAATCTTTAATGCTAAATAATTCTCCCATTATATATACCTCCGTAGAATTGAATGCTCAGAGGTTATAAAAGTGGTTAACTATTTATGAGTTTCCTCTGAATTCTTTTATGTTAAATACTGTATTCATGTTGTTCACCTGAACATTGTAAGTGGCACCATTGCCACAGAAGTTAATGCTAACCCACAAAATATATATGATCAAGTTTTGAGAACGGCGCTTTATATTTTAGATATAAACACCACAATTAGCACAGCTAATTCATAGACTAACAATCAACATGTTTACGGCCTTCAAGCCCTATCAGACTTCATTCTAGCTACTTATAACGCGACAACTAGTAGTTACTCGCAATTCAACTTCAAGCCTCTTATGGAGGTACTATAGACAGACTTGATAAAATAGCTTACAATAAGTATTGTGTTTAGTTATTTAATCATGTAAAAGGCAAGATTCACGCCAACTTGACAAACTAGATTAATAATGCGATAATATAAATAGAAAAGAAATAAAGGTTACCTGTTCTAGGTAGCTTCAACCTCCACACCAACTGATAACAACTTCACCTTAATAGTGCTTTAACTATTGAGCGAAATTTTTGTCGCCCAAACTAAATAAAAAGGAAAAATACCGTGAATTATACCACGTATAAGACTATCAAAACGATAGAAGAAAAAGTAGATATTGTTTCAGGCAAAGTTATTGAGACAAGAACCCTCCACGAAGAAAGTAATTTGAAGAATATATTAAGAAATATGGATTTTACTTTTGATAAAAGTGGAAACAACCCGTTTTATAGTAAAGCTCTCAGAATGCAGCGGAAAGGCTTTCCACTGCATGAAGTGATTTACAAAGTTTTATTACAATTAGAAGAAAGTATCAAATTACCTGAAGGAGTTACTATATGAGTGAATTACAAAGTATTTTAGATGAAAATAAAGAACGGTTTACATTATCCAAAGAAGAGTTGAAAGCTGCCACCGATAAGGCAGCCCGATCTTATACATTGTTGCCGCGAACAATCCCTTGTATTAAAGAGAAACAATTTTATTATCTTCGTACCTTTGGTTCTCTACTAGAAAAGTCAGAAGAGCTTGTCAAACTTGGCTATGAGTTAGATATAAAGAATAGCCGTATCAATGGTGTAGGCTTTCAATTATTAGCATTGAAACCTAAGAAATTAATTAAAGCTGACTTGGCTAAAATCTATATTGATATCGAATCTGAATTATTAGCAATTAAAGATACAGAGAAGGCAGCTTTCGTTGAGTCCTTAATGTCTGAACAGAAAACTAAATTACTTGCTGAAGCTGAAAAAGAAGCAGCAAATAAAGCAGTTAAATTGGCACAAGAAATATCAGCTTTAATTAAGTAATCTCCTTTCTTACCACAAATAAATTAATAACCAACACTAAATAAATTTCAGATAATTAGAACATATGTCTCAACCAAGATAGGTTTTTTGCTGTTTGAAATTTAGTAATAAAAAGGATTGAAAATGTTAGATCAAGATAAACAAAACTTAATTAAAAGTGAATTAGTCGCGTTGAACCACGGCATGACCGAAGCGGAATACGAAAAGTATTTAAAGGATAACGCTGGCTCGGTTGCCTTTGAAAAAGCCGTAAGAAAGTTTAAAAGCAACTAGGTAATACAGAACACTCTACAGGCTCTCAGCAGCCATATAACACTAGTAAATTAACAACGCATAAATCTTTCATGTATCAGCTTTCAAGCTCTTATTTTGCTTTTTCGTGCGCGCAACATTTAATTAATAGAGGAATCATCATGATCAACAAAAACGAGAGAAACATAGCACAATTAGCCCGATCTCTAGATTGGAAAGTGCATGGTAGGGAGTATAAGCACCTACTAATTTTGCTTAATTACATGTCATTAAATAAGGCGCTAACTCTGGTATTGAATAATGAACTTAATTTAGAGCTCCAAGATAAAGGAGAAATATAATTGACTGACTTTAAATTATTTGACCATGCAAAGTCATTGGCTGACTTCAGTCGTTCACCTGATGAATTTATCGTAAAAGACATAATTGACCCTCAGACTTGTAACCTTATCTATGCCCCAAGTGGAGGTATGAAAAGTCTTTATTGTCTAGCTCTTGCGGCTTCTATATCGCAAGGTAAGCCGTTTCTAGGCAAACCATCAACACAAACTAATGTTCTATACCTTGATGGTGAAATGTCCGAGGATTCAATTGCTAGACGTGTAGAATTAATGGGGATTTCAGCAATACCACAAGATTCTTTTACATATGTAGCCACTGCATTGATTAAAGGGTATGAAGCTAATCTAGCTGATGAAAAACAAAGAGAAGAATATCTAACTCAAATAATCGATTCTGATTACAAGGTAGTTGTCCTTGATAACATAAGAACACTTTGCCAATTAATTAACGAGAATGATTCTGCTCAGTTTACGGATTTCAATACTTGGATTAAAAGGTTGAGGGGACAGGGCATCACTGTAATTGTAGTGCATCATTCAAATAAGTCTAAAGAAGACGGCTCAAGAGCTGCCTATGCAGGTAGTAGCAACATATCTACCGTATTTGAAAGTATCGTGTGTCTTGAGAAACACGAGGATAGTTCACTTGCTCTACACGTAGATAAGGATAGAAATGATAGTACCCGAGAGTTTTTAGACGGTACTAACATTCGATTAAATACTGATGGTCAATTTGAAATCATTACAGATGAGATGATTTCAGGTGATTACTTCAAAACTAATGTAGAACGAGCTAAAGAGGTGCTTTTACAATTACAAGAACACCCAACCAACTGTAAGCAAATTTTAAAAAACACTAGAAGTAAGGGGCATATTGTAGAAGCTAACTCAGAATCATGGGAAAGATTATATAACAATTTACTTTCAGACTACTCAGATTTTGACACCTACGCTGAATTCAATAAATATAGAAAGGAGATAAGTAAAAATAAACGAGAGGATAATCCTACTGATTTCTAATTACCTGTGCTTATTACATAGACAAGCATAGGCACTATGCGAAGGCTATATAATACATGCACTTAAAGCCAATCTACCTACTTAACTTTTCCCTCTTGCCTGTGAAAGGCAATTATAAATTCAAGGAATTATCATGATCAATTCTAAATATGAAGGGGCGCTAGCCTCTTCAGGTATTATGCTATCTGAAATAACTCTACCGTTTATCTTCGCAGATAAAAACAATGAACCATTTAAGGCTAAATCCGATGCCTTAATAAAATGTAAGGCTACTGGAAAACTAACAGTTATTGAGTTTAAGGTAGGTGAACTCAATACAAAGACTTGCGTAAAGTCTTGTCATAATGCTTTGTCTGTACAAGCTAATTGGCACAACCTTTTTAGCTCAACACTGGAAGCACTTGAATATACACACACAAGGTTAAGCTTCTTATTGTGGAATAGTGGTTATAAATCTGATTGCATACATAATGCTTGGAACCACTCAAAAACTAAACACAGGATAGTCTCTGATATGTTAACTAAACATGATCTTAGTTATTTGGTGGTATTCGAGTCACACCCGCCTCAAGTTAAAAAAGGTAAGCGCTTTATACCTATGCAAGAGTATTACGGATTTAACTGCACTACTTTAAATCAATTCAGAGCTAGGTTAGATGGTTATGAGTTTTTAGATAAATCGACCAACTTACTTAACCCCCTACAATGACATTCCTAGAGTGGATCGTTTATTTCTTAATACGAATAGTACTACATTTGATAACAATATTATCGGAGTCGAATGAGACAATAAGAACGGTATCACTCAACGATTTAATATCTTGCTTTAGCTATCTACTGTAAAGCAGGCGTAATTGTTAAACAAGTCGAGTTCTCGATACACCTCCCCTACACAAATAAAATAAATAATTACCACCTAATACACTGTAAACCCTATTATCACTGAATTTTTAGCTTTAAAGTCCACCTCTGATTACTACAATAACCCATGACATATTATGTCATAACCTGTGGTTTATTAGTAATCTAGGATACTCTTCTCTTGTTGTATTAAATAAGCTTTAGTCTTAAATGTGCGCTAAGCGGAAGTTAAGCTAAAAATATTTGCCATCTATTTTCTAATGAATTAGTCGTGTCATATTAGTGAGAAGTATCAGTAATATCCAAGTAGTGATAAAAACTAAATATTTATCGTTTCTAAAACTTTGAAATTATGTGATATTAATACGAAATAAATTAAATTTATGGGACGGACATTAGTGATAAGTATCCATAATAATTGTTATGTGTCTGTCGTGGTGTATCTATGAGTAAGCGAAAAATACCAAGTAGCCTCTTTACCTTAGAGGAAAAAAATGGAGTGGTTATTGCGTCAGTTGATGATGAAAATGACATTTCATTCCAGCATACCGTCCTTGAAATGGATCCTGCAAGAATAAGGCTCCCTCGCCAAAGTAAGAATGAAATACTAAGCTTTGCAAGGTTTGAAGCTAGTCCTAGCCAACCCTACTATAAATCCGAAGAGGAATATCTTCTAAGAGATATAGAGAATGCAAACCAAAAAATAATTGAGCATATACAAAAGATTCGTAAGTCTATTAAGCGTATGAAAAGTTTAAAAAACCACGCAGATATGGCAGAGGAAGTTTTGCAGGAAATCACTGGAAACACATAAGAATTTAAAGCAGGAGAAAATAGAGCGTGCCTTAATCAACTAGGAACAAGAAGTATGATAAAAGTAATTCAAAGTCAAGATCCAACCATAAAGCCAAAAGCCATAGGTTATATACGTAATATGAGCCAATATAAGCAACTCAGGATTTTGTTAAGAATTTTGTTAGTGTTGTGTGTTGTAACAATCCCAGTTTTGATTCTTTGGTTTATCTATGAAAAATTAACTAAGAGGTCTTATTTGAATGGTCGATATTTAATCTTGTCTAAGAATAAATATCCATTGGACAAATCTATAATAAGAATCGAAGAATTAAACAATGAAGACGGTAATACATTGCTAGGTACGGTTGCAGGTGGTGTTTTGTTTGGAGGTCTGGGAGCTTTAGGCGGAGCTATATTAGGATCTAGAAAAAGTGGGGCTTTTGTATTAACAGATCAGAACAACAAAAAAACATTGATTGAAGCTAAAGGCACAGGAATTGTAAAGCAATTACGAGAATATAGTTTAATTAATCAAGTGTTTGGTTCGTAATGTATAAAATGCAATTTAAGTCGTTTAAAAGGACAAAAAACAGTTGATTTTGCTCCTTCGTCGCTAATTTTAGCCAACTATTTTATTGCCTCTTAACGAGGCGTTAAGGCTGTAGAATTTATCAAAAGTAGAAAGTTACGGATTAAATTTATGTTCAGACAGACTATAAAAGTCATTTTATAGTCTGATATTACCTCAGATTTCACGTAGAAACGCATTTTTGGGCGTAATGTTTAATAATTTTTATGGCTGTTTTTTATAAATGATAAATTCTACAGCCTCGTTAGCTTAAAGGAATGTTAATGAAACCAGATGTTACAAATATCTGCGTTGCTTTATGTTTAGTCATAATGGGTTATTACTACGGAGCTTCAAATAATAGCCTGATAACGAGTGATATATTTTCTTTACTTGGTCTAATTATATCTCTCTCTGCACTAATTATTGCAAAACAAGCTTTGGGAACTTGGAGAAATCAGTTTAAACATCAACTGCAACATAAAGCATTAGTCAATGCAGAATTATGCTTCAAGAGCTATTGTGCTTCCGAAGAAAGCTTCAGAGTTGAATGTATCAAAAGACGTAGTAAGCAAGGTTCTGATTTTAAAGTGCCTAATGAGCACTCTGATATTAGAAATACCCAAAAACGAGAATATCAAAGAGCATGGAATGAACTAGCTATTACTGGTCTTGGTTTTGTTGAAAGAAATACCAATTTAGCTCCTAAGGAAATAGGTGATGGCTATCTTAATTTTGCAATCGAAGTGCATAATGAGGACTTTAGTCCTTCTAGAAGTAATTTCTATAATATGCATGAATATAATCTTATGGAGGGTGTGACAATGTTCCTCAAATACCGTGCAGAATTAAGCTAAAAAAGCATTTAAAATGAATATTAAAACGGTGAGCCATTTTTGCGAAAAAGAAAAATCGGAAAAATATCGCCTAATTTTACTTCCGTTTAATACGGCATAATCGATACAAAATCTAATCCAAATTAGCTTTAAGTGCCAATCACGTAATGTCTCGAATGTGGCAGCTACTGACCTTATAGTAGTCCGTTGTATAAATTTTTAGTTTTGCTTTAAAAAATTGCTATTTCAAAAGATATCCTAACGACAAATAAGTGCGCTAAGCGGAAGTTACACCACAGTTATTCTTAACGTCCGCTTCAAGGCTCATTATGAGCCTTTTTTCTGTGCGGTTTGTCTAGCCATTAATCTGATTGAACCACCATACCTATATGCACTTTGTAAAGCATACCCTAACTCTGTATCTTCATAAACTGTAGGCTGTTCAGAATCGTCTCCTCTTTGAATCATGCTTCTTCTAGCCTCTTTTTCGGACTCTTTAACTAAAGGGGTATTTAAAATAGATGCTAAACCTATCCGTTCAATTTCAACATATTCCAAATGACGAATACCAATGGAAGAATACAGATGAATATCATCTACAAAGTTATTACAAACGATATCAATACAT
>Ga0307492_10001067_pt1 | contig 11390 bp, 8 predicted proteins | sample SI3LmetaG_FD_202365 | JGI IMG/M metagenome (GOLD analysis project Ga0307492, IMG submission 202365) | Sea-ice brine microbial communities from Beaufort Sea near Barrow, Alaska, United States - SI3L | ecosystem: Environmental > Aquatic > Marine > Coastal | place: USA: Alaska | collected 2017-05-06
CCAGACCCGCATGCTGCGCTCGGCGGCCACCGCGAGCGTGCCCACGAAACCGGCGGCCGCCGAGCGCAGCATGCGGGTCTGGAGCGTCGTCATCGCGGGATCCTCATCTGGTCGATCTTGCCCGGTATCATGCGCAGCCGCGCGTTGCCCACCAGCGCTACGGTGCGCGCGTCGAGGTCGACCTCGAGCCCGTCGGCCGAGAAGCTCCCTGCCGGCACCGTGCCCGAAACCCCGCCCCCGCCGGTGACCATACGCTGAGGCAGATCGACCATCACGCCGTTCAGCCGCATGGCATAGCCGTCGGCGGCGGAAAACCTCACCGCGCCGGGAATCGCCACCTTGTCGCTCGACAGATCATACTCGCCCGCCGGAGCGAGGATCTGCGCCGGGCCCTCGGGTAGCAACAGCCGCGCGGCGAGATCCTTCAATCGCACGATCCCTTCCGCGCTCGAGCGCTGGACCGCTTCGCCGGCGGTGAGCGAGAAGGGCCGGCCCTTGTCGTCGATCCCGCGATAGAGCGCCTTGTCGGTGCGCAGCCGCTCGTCGATCACGTCCACCTTGGTGCGGTCGAGCAGGAAGCTGACCTCGCCGCGCGGACTGAGCGGGGTGATCACCATCAGCGCCGCGACCACGCCAACCGCCATCGGCAGGGCGGCGGCGAGGAATCCGACCAGCCGGTCGTGCGAGCCGCCCGGCGCGGCGAAATGCTGCCGCTCGCTCCGCAGCGCCGCGGCTTCCTGCGTTTCGATCCGGCGCTTTCGGAAGGTCGGCTCGGGCATGGTGGCTCCCGCTCCCGTCACAGGTGAGCGAAGATGTCCTGCTCGGCCCAGCCGAGCCGGTCGAGCCGGGCGCGGGTGGGAAGGAAATCGAAGCAGGCCTGCGCCAGCTCGCTGCGGCCCTCGCGCAGAAGGCGGCGGTCGAGCTCTTCGCGCAGGCGATGCAGATAGCGCACGTCGGAGGCGGCGTATTCGCGCTGCGCCTCGCTAATCTCGCCCGCGCCCCAGTCCGAACTTTGCTGCTGCTTGGACAGGGAAATGCCGAGCAGCTCCTCGACCAGGTTCTTGAGCCCGTGCCGGTCGGTATAGGTGCGGACGAGCTTGCTGGCGATCTTGGTGCAATAGACGGGCGCGGCGGTGACGCCGAGATAATGCTCGATCGCCGCCAGGTCGAAGCGCGCGAAGTGGAACAGCTTCAACCGCGCCGGGTCGGCCAGCACTCTGGCGAGGTTGGGCGCGACATAAGCCGAATCGGGATTGAAGCGCACCAGATGCTCCTCGCTCCCCCCGTCGCTGATCTGCACCAGGCACAGCCTATCGCGGCCGGTGACGAGCCCCATCGTTTCGGTGTCGACCGCCACCGGCCCCTCGGTGAGTACGCCTTCGGGCAAATCTTCTTCGTGGAAATGAACTGCCATAGGCCATCGGCCTTAGGCGGGTTGGGGAAAGCTGGGAAGGGGGCGGTGGCTCGCGGCTCCCGCAAGGCGTAGCCAGGGGCGATGGGCTGCGAGGCGATCCCCGAGAGCTGGCGCGAGGCGTTGGAGCCGGTGCTGGCCACGCCCGAGGCGCGTCGGCTGGGCGGCTGGCTCCGTGCCGAGGAGACCGCGGGACGGACCGTCTATCCCCCGCGCGGGAGTCGCCTGCGGGCGCTGGAACTGACTCCGCTTGACGGCGTCAAGGTCGTGATCCTGGGGCAGGATCCCTATCACGGGCCGGGGCAGGCGATGGGGCTGTGCTTTTCGGTGCCGACGGGCGTGCCGCCGCCGCCGAGCCTCGCCAACATCTACAGGGAGCTTGCCGCCGATTGCGGCATTGCGCGGCCGGCGCATGGCGATCTCAGCGGTTGGGCGCGGCAGGGCGTGCTGCTCCTCAACACCTGCCTCACGGTCGAGGCCGGCAAGGCTGGCAGCCACGCCGGGCGGGGGTGGGAGGCGATCACCGATGCCTGCGTCGCGGCGGTGGCGGCGCGCGACGAGCCCAGCGTCTTCATTCTCTGGGGCGGCCACGCGCAGGCCAGGGCCGCGCGCATTGCCCGGCTCGCCGATGGACCGCCCCAAACACCGCATTGCCTGATCCGCAGCCCGCACCCCAGCCCGCTTTCGGCGCATCGCGGCTTCTTCGGCAGCCGCCCCTTCAGCCGTGCGAACATCTTTCTCGAACGGCACGGCCGCACCCCGATCGACTGGCGCCTCTGAGCATTGACACCCTGACCGGTTTGCTGGCCGCTCGCGGCTCGCCAAGGGGCTGGACGCGCGGCCGTTCACACCTGTAAGCCATTGTCCGGATGATCGCTTCTCCCGATCTCGACAAGGCCAGCCTCGGCGCGGTCCTCAAGACCGCTCTAGATGCGGTGGTGGTCATGCGGCTGGACGGCACTATCGCGGGCTGGAACGACGTCGCCGAGCGCAGCTTCGGCTGGAGCTTCGCCGAAGCGCAGGGGCGCCGGATGAGCGAGATCATCATCCCCCATCGCCACCGCGCCAGCCACGAACGGGGCCTCGCACACTATCTGGCCACCGGCGAAGGACCCGTGCTCGACCGACACATCGAGATCGAGGCACTCCACCGCGCGGGCCACGAGGTTCCGATCGAGCTCTCGATCACGCGCACCGAGCAGTTCGGCGAGCCCGTGTTTCTCGGGTTTCTACGCGACATCAGCGAGCGCCGCGAGGCGGAACGCCGGCAGGAGCTGCTGATCGGCGAACTCAATCACCGGGTCAGGAACATGCTCGGAGTCATTTCGAGCATCGCGCATCAGTCGTCGCGCGAGGCCGCCGACCTCCCGAGTTTCACCAGGAATTTCACCGGCCGGATCGCGGCGCTCGGACGGGCGCACGATATTCTGACCGCGACGGTGTGGGAGCCGGCGCCGCTGGCGTCCCTGGTCGAGTCTCTGGCAGGGCCCTATCGGAACGAGGATCGGATTTCGGTGGCCGGCGATGCCGCGGCGCTGAAGCCGCGCGAGCTATTGGCGATGAGCATGATTTTGCACGAGCTGCTCATCAATGCGCTGAAGTACGGCGCCCTGTCGACGCCCACAGGGCGGATCGCGATCGAGTGGGCGAGCGAGAACGGTCGGCTTGGTTTCGGCTGGACCGAAAGCGGCCTCGCCGACATCGCCGAACCCGAGCGCAGCGGGTTCGGATCGAAGTTGATCGATCTCGGCGTACGGCACGATCTGGGCGGGACGATCGAGCGGCGCTGGAACCCCGACGGCGTCGCCTATCGCCTGGAGTTCCCCTCGGGAGTGGAAAGACCGTGATGTACCGCCTGTCTCCCGCCTGGGCGGCATCGAGAGGCGATGGCGGGCCGACAGCTCCAATGGCCCGGTCCGCCGGTTCGCCCTTGCCCGCCGAGCTGCTGGCGCGCCCTGTTCTGGTGATCGAGGACGAAGCCCTGCTGGCATGGATGCTCGAAAGCCTGCTCGGTGATCTCGGCTTCGCGGAGATAGTCATGGCTGCGAGCGAAAGCGAGGCGGTCCGGCTGCTGGGCGACAGGAGCCCGGGCGCCATCGTTTCCGACATCAACCTGGGCGTCGGCGTGCCCGACGGCGTCGAAGCGGCCGGAACATTGGCCGGCACCGCGGCGATCCCCGTCGTATTCGTGACCGCCCATGCGGGCCCGGTCAATCGCGCGCGGATCGCGGAAGCGTTTCCACGCCACGCCATCGTGGCGAAACCGGTCGCGCTCGAAACGCTCGCCGCGGGATTGCTGGCTGCACTGGACGGACCGAGCGTTCACTGAGCGCGGTCGCCCGGCCGACATCAGCGCGGCAGGTCGCTCGCGCCCATCAGCGCCTCGTCCACCGCGCGCGCGGCCTGCCGGCCCTCGCGGATCGCCCACACCACCAAGCTCTGGCCGCGGCGCATGTCGCCGCAGGCGAAGACGCCGGCCTCGCTGGTCGCATAGCGATCGGTATCGGCCGCGACATTGCCGCGCGCGTCGAGCGCGACGCCGGCGCGGTCGAGCAGCCCGCGGCGCCGGGGCCCGGTGAAGCCCATCGCCAGCAGGATGAGATCCGCTGGCAGGGTGAACTCGCTGCCCGCAACCTCCTGCATCCGACCGCCCTGCCATTCCACCCGCACGCATTCGAGCCCCGCGACCGCGCCGTCCCTTGCCGTCACCCGCTTGGTGAGCACCGCCCAGTCGCGCGCGACGCCTTCCCGATGGCTCGAGGAAGTCCGCAGCTTCAGGGGCCAGTCGGGCCAGGTCAGCGCCTTGTCTTCGTTCTCCGGCGGCCGCGGCATGATCTCGAGCTGGGTGACGCTGGCCGCGCCCTGACGGTTCGACGTGCCCACGCAGTCGCTGCCGGTGTCGCCGCCGCCGATCACCACCACGTGCTTGCCCTTGGCCGAGAGCGTGCCGCGCGGCGCGGCGCGGACCTCGTCGTCGCCGGCGTTGCGCTTGTTCTGCTGGGTGAGGAATTCCATCGCCAGCCGCACGCCGGGGAGCTCGGCGCCCGGAATGTCGAGCGCGCGCGCCTCCTCGGCTCCCCCCGCCAGCACCACGGCGTCGAAATTGTCCTTCAGCGCCTGGAAACTGACCTCGACCCCGACCTCGCTGCTGGTGCGGAACTGGACCCCCTCCGCCTCCATCTGCACCGCGCGGCGGTTGACGAGGTGCTTCTCGAGCTTGAAGTCGGGGATGCCGTAGCGCAGCAGCCCGCCGATCCGGTCGGCCTTCTCGAACACGGTGACGGCGTGCCCGGCGCGGGCGAGTTGCTGCGCGCAGGCGAGGCCGGCGGGCCCGCTGCCCACCACCGCCACCGCCTTGCCGCTGCGGCGTGCCGGCGGCTCGGGCACGATCCAGCCCTCGCGCCAGCCGCGGTCGACGATGGCGCATTCGATCGATTTGATCGTCACCGGCGCGTCGACGATGTTCAGGGTGCAGGCCGCCTCGCAAGGGGCGGGACAGACGCGGCCGGTGAACTCGGGGAAATTGTTGGTGGAATGGAGCTGGGCGAGCGCGCGCCGCCAGTCGTCCTCGCAGACGAGGTGATTCCAGTCGGGGATCAGATTGTTGACCGGGCAGCCGGTGTGGCAGAACGGGATGCCGCAGTTCATGCAACGCGCCGCCTGCCGCCGCAGCTCGGCCGGCCCCAGCGGGACGGTGAATTCCTTGTAATGCGTCAGCCGCTCGGCGACGTCGCCATAAGCGGTGTCCTGACGCTCGAACTCGAGGAAGCCGGTTTCCTTGCCCATTATTCGGCCGCCTCCATCGCGGCGGTGTCGCGCTCGGCCTCGAGCGCTTCGAGCGCGGCGCGGTAGTCGCGGGGCGTCACCTTCCTGAAGCGCGGCAGCGCGGCGTCCCAATCGTCGAGCATCGCGCGGGCGCGGACCGATCCGGTGTGGAGGTGGTGGCGCTCCACCAGAATGCGCAGCCGCTCGGCATCGTGGTAGAGCGGATCGCCCATGCCGCTGTCGTGGACCGAGCGCGCCTGCTGCTGCGGGCGTCCCCCTCCCTCGTCAGGATCCCGGCGAGCCGCGATCGGCTCGATATCGACTTGCGCGGTGTTGCAAAGCGCCTCGAAATGGCCTTCCGGATCATAGACATAGGCGATGCCTCCGCTCATGCCCGCGGCGAAGTTGCGCCCCGTCCCGCCGAGTACGCAGACCACCCCGCCGGTCATGTATTCGCAGGCGTGATCGCCGGTCCCCTCGACCACCGCGACCGCGCCCGAGTTCCTGACCGCGAAGCGCTCGCCGGCGACGCCGGCGAAATAGGCCTCGCCCGCGATCGCGCCGTAAAGCACGGTGTTGCCGACGACGATGTTCTCGTCGGCAGCGCGCGGCGCATCCCGCGGCGGCTTCACGACAATCCGTCCACCGGACAGGCCCTTGCCGACATAGTCGTTTGCATCTCCGGTCAAATCCAGCGTGACCCCGTGAGCGAGCCAGGCGCCGAAGCTCTGCCCGGCGGTGCCGGTGAAGTTGACCCGGATGGTCTCGGGAGGCAGGCCCTGGTGGCCGTATTTCTCGGCAATTCGCCCCGAAAGCATCGCCCCGGTGCTGCGGTTGCAGTTGCCGATCATGACGTCGATCACCACTGGATCACTGCGTTCGACAGCAGGTGAACACCGCGCGATCAGCTCGTGGTCGAGCGCGCTTTCCAATCCGTGGTCCCGGCTCTCGGTGTGGCGCAGCGAGCCGCCATCGCGCGGAGTCACGGAATGGAGGATGCGGCTCAAATCCACCCCGCTCGCTTTCCAATGGCGGTGGACCCGCGTCATCTCGAGCCGATCGACTCTGCCCACCATTTCCGCGACCGTCCGGAAGCCCATCGCCGCCATAATCCGGCGCAGCTCCCCGGCGACGAAGAAGAAGTAATTGATGACATGCTCGGGCGTGCCGGTGAAGCGCGCGCGCAGCACCGGGTCCTGCGTCGCCACGCCGACCGGGCAGGTGTTGAGGTGGCACTTCCTCATCATGATGCAGCCCGCCGCGATCAGCGGGGCGGTCGCGAAGCCGAACTCGTCCGCGCCGAGCAGCGCCGCCACCGCGACGTCGCGCCCGGTCCTCAGGCCGCCGTCGGCCTGCACCGCGATCCGGCTCCTGAGATCGTTGAGCAGCAGCGTCTGCTGCGTTTCGGCGAGCCCGATCTCCCATGGGCTGCCGGCGTGGGTGAGGCTGGTCAGCGGGCTCGCGCCGGTTCCGCCCTCATAGCCCGAGATGGTGACGTGGTCGGCCTTGCACTTGGCGACGCCCGCCGCGACCGTGCCGACCCCGACCTCGCTGACCAGCTTGACCGATATGCGCGCCCTGGGCTGCACGTTCTTCAAATCGTGGATGAGCTGCGCCAGGTCCTCGATCGAATAGATGTCGTGGTGCGGCGGCGGCGAGATCAGGCCCACACCCGGCGTCGAATGGCGCACCGCGGCGATCGCCTTGTCGACCTTGTGACCGGGCAATTGCCCGCCCTCGCCGGGCTTGGCGCCCTGCGCCATCTTGATCTGGATATCGTCCGCATTGACGAGATATTCGGTGGTGACGCCGAAGCGCCCGCTGGCTACCTGCTTGATCTTCGAGCGCATCGTGTCGCCGTTGTCGAGCGGCTGGAAGCGGTCCGCCTCCTCGCCGCCTTCGCCGGTGTTCGAGCGCGCGCCGATGCGGTTCATCGCCACCGCCAACGTGGTGTGCGCCTCGCGCGAAATCGAGCCGAAGCTCATCGCTCCGGTGGCGAAGCGCTTGACGATCTCGCTCGCCGGCTCGACATCGTCGATCGCAAGCGGGTGTTCGGCGGGCTTCAGCTCCATCAGCCCGCGGATCGTCAGCAGCCGCTCGCTCTGCTCGTTCACCGCCTTTGCAAAGCCGTCGTACTTGTCCTGCGCATTGCCGCGCACCGCGTGCTGGAGCCCGGCGATGGTCTCGCTGGTCCAGGCATGCTCCTCGCCGCGCAGCCGAACCGCGTAGATGCCGCCCGCGTCGAGCATTCCGGCGTAGAGCGGGCTGTCGCCATAGGCCTGCGCGTGGCGGCGCACCGCCTCCTCCGCGATCTCGGCCAGGCCCACGCCCTCGATGCTGGTGGCGGTGCCGGTGAAAAAGGCATTGACGAACTGACTCGAGAGCCCGACCGCGTCGAAGATCTGCGCGCCGCAATAGGACTGCCAGGTCGAGATGCCCATCTTGGACATGACCTTGAGGATGCCCTTGCCGACCGCCTTGATGTAGTTCGCCTGGACCTGTTCGAGCCCCATCGCGGGCAGCTTGCGGGCGCGGATGTCCTCCAGCGTCTCGAAGGCGACATAGGGATTGATCGCCTCGGCGCCGTAGCCCGCGAGCGCGCAGAAATGATGCACCTCGCGCGCCTCGCCGGTCTCGACCACCAGCCCGGTCTGCATCCTGAGGCCCTGGCGCACGAGCTGGTGATGCACCGCCGCCGTCGCGAGCAGCGCGGGCATCGGCACCCGGTCCGGGCCCTGATTGCGGTCCGACAGGATCAGGATGTTGGCGTCCGCCAGCACCGCCTCGGTCGCCGCCCAGCCCATTTCCCGAAGCGCCATCGCCAGTCCCTCGGCGCCGCTGCTCGCGTCCCAGGTGATGTCGATGGTGGCGGCGCTGAACGCCCCGTCGAGCGCGACCTCGACCGAACGGATCTTCGCCAGCTCCTCGTTGGTGAGGATCGGCTGCGGCACTTCGAGCCGCTTGTGCGTGCCGGCCTCGCGGCCCAGCAGATTGGGCCGCGGGCCGACCATGCCGGTCAGGCTCATCACCAGCTCCTCGCGGATCGGATCGATCGGCGGATTGGTGACCTGCGCGAAGTTCTGCTTGAAATAGTCGTAGAGCAGCCGCGGCCGATTGCTGAGCACCGCCAGCGGCGTGTCGGTGCCCATCGAGCCGATCGGATCGTCCGCCGCCTGCGCCATCGGCTCGAGGAAGCGGTCGAGGTCTTCCTGGGTGTAGCCGAACGACTGCTGGCGCTGGAGCAGCGTGGTGGTTTCGCGCGGCAGCGCGCTGAGTTCGGGCTCGATCTCATTGAGATCGTCCAATGTGTACTGCGCCTTGTCGAGCCACTCCTGATAGGGATGCGCGGCCGCTAGCTCGGCCTTCAATTCGTCGTCCTCGACGATGCGGCCCTGCTCGAGGTCGATAAGCAGCATCTTGCCGGGCTGGAGCCGCCATTTCCGCAGGATGTTGTCCTCGGGAATCGGCAGCACGCCGCTCTCGCTGGCGAGCACGACAAAGCCGTCCCTGGTGACGCAAAAGCGCGCGGGCCGCAGGCCGTTGCGGTCGAGCGTGGCGCCGATCTGCCGCCCGTCGGTGAAGCACACCGCCGCCGGCCCGTCCCACGGCTCCATCAGCGCGGCATGATATTCGTAGAAGGCGCGCCGCGCGGGATCCATCAGCGGGTTCCTGGCCCAGGCCTCCGGGATCAGCATCATCATCGCATGGGGGAGGCTGTAGCCGCCCGTCAGCAGCAGCTCGAGCGCGTTGTCTAGGCTGGCGGTGTCCGATTGCCCGTGCGGGATCAGCGGCCACATCTTGTCGAGATCGGCGCCCAGCAGCTCCGATTCCATCGTCCGCCGCCGCGCCTCCATCCAGTTGACGTTGCCGCGCACGGTGTTGATCTCGCCATTGTGCGCGGTGAAGCGGAACGGATGCGCCAGCCGCCAGCTCGGGAAGGTGTTGGTGCTGAAGCGCTGGTGGACGAGGCCGAGCGCGGAGACGCAGTCGGGATCGCGCAGATCGTCGTAGAAGCTGCCCACCTGGGTCGCCAGCAGCAGCCCCTTGTAGACGATGGTGCGGCTCGAAAAGCTCGGGATATAGGTTGCCGCCAGACCCGGCAGGCCGTGCTTTTCGGCCAGCTTCCCGAGCGGATTGAGAGTCTGCTTGCGGACCACCACCAGCTTGCGCTCGAACGCGTCCTGGTCCGCGCAATTGTCGCCGCGCGCGACGATGCACTGGCGCATCACCGGCATCGAGGCGAGCACCGCCTTGCCCAGGCCCGCCGGCGTCACCGGCACCTCGCGCCAGCCAAGCACGCGCTGCCCTTCCTTGACGACGAATTTTTCGAGCTGCGCGGCGACGAAATCGCGCGCCGCCGCATCTTGCGGCATGAAGCATTGCGCCACCGCGTAATCGCCCGGTGGGGGCAGCACCACGCCGGCGCCGGCGGCCCAGCTGCGGAACAGCGGGTCGGGAATCTGGATCAATATGCCCGCGCCATCGCCGAGCAGCGGATCGGCGCCGACCGCGCCGCGGTGGTCGAGATTGTGGAGGATTTCGAGCGCGCGGGTGACGATGGCGTGGCTCTTGCCGCCAGCGATGTGCGCGATCATGCCGACGCCGCAGGCGTCGTGCTCGTTCCGGGGATCGTAGAGCCCCCGATTCGTCGGAATCGCGGGCGGCAATCGAGCAGTCACCATCGCCGTCCTTCGTGGCCGTGGCCGGGGCCGGGACGCATCCTGCTTGGCGCGCCCGCGATCCCGACACCGGTTTGCAGCCCGCCGCGCGGGCCGATAAAATGTCGCGAGCACCCAGCATGCCGGTTCGATTGCTGTTTTGCAACCGCCCAGCGGGACAGATTCTTGCCTAGTTTTTCTTGGGACGGCGCAAGCCGCGAACCGGCTGCCGTCAATCCTTCCGGTGAGCGCGGGCGAGCTTGTCGAGCGCGGCGCGCAGTTCCGCCTGGTGATCGGGCATCCGTCCTCCCAGCGGCGAGGGGGCCGGCGTGCCGGTCTGACGCGCCACGAAGGCGCGCACCGGGTCGGGGTCTCCGGCCTCGCCGGCGGATCGCGACTCGTCGCCGGTGCGGAACGCCGCCAGCGCGCTGTCGAACTGCTCGAGCAGCGTGTCGATGTCCTGCGCGGGTCGCGGCGGGTGAACCGGCTGCGGGGTCAGGATCATGAAGCCTTCCTCCGCTTGCCCCAGCGGCGGCTCGGAACCGGAAGCGGCGTTGGAGAGCGCGCCATCGCCGGAGCCGCCCTCGCCGGCCGCCTCGGGCGCATGCTCGGCCAGTTCCTCGCGCACGCGCAGCGGCCGGCGGACCGGTTCCTGGGCCACCGAATGCTCGACCGGAAGCTCGGGCTCGGCGTAGATCGGGCGCGGGTCGCGGCGTCCGCGCCGATAGAGCGGCAGCGCCAGCGCCAGCCCCAGCGCGGCGCCCATCGCCGCCGCCACGCCGCTGGCCATCAACCGCCCGGCGGCCGTCAGCGGCACCAGCGCCGCCGCGCCCAGGGCGCCCAGCGCGCGTTCGAGCAGCGGGGCGGGCAGCACCGCGACGCCCAGCCCCAGCAGCGCGGCGAACCACAGCGCGAGAAAGGGCGCGAAGGCCGGGTGGCTGGTGATCGGGCGGCGCTGCGCCATGGGCATCCTTGCTCGTGCTGCGATCCCGGCGCCCGGCGCGAATCCCGCGCGCGCGACGCCTTCGAACGATCGTCTATGGCCAAGCCGCGGAGTTCGGGCAACCGGGGGGGCGAGCGGGCGATTCGCCGTCCCGCGGCGGGACGGGCGCGGTGGATGCGGGCCTCGTCCCGCGCGTGCCGTAGCGGCACCGGGCCGGGCATTGCACGCCCGCTGCGCTTGCGCCATGAACCGCCCGAAACCGCCAAGAGGAGCACACCGCATGAGCCCGCAGGATATCGCCGCCAGGGTCGGCGAACCGCTCGGCACCAGCGAATGGGTCGAGATCGGCCAGGAGCGCATCGACCAGTTCGCCGAGGCGACCGGCGACCATCAGTTCATCCACGTCAATCCCGAGATGGCGAAGATGACTCCCTTCGGCGGCACCATCGCGCATGGCTTCCTGACGCTGTCGATGATCCCCTATTTGTCCGCCAACAGCGACCTTCCGCGGCCCGAAGGCGTGAAGATGGGCGTCAACTACGGCGGCAACAAGACCCGCTTCATCAATCCCGTGCGCGCCGGCAAGCGTATCCGCGGCCACTGGAAGCTGCTC
>Ga0307492_10001068_pt1 | contig 11381 bp, 13 predicted proteins | sample SI3LmetaG_FD_202365 | JGI IMG/M metagenome (GOLD analysis project Ga0307492, IMG submission 202365) | Sea-ice brine microbial communities from Beaufort Sea near Barrow, Alaska, United States - SI3L | ecosystem: Environmental > Aquatic > Marine > Coastal | place: USA: Alaska | collected 2017-05-06
GAGGTCGTTTAGCGGGGATATTGTACCACTTCTCAGCCTTAGTGAGCGTACTCGGATTACAGGAAATGATTACCGTTTGTAGCGGAGTGCCAGCTCGCAGCGCCACTCTAGCAGCGCCTCGCTGTAGTTTGCTGTTGATGCCGGGCGTGGTTCTTGTACCTTCAGGGAATATAATGAGATTAGTTCCTTCGTTCAAGCAGTTAACACAGGCATCGAGTAGTGTTGTAGCTTCGTCATTGGGTATGTAAGCCGCGCTGGTGATGCTGGCCATTACCAGGGGGTTTTTGAAAAGAGCCCTTTTAACAATGCAGCTAGCGTTATCGATAAAGGCGATAAGAAATACCACGTCGATTAAACTAGGGTGATTGGCGATAATAAGCTGGCCGTGCTGGCGATTGAGTTGATCGAAGCCTGATAAGTGATAGCGTAGAACACCGCTGCCGCGCATTAACTCAATGAAAGCACGAAATCCAAGTTGAATCGCTTTTCTTGAAAATCTTGCTTTTTTGTCTTTGCCGAATGGGTATAGAAAAAAAAGCGGCAAGACCAGCGTGCCTAAAATCACCCCGCCAAGGCCAAAGCAGAAAAAACAAAACCCTGTTGCGATAAGTCGCCAGCAATAGAAATCTTGTTTTATCTCGGTGGCGTGCTGTTTAGACATCTCTAGAAATTGTCCAAGCGTTATTAGGCGTGACGATATTTGCCTGTCTATTTGCTGTTGCGAAAAACTCCACAATGTTTAATAAATCATTAATGTCGTGTTGATAGCTCTCAGTTGGCAAGGGTTCGTTTTGCAGGCTTATTTTATCTTCGCCTTGAGTGCTGAGCAAAATGGCTAGCGCAACTGGGAATTCATGCAATTGGCAGTATTGCCTATAAAGCTCCGGCAACCCCTCATCATAGATAACCAACAATACATCTTTATCAGGCTTTTCAAGCAATAAGCCGGCGGCCTCGATAAGGCCGGCAATGTAACCTTGCTCCCCGGGGGCTATAGCTAAGGATTTTTCTCGGTTATTGAATGCAATGGTGAATTGTCCGGCAATAGCATTGTGTACTGAGAGGCTAAAGGCGGTAGGTGAGATACCTTCATCGCTGGCTATGTCTTGTAATATTTTAAAAGTTCGCTGGCTTTCACCTCGCAATGAGCAAAAAATGGTTTGAACTTGTTGGTCGGCAGTCATACATTTCTCAGCGACGAAAAAGGCGGCGCGCGCTAAAGGCGATAGGCGGCGGCGTTTTATCGCGGGCAGAAAACTAACGTCAGCTTTTAATTCACTTGATATTTTCTTCTCGTTGTTAAAAAAACGCCGCCAAAGTTCTGGGCGATCAACTCCGGGGGCCCATGCGGCCCATTTTTTTATGCTGATTGGCGTATGGTTCATCTGGTTTTTCAACTCGTTATAACGGCTGCCAATGGTTCGTTATGAGGTGGCGCCAGGCTTGCCCGGGTTCAGGATGCTTCCTTAATTTACTGCCAGTTTCTCAGTCTACCAGACCACCGCAGAGGTTTGCTTTGCGTGGCTTTTTCATAGCCAGCCTTTCTCCTGCGCCTGCAGCAACTTATCATCGCCTCTGTGACGTTGCACCGGTGTCACAAAGCCGTTCGGCGATGGCAATGCTCGTTGTTATGCCAGATTGCAATCTGCTGCACCCCGTCGCGTACTGACTGTAAATCCTTAAAGTCCTGAGATGGCCATTGTCGACTATACGTCAATGTACAGAACAGCGATTCCGAGTAGGGGTTATCATTGCTAACCCTCGGCCTGCTGCGTGATCGATTGATACAGTAATGGCCCCCAATAATGGACCACGCTATAAGCGTTTTCCAGTTTATCTACGCGACCATCCGGTCCACCGCCTCATGGTACACCCGATCAGGCGCAGGGTCTCCCAACGACTTATGCTTTCTCTCTGTATTGTAAAATTCAAAGTGGTGACCAAATGACTTCTTGGCAGTTCTGATGCCATCGTTCGCATGAAGATAGACGTCTGCGGGTAATTCCCCTCGCAGTAGTCTTGCTCACAAGTGGAATTTTCTCCTAATAGGAGCGCAGAAGATTCTGCATAAAGACTCAGCGATTTACAGACAGTCAGATACTATCTATTTTGAAACAGGCTGAAGGTGGCGAGCCTGCACCTGCGCTATGCCGGGAGCACGGCATGAGAAGCGCGACGTTCTATAAGTGGCGAGCCAAGTAGGCGGTGTCGCTTTTGAAGCGAACGATGGTACTTGAGAATGAGAACCGTCGGCTGAAGAAGATGGACGCCGAGGAACGCATCAAGCCCGAGACTCCCTGGGAATCCCTTGAGGGAAAGCTGTAAAGCCATCTCAGCGACGGTCTTTGAATAAACCAAGGTAAGAGCCACTGATTACGCATTAGGTAACGCGTGAATCAGCGGGTCTTTCTCAATGCCATTTCTTATAGATTAATCACAAGATAGGCGTGAGCGATCTCCGCGACATAGTCTAATAACGAGTCATCCGTGCCACCACCGGAGTAGGCACCAGCCATACCACCTGCCGTTTTCCTGATTGTCGGGTTAGCAAGCAGCTCCCCCGTGTCTTTATCCGTGATACGTAGCTCCATATCCACAAACGAATCACCGGCGAAGGCGCCCGCCCAAAATCTGGCTCCACCACTGACTGCTCTGAGCGACTTCATGAAGGGTGTGATAACCACGGTCTTGCCGTCTGCACCCTCACTTGCTGCTGCGCTCCACGCTGAGATATCCGCCTCTGCCGCTAAACGTAACTTCATCTCTACTTGTTTAGCAACCTCAACCTTCGGCGCTTCTGCCTTGATTTCATCCGAATAGTCCATGCGTGCCAATTCGAAATTCTTGTAAGACGACAGCTTTATTGTAGGCGACGCCAACAAGGCCGCATCAGCATAAACGACATCTTTTCGACTAGCTGTATTTGATGCGCAGCCTACCAAAACCCCCAAAACCAACACTAAAAATATGTTTCTCAATTAACAAATCTCCACATCTGTCTAAGTTTAAGCTTCGATACTGAAGCAGTATTCTATCCAATTTCTAAAAATAGGTTTTAAAACGCTTAGCTTAAATATTTTAGCGACTCATCGCCGCTTACAGAAATTTTGTAATAGCTCGATATAGTCAACCCGTCGAGGCCGGCTCCACACCTTTAACAATCAAACATACTGATGACCCCAACACTAATTGAGAATAGTACAGATTGTGAAATAGCGAAAGGTGTAGCGTGACTAGATCCTCTAGGCCAGGCTGGTCAGTTATTAACCAGTAGCACTGCTATGCTTCCATTAGTAAATGGCTCATCCTTAGGTTTATAAATTAAGAGTGTAATGTTGGAGAGGGCATACCACAGGACTGTAAGTCGGCACATATATGATTAAACCTCGCAGCAGACGCCAAGGGAGTGGATGGAAGTACACCCGCACACCCTGCTCTACTCAGCATAACTACTCACGACTGAAGCGCTCATAGTGCCAGTGGCTATTGCCGCTGCGCAACTGCCACTTAGCGTCATCATCGCCCAAAAGAAAGCGCACGAAGCCCAGCGGCATCTCTTCTTGAGACCCCTGCTCTTGAGAAGAGCGCATCTGCGAAGCAATATCTCTCGGGCGCAAACTGACCCGCACCAACGCACCATGCTCATCAGTTGTCGGGCACTCGGCGGACTCCAATACCAGGGCTATCGCGTAGGGAAATCTGTATTGGTTAGTATGCAGTGGATACGGTGCTGGCAACGGCTCATCAGACAGCACGCACAAGACTCTCGGACTAACGCCGTCACTCAACATCGCCGCCGCTTCCAACAGTGCCATATTCAATCCACCCTCACCCGCACTGATCGCCGTGATACTGGAAGGATTATGAGATCCGATAGAGTAGACACCAGCAACGGCATTATGTACGGACAGGCTGAAATCTGTAGGAGACAATGATTCATCGGCTGCGACGCACGCTAGCAGATGGCTCGAGCGAGCCACTTCACCGTAGTGGGAACAAAAAACGGCGGGCATCACTCTTTGATCTTCTGGCAATGGAGCCAACACCTCCAGCAGTGCGTGCACAGCCGCCTTACCCATGGGGCTCAAGCGACGTCGCAACATGGCTGGAAAACTGGATAAATTTAGCGCGCCACTGGACTCAGTGCCTTTCGGCGCCTCATTCTTTACGCCTTGGTCATTCAGAGTATGCCAGGCTTGCCAGTCTGCCCGTGAGCTTAGCTCGGGCGACCAAGCCGCCCAACTAGCAATCCGCACCACGAAAGCATCTACCATCCACGCGCCAACTCTTCAAAGCAAAAAGGAACTTAACAACCAAAACTATACTAACGTAAGCAGCGCATAAATGCACCGCGCGAGCCCTACCCTGCCACTCAAAAAGACAGTCTGATTTTGCGCAAAAACCTCATCGCTCCGATGCTGCCTTTACCTTTACCAAGCCTTGCGCTATCAGTCGCTTAATCGCCCCAAAATTTCCACCACTTCTTACTATTTTCGGCCCTTGCGGCTATTCCTGTGTCGGAACCTTTATCTATTTCATTTTGCAATTGCTCGGCCTTCTTGACTCTTTGCTTGTCTAAACCTGTTAACTCGCTAGAGACATCGCTCTCCTCGTTCTGCTGGCCCTCATCGCCCATCTCACTCTTCGCACTTTTTTACTCTTGGCACTCTTTTCGCTTTTCTCGCTCTTGGCGTTATTATCTGTCTTCTTTTTCTTTATCTTAACTGCAGCTTCATCCGACGCCTCACCCGACTTCTGCTCAGGCTCCTCGGCATGTGCCTCGTCATATACTTCGCCAGCTTCCATCGCGGCTATTTGAGCGGCTTTTTGCGCTGCGGTAGGCTCAAACTTTGCTGCCGAATCAGGCTTGTCGGCTAAAATGGGAGAAACCAAGAAACACAATGCAACGAATAATATTAGGTTTATCTTCATGGGAAATACTCCACTTTCGTTTCAAACTGACACTGTACATGGACGCACGGCGCTAAGCAGCGTGCCACAGCGGCTGCAGGCAACAACAATAGCAATAGCAATCTATTACTTCCTTAATGTACCGCTCACCTATATGAGAACCATATTACACGCTGACTCCGTACTAACACCCAGTTCAATCCGAACGGGGCTGGCATGGCACGATGTGTTACCCCATGCGAATAGAAAAGGTCGTGGCCACTGGCCTGAACCGCTTGTTGGATGTGTTGTTGACTGAGTTTATGCTGGAGTTCCGCAAATGATTGCGCAGCGTTTGAACCCGCCGTGTCGATAACTATTCTGTCTGAATTCCACGGATGATGCTCTCTGTTCATCACCTCCTGCCACGTAGGCAGAGCAAGACCTGTGACCTCCGCACTGCGTGTTTCTACTCGCTTTTGGTGCTCGACTGGGCCGGAACAGATGACTTCGACATTCACTGCTCTAGCACCTGCTTTGCTAGCAACGTCATGCCATGCCAATCGCGTGAGCGCGATTGGGTTGCACGAACCTGCAACCACGCTATTTCCAATACTGAGATGGTTAGAGGCAATTCGATACGCCATCCGGCAACCCTCGCCTTCCACCTTTATCGCGCAAAGATTGCGAATGGTTTGTTCAATGGTATCGATACGGAGAAACGGACAACCTTGATGAGCACTAAGCATCTGCGCTATGTTCGATTTACCCGATCCAGGTAGTCCTGAAAATATGCATAGCATGGCCAGCGGGGAGCAAGGCATCTAACGCTGCCGCCACAGGCGAGTGGCATGAATAACGATGGTCGCCAGCAAAAAACAAACCTACCATATAGCCTACACTGGCGATTTGAGAATGTAGCGTATAACTTGCCGCCATTGCTGGGGTTGGATCTGGGCACGGAAGGCCGGCGAAAATCATGTCATAAACAAAGGCTCCAGCTATCATCAGCAAAGCCAAAATGACAAAAGACCATGGGGGCGATAACAGCCTATATCGACGAGCGTTAGCTGAAAACATTGCCGGACCCCCATCTACGTTTCGTCCATGCACAGACTTTTTGTCTATTTTACAGCCCGCTATTGGCCCAATGGCTAGCCGAGATTCGGGGCCTGAAGCAAAGTGTCAGTACGGTTATTTTTTGGCAAACCTGACAATAGGCTATCAAGTTGGGGGCTCTAAATTATCACTAAAAATAACCAATAGATGCTTACCAAGCCCGGAATAGCATGCAATAGTAGTGCAGGATATTGAGAAACCATTGGCAAGGAAGGTACGAAATAGTTCGAATCAATCTTGGTGAAGAGGTTGTGTAGCATCACAAGTAGCGGCTTTATTTGACCTCTATAGGCATACGTTACGAGCGCGATAAGTTGAACTTCGAATAATGGCAAAAGCAATTCTAGCCCCATTATTTGCACAAACGCGCCGATAGCAGCTAATTCTGGACTTATCGCTACCAGTAGAGGCAAAGCAATGACCAGCGTAGCCACCTTCCACACTTTATTTTTCCACTTCCATTTCATAGTTGATCTTCGAAATAATTGTAAACCCCCGCCAAGTGGGCAAAACACGCTAGCGCCTGCAACCTTTTTACCATCCGCAATCGGTTAGTGGCTGGATTTATCCAGCCATATTTAGCAATCGATTTGCTTGCCACCCTTGCCTCGCCGAGGATTTCGTGAATTCCAATAGCGACTGTCTATTCACCCGACAATGACGTCATACTCTTGTCCCATATTTTCGTCGCTTCCTGACCACCAGCGCCCTGCAGAAAATCACTGGTCACAGCAATATACTGCGGAATTTGTTCGGCGTTGAGACCCAATGATGTAAATCGTGAATAAGCCTCGGTGGAACCTTTAAGTGCATCACCGTACTTGCCCGCGCTACCCATCAGTGACGACAGCCCCTTAGTTTGCTCAGACAACTCAGGTGTCGCCGCTAACAGTGAATCCATTTCTGGTACAGCAGCACTCAAGGTTGAAAAATCCTCCATGCCCAACGTGGCTTTGGCAATCTCAAACAGCGTACCCAGACCACCACGCGCCTGCTCAGGCGTCACGCCCAGGGTACCGGCGACCATGCCACTCAGACTGTTCATACCCACCGTCATAGCCACGTCTTTGGCGACCGCCGTGGCGGTCTCCATTGCCGACTCAGCCGCCGTGGGCGCAGCCGGCTCGGCCGTCACAGCCTTGACCTCAAGGTTAAGGCTTGGCGGTACAGGCGCATTATCCGGCGCATTAACCGGCGCCTCTTCAACAGGATCGGCACCCAACCCAAGGAAGCTTTTCATCGTGTCAAACCAATCCTCTGCCTGGGCCGGGGCGTTCATGAGTGACAACAGCGCGATCAACAATACGTACTTCGACATGACAAATTTCCAATAAATGATTGAGTTATGAGCAGACTCTAAGCCGGATCAAGTATTTTCTCTAGCGTTAAATGACCCAACCGCCGAGGACATCCCGTGCGCGGCGGCATCATAACCCAGCGTATCCCGCACCTTGAAACGCAGGACCTTAGCGAGCAGATTGTCGGGGAACGTCTCGATACGGGTGTTATAAACCATGACCGCATTGTTAAAACCGGCACGCATCAACGCCACCTCATTTCCCAGCTTCACCAGATGACGACGCAAGTCGGCCACGGCCACATTGCCCTGCAACTCTGGATAGGCCTGGAGGCGCACGCTTATGCTGTCGATGGCGGCGTGTTCAAGCGCCATATATGCATCGACGCTCTCGCCGCTATTGGCCCGCTTGGCTTTCGAACGAAGTGTGGTCAACTGCTCCATCAGCGTCTTCTCATGGGCCAGATACTGTTTCACAATGACCTGCAGACGTGGGATTAACGTGGCCCGCTTTTTCAGGGAGACCTGAATGTTGGCCCAGTCGCTTTCACAGCGCTGCTTGAGGAAAATGATGTCGTTGTACATCAACACGAGCATCACGAAGATCAAGAACAGCGGCGCGGTCATCGCGGCAAAAACAAAATCCATCGACGACAAGTTGCCGTTGCTGGCACTCACCCACAGGGTGCAGAGAAACATCAGACTCACGCCCACGCACAACAACATGCCCCGGGATGCCTTCATGAACATCACTTGCTCTTCCAGGTAATTGGAGATGATGTATGGACTGCCCTTCTCATGGCTGAAGACCAGTGAGTCTCCGGTAGTACGATCGAGCGTCGCCTTGCCCAACACATACAACGCATCATCTGGCTCTAGGCGCGTTTCGGTGTAACGCATGTCGCCGTCGCGCTCGGTATATATGTGCTGGGTAATGATCTCGGCATGGCTTGGGAAAATTCGGATATCGCCTTCGTCGTCGCGACAATAAAAGGCCTGCTTCTTAACCTTGTCGCTAATCGTCACCCACTTGGAGTTTTTGCCAGAACCACGGTGTTCCTCAACGATATAGCGATACCAGCCAGCTGCAGGGGATTTGTGTGACAGGCGCCAGCAGCAGCGCTGCTGGGTCGGTTGGCACAAGCTGCCCCTTCACCTCGGCCAACCCAAAGACAACACCGCCGGTTTTGCTGGTGGGGATATTCTCCTGCATGCGCTTAACCTTGATCAGGTTAAACGCAACCCACGCTACCAAGGCGATAAATAGGTAAATAATACCCGTTAGCATCGGCTGGCTTTGCGTGCGCGTGACCACATAATTGCCCAACGTTGCATCGACGATCAGTTGCTGGTCTGGTGGTAAGACGATGGGATTGGGTGTCCCCATGCCCCGCCCTAGGGCAAAATGCGCCTCCGAGAAATCACTAATCTGCTGCATATAACGCCACCGCAACTGGTAGCTCACATTACGCCAGGCGTTGATCTGCGCCTTTTGCGCGTCATCCAGGTTAGCAAATTGCGGGCTGGCAAGATCAAACGGCTGCTGCCAGCCAGGAAAGCTCAGACCAGCGGCTTGCAGCGTTTCAGTGATCAGGCGCCGCGTACGCTCACGTTGTTCCGTGACGCGCTCGTATCCGGTGGCTACATCGGCCTCAAGACTTCGGGCACCATAGCTGCTTAGCAGCAACACGACGCTGGCTGTCATCAGCGTCAGCAAGAATAGAACCCGGTGCGCACCCAGGCTATAGGTAAAACACAGGCAACAAAACACCAACGCCGTGACGCCACCCCAAAGCCACAGCATAGCGAAACTGCTCAGATCGCTGCGTTTCTGCGCACCGGAATCTGTCGACACTATCGGTAGGTACTTGCCGGCATGATCGAACACAATCACGGGCGCACCAGCGTCAACCTTTAACCAGCCAAAAGTAGTGATTCGATCGCCCGCCTCAATACGCCGCTCGGTGTAACGTCGGTCACCCACCCTATTAACAAACCGCACAGGCGCAGACCAGTCAATCAGCTCGCGCGCGGCACGCGTATTCAGCCTGGCACGACCCGTGCCGTCCACCAGCCGTATATCGGCGGCATCTTTGGCAGTATGCACTGTGCGCCAACTCTCTTTACCGTCTGAGTCGACAACGCGTTCTTCGATGGTGTAATCATAGTACAGGCAGGCAACACCGGTCTTTGGTGCTGACAAGAGCTTGTTAGCAGCCTCGGCGCGACCGCTGAGTTGAGTCTCGCCGCCAACCGAACCCAGCACTGATGTCAGCGGGATACGCTCCAACGTGCGGAAATCTTGAACAATCTGAAAGCCACGTTCACTGGCAAACAGACTAAGGATCAGTAGCAACAGCGCAGCCAAGGCGGCAAACCAGTGTTTGCGAGCGACGATGCCACGGGTCAATCGGCTCATTAGGGCGGTCATAGCGTAGCCAGGGTAATAACGCAGGCGCCACTATAACCACTAACGATAGGCAAACAACACTCGGTCGTCAATCCGGCTACGCCAACGATTGTTTATACCTTGCAACTAATTCAGCTATGATGCACAGCACAAACACGATCCAGCAATATGTTAAGGAGTAGCAATGAATATTCGGGCAATTTCAGCCGCGTGCGCCGTTCTGGTTACCTTGAGTGGCTGTATGACTTACGACCCATATACTGACGACAAGCAAGTTAGCAAGGCCACCACAGGTGCTGCGATTGGTGCCAGTGTTGCTGCTATCGGCGCCGCTATCGCCAATCGTGATGACGATTCGCGCTCTCGTAACCAGCGCGTATTGGCAGCAGCGGCAGCCGGCGGCGCTATTGGTGGTGGCGTGGGCTACTACATGGACCGCCAAGAAGCCAAGCTGCGAGCCCAGTTGCGCAACACCGGCGTCAGCGTCATGCGCGACGGTGACAACCTGATTCTGGTTATGCCCAGCAACATCACTTTTGCCACTGGCAGCTTTAGCCTGATGCCCGCCTTCAGCGACGTCCTCGGTTCCGTCGCTATTGTTCTCAAGGAGTTCGACAAGACGCTGCTTGAAATATCAGGACACACCGACTCCGTCGGCAGTAACAACGACAACCTGAACCTGTCTGATCGTCGTGCTCGGGCCGTCACCAGCGCGTTACAAGCTCAAGGTGTTTCTTTAAATCGCATGATCGCAACGGGCTACGGCGAGAGTCGTCCGGTTGCCGACAATGGCACTGCCCAAGGCCAAGCGCAGAACCGTCGGGTTGAACTGGTGCTGGTACCCATCGCCAATTAGGTTCTTAAGCCAAATGAAAAAGGGCGCGGTGCCGTATGACACCAGCGCCCACTATCCATAGTCGTCCATCAGCATATCGGCGGCTTTCTCGGCAATCATGATGGTCGGGGCATTGGTATTGCCGCCCACCAACGTCGGCATCACAGAGGCATCAACGACCCGTAGGTTCTCAATGCCTCGCACTCGCAGACGGGCATCGACGACAGCCATATCGTCGTGACCCATCTTGCAGGTGCCAACAGGATGATAAATCGTCTCGGCGGTTTGACGAATAAACGCCTTGATTTCATCATCGCTGAACGCATCACGGCTAGATTCATGCTCTGGGCCGATAACCTTCTGGAAAGCGCTGGTTTTGAATATTTTACGTGCTACCTTCACCCCTTCAACCAGCACATTGAGGTCTTGGTCAGCATCAAGATAGTTGGCTTTGATCACCGGGTCAGCGAAGGGGTCATTTGACGCCAGAGTGACCTCACCACGGCTCTCGGGCCGCAGCTGACACACATGGATCGATATACCTTCCCCCTTCACGGGTACGCGGCCGTGATCGACCATGAACGACGGAATAAAATGCAATTGTATATCAGGCACTTCGAGATCTGGCCGAGTTTTCAAGAACGCGCCCGACTCAAGCGGATTGTCGGCGCCCACGCCCTTCTTGAACATCAAGTAATTCAAGAGGATAAACGGTAACTTATACTTTTTGATTTTGCTCGCCAGCGACATCTCTGAGTCGGTCACATAATGCTGAACGATGACATCCAGGTGGTCTTGCAGATTTTTTCCTACCCCCGGCAGGTGGTGTT
>Ga0307492_10001069_pt1 | contig 11377 bp, 11 predicted proteins | sample SI3LmetaG_FD_202365 | JGI IMG/M metagenome (GOLD analysis project Ga0307492, IMG submission 202365) | Sea-ice brine microbial communities from Beaufort Sea near Barrow, Alaska, United States - SI3L | ecosystem: Environmental > Aquatic > Marine > Coastal | place: USA: Alaska | collected 2017-05-06
TGACGTTTTATTTTACCTAAACTCGTATTTTATTCTTGGCTTTAATGCGTTCAATTTTTTCTTAACCGAAGCGGTGGCGGTACTGCGTCATTGCGGCTTGATTCACAGGCCAAAGGCTATGTATTAAAAGCTACGTGTTAGTGTTTAACTGGGCCCAACTATGAAAAGATTGCTAAGTTGGACTTGGGTCTACTAGTATTGTCTATCACTGCGCTGAAACCGCGACAAACATTATGTTTTTAACAGGGATGATGAGCAAATGAACGATGACACTCTAAAAGACAGTAAGCCGATAAAGGGAGCCCACTTAGGTCTGGTGTTGCTGATATTTCTCAATATTCTTAACATGGTTGATAGAAGTTTAATCGCCAGTTTTGGAACCGAAATCAGTCATGACCTAAACCTCACCGACACTCAGTTTGGTTTGCTTGTCGGCCCAATGTTCGTGTTTTTCTACGCAATCATGGGGTTATTTGTCGGTCGCATGGCCGACATGGTGCACAGGCCAAAGTTGATAGCCGTGGGTGTGTTGGTTTGGAGCGTTCTTACTGCTGTATCGGGAGCGGCGCGTAGTTTTCTACACATAGGTCTGGCGCGCATGTTTGTTGGCGTGGGTGAGTCATGTCTTTCTCCTGCAGCTATGTCCATGCTCTCTGACATGTTTCCACCGGCTAAGCGCGGCATGGCATCAGGCCTTTATTATCTAGGCTTACCACTCGGCGCTGGCGCTAGTTATATTATAGCCGCTGAGCTTGGCCCAGTATTGGGATGGCGCAATTGCTTCTATGTTCTGGGAGGGCTGGGGCTTCTTCTCGTGCCAGCGATTTTACTGTTAAGAGATCCACAAAGAGGCCGATTCGACAATCCCGAACAAAAGGACAGGGTAGATTCGACTGGTGTGATTGATTCGATGCGACAAGTTCTTGCGGTTGCTAAAAAAACACCAGCTCTGGCTTGGGCGATGATCGGCGCCGTTTTTATGCACCTACCGCTTGGCTCTGGGCAATTTGTACAAATATGGTTGGTTCGTGAGCGTGGCTATGATGCAAGTGGAATGGCCCTTTTCGGTTTGCTGTTTATTGTGTTCGGAATTATTGGTATTTTGATTGGTGGCCTTGCCAGTGATTGGTATATAAAACATTTCAAAGGAGGCCGGTTAAGATTTCTTGCTGTTTTCTTACTTATTATTACCCCCTTTTTTATCAGTTTTAGATTTGTATCGCCCGATTCGCCTTTGTTTTATGTGGGCATGTGTGCGGGCTTCTTAAGTTTAACAGCCTTTTATGGGCCAGTTTTCTCAACCGTACAAGACCTCTCGCCCACTAAGCTCAGAGGTGTGACCACAGCAGTCTTGTTACTAATGTGCAATCTTGTAGGCATAGGCTTGGGCGGGTTGGCAACCGGTGTGTTAAGCGATTTTTACTCTGGTCAAGGAGTGCTCGAGCCATTAACACTTGCATTGCTAAGTATTGACCTTGTCGGGATTTTAACCATTACTTCGTTTTTCATTGGCTCGGTTCATTGGCAGCGTCAATTCGGTCGTAGCTAGCCGCGGGTTTTCATGCCTGTGATTATTGAGTATTCAATACACAGATTAATCAATGGGGTCATAATCAATGGGGTCAGAGAGTTTGAAATAGACATTTTGGCCTTAGTTTTGTAAGTGGTAAATAGTTTCAGATTAACGTTCCAACGGCAGGTATGGTGGCGCAGAAACCAGTCTGGAAGAGGAAAAATGATAGGTCTATACCTACTGCAAACTCAAATCAGCCGCCTTTTGCTTTATTTGGACGTTTCTCAAATCTGCTCTGCAACGGCCCCTCATGGCACAAAGTCCAAATAGCCTAAATAGGCGTAACCGTCCCTATCTCAGTAAAGTTTTCGTAGAAACGGAGATAATTAATCAGCAGTAAACAATTTAGCGCGCACTGTGGCTCGATATTCACGAGGCGAGGTTGCCAGTAACTTTGTAAACAATGCGGTAAAATACCCCACATCTTGGTAGCCAATTTTGTCTGCTACTTCACTCACATTCAAATTACTGGTTTGTAATAAATCCTTGGCAATTTCAATACGTACCTGTTGTAAATACTGAAGCGGGGATTGTGCTGTAGCATTTTTAAAACGACGATTAAAGGTACGTATACTCATATCAAAACGACTTGCCACCTCGCTCACTTTAATCTGTCTATGGTAATTATCCTGCAACCAAATTTGCGCTTGCACAATATCCTCATCGGGGTGTTGTTTGGTACTTCCTTCAAAATAGCTGGTTTTCTCATATGAACGTCGAATTTCGTGAGAGAAATTTCGCTCCACAAAACTGGCTATGCCTTGGCCATAGATACGTTTAACAAAATGAACAGTAAGATCAGCCATCGCATTCACACTAGCAGAGCAGTATAAATTTGTAGCCTGGGTAATGAAATATTGTCGTTTCAACTTGACTCTGGGATAGTCCCGTTGAAACTGATCGAAATAATGCCAGTGAGTGGTGGCGGGTTTATCATCCAGTAAACCCGCCTCTGCCAAGAAACAAGTTCCCGTGCCTACTGCAGAAATCATTGCGCCATTTTCATAGGCCTTACGTAACCATTCTAAAAGTTCTGGATGTTTTTTCACTACAGGCCTAGGGTTTCGCCACAGTGCTGGCAGGTAAATAATATCACTCTTACCCGCCTCTTCCAGCGAAGTATCAGGCATCAGAGTGAAGCCAACACTGGTTTTTATTGCTATTTTGGCTATCGCAGTTGTCTGAATAATAACAGACTCAACATTGCGCCCACCTCGACCGCGAGCAGCACTTTCGGCGGCCCGTAACATTTCAAAAGGCAAGGTAGTGCTAGTAGCCAGCATATTATCGCAGAGTAAAAAGGTAATTTTATGCACAAGTCGACTTCGCAGTTAGTACCGTATATTTGCATAACAATACCGACAATGTGGCCAAAACACCATGAATTATGGCCAATACAACCCTGCCAGATAACAAACCAAGGTATTACACTACTGCTCACATAAGCATTTGCAAACATTTGGTATCTTACGTATGTCTTCATTACCCGTCATTGTTGGATTTGGTGGCTTTAATGCCGCTGGTCGAAGTTCATTTCATCACGCTTACAAGCGCATGGTAATAGAGAGTTTACCTGCCAGTGAATGCCAAGACACCATGCTGGGCTTAGCCACAATGATGAAACTAGTGCGTTTTGAAGCAGGAAGTTATATCGATACAAACGAGCAATCTCTCACAGCAGAAGAAGTGATTGGCCGCTTTTCAGAGCAAATTTTAAATTCCACACTTATCCGTAAAATTGAAAAAAGTCATTTTGACGTTGATGCCGTACATTGGCAAAAAAACATCACAATGCGCTCGTCTGATAAACAAGGGATTTGTTTTGACTTAAGCCGAAAGCAGTTACCTGATCCGTTGCCCGCAAACTGGCAGATAAGTGATATTGATAAAGACAATGTTAAAATTGAAATTATCGGTGAAGTTGAATTCAAGGCTGATAGTTATCGTGAATGTCCAGTCAAAGTAGCAGGACAATTGCCTAGTGGCTTTAACCCTGGCGATCACTACAATGCCCGTTTTCATCCCCGCGCCTTACAAATGGCTATTATGGGTGCGTCAGACGCTGTTCGTTCATTAGGCATGGAGTGGAAAACCGTAGTGGATGCTGTCAAGCCAGATGAAATAGGCGTATACGCCAGTAATGCCATGTCGCAACTTGATGAGAACGGCTTTGGTGGCATGCTGCAGTCCCGGCTAAAGGGTGGCCGAGTGAGTACCAAGCAGTGTCCCTTAGGGCTCAATACTATGCCAGCTGACTTTGTGAATGCCTATGTACTAGGCAGCGTAGGCCACACCAGTGCTATTGTCGGAGCCTGTGCCAGTTTCCTTTATAATCTTAGAGCTGCGATTGAAGATATCAATAATGGTAAGCGCCGAGTGGCAGTGGTTGGCAATGCAGAAGCGCCAATATTGCCAGAAATCATTGATGGTTATGGCACCATGGGCGCATTGGCTAGCGAAGACAATTTAAAACGTTTAGACAAAACGGACACCGTTGATCATCGCCGAGCCAGCCGTCCTTTCGGAGAAAATTGTGGTTTTACCATAGCCGAATCAACCCAATATGTGGTGTTAATGGACGATGCATTAGCTTTAGAGCTAGGAGCTGACATCCATGGCGCCGTCAGTGATGTATTTATTAATGCTGATGGTTACAAAAAATCCATCTCTGCCCCCGGCCCAGGTAATTACATTACTATGGCTAAAGCGGTGTCCGCAGCGCGGGCGATTGTGGGTGATGAGTCGCTTCGCGAGCGTTCTTTTATTCAAGCCCATGGTTCAAGTACCCCTGCCAATCGAGTCACTGAGTCACGTATCTTTCATGAAGTAGCAAAAGTATTTGATATTCAAAATTGGCCCGTCACTGCGGCAAAAGCCTATTTGGGTCATCCATTATCTCCTGCCAGTGCCGAACAACTGATGGTAAGTCTGGGTGTGTTTAAACACGGATTAATTCCAGGCATTAAAACCATCGATAAAGTGGCAGACGATGTATTTGATGAACGACTCAATATTTCATTAACCGATATTAATAAAGGTGCGGGGAATGTCGACGTAGCGTTTCTTAATTCTAAAGGGTTTGGCGGCAACAATGCCACAGCCACGGTATTGTCACCGCAGGTTGTCAATAATATGTTAGCCAAGCGATACAGCATTGAAGAAATTGCGGCTTATGAGTCCCGTCGTGAGCAAGTTCGCACGAATGCTAGCGCCTATGACACTGCGGCCACCCAAGGTAACTTTGATACTATTTATCATTTTGGCCAGGATCTTATCGACGAAAACGACATTCAGATGACCAAAAAAGAAATGCGTATTCCCGGATTCGCCAACCCTATCGACTTAAGCATGACAAATCGTTTTAAAGACATGATGTAGCGGTTTGTAGATTTAGCCCGATAGAGCTTACTGGGTTAGAAAACAGCAACAAGATACCATTACAAATAAACGGCCAGTGCATAAGTTGCAATGGCCGTTTGCTCAATTACCTGCCTGACTTCAGCCCTAGCTTTTAATCACTTTTAGCCAGTTTCGCTAATTTACGACCAAGAATAAACGAGTCGATAATCGCAATACCCCAACAACCCAATAATAAGAAGATTGCAATATTTTGGGTTTTATCTGCACGACCATTAAGCTGTGAGGTTATTTCAGCCATTAGACTATTTATATCTAATGGGATGTCACCACTTAATATCCTGTCGCTAATGTCATTTGCAATTTTGGCCGCATATGAGATGAGTACATACATACAACCCGAAGCAAACACAGCAAATGCCGCACCTCTAAGCTTGCTTTTTAAATAAAAATGCCCACAACCTGGAAAGATAAAGGCAGATATTAGGGCTGCTTTTGTTGCTCTATGCATGTGTAACCTTTGGGCGATATCTTTATATAGACACAAATTCGGGTCTATAGTTGTCTATAGAATAGAATCATTAACCTGCATTTGCTATTTGTCCGCCATCCAATACAACTGTGTGACCACATACATAGTTACTCGCACGAGAGCAAAGATAGATAGCGGTACCAGCAATATCAGTAAGCTCACCAATTTTGCGAGCTGGAAGATTTTTCACAATCTCTTCCTCATGTTTCAACACATGTTTGGTCATTTTACTGGGGAAAAATCCGGGTGCAATACCATTAATATTGACATGACTCGGACGAAGATCAGCTGCCATGTGCCGTGTCATTTGGATGACTGCCGCTTTACTAGCCGAATAGGAGTAGTTGTTCATGCGCGGATGAGTAATCCCATTAACTGAGGCAATATTCACTATACGAGCAGGTTCATCAGCATTTCCAGCCAAGCGCAATGCCGGCAATAAACGTTTGCTTAGAAAGAAAATAGACTTCACATTTAAATCCATGACCTTATCCCAACCCGCTTCGGGGAATTCCTCAACCGGGGCTCCCCAAGCGGCACCTGCATTATTAATGAGTATGTCGATTTTGGGCTCTCTTGAAAGCATGTCATCTGCAAAAGCATCAACCCCGGCCATCGTTGATAAATCGGATTGAATAGCTATGCACTCACCAAAGGCGGATAGCTCAGCAGCGGTTTGCTGCAACTGCTCAAGCTTACGTGCGGTGATATAAGTTTTAACCCCACTTTCGACAAAACCACGGGCAATCATTGCACCTATACCACTTGACCCACCGGTAACCACTGCGACTTTCCCAGCAACTGAAAATAAATTGTTCATATATATTCCCTATTATTTAAAACGCTAGACTTAGCAGCGTTAATTATTATTAGCATACCCAAGGCTGCGCTTATTTGCTGCCGTGCAAAGACTCGCCAATGGCTTGGATCTGTTCAGCTCGAATAAATAATTTGTTTTCTTCATAACGTGCACTAGGCAGTTCGCAAAGTTCCGCTAATTTCGCTAAAGCTTTGGCTTGTACCTGGTCTGCTGCAACCGCTTCGTCTAACATGCCAATAGTAGCGGCTTGCGAAGGCGAATATCCCTGAGATTGAATGATAGCGCGTGAGTGGTGTAAAGCGTCAACATGAGCTTTAGCCAGTATTCTCAAGGTTGTATTGAAGGGCATATCGATAGCGGTTTCAGGCAGCTTAAGCACAAACTCACCCGATGCACCGATGCGGTAATCAGCTACCAATAAAAGAAACACACCCATTCCAATGGCATGGCCTTCACACGCAGCAACAACGGGATGTGGATGTGAATAGATTTTCTCAAGTAAAAGCATACCTTGAGACACCATTTTATTGGCTGCTTCAGGCCCAGTCGCCAAAACCTTTAGATCGAATCCCGCAGAGAATATGCCTACGTGGCCAGAAATTAAAACACCTTTACTCTCCGCTTTAGCACGGTCTAGGTTGGCCATAAACTCTTCGGCTAGGTCGAAAGAAACAGCATTAGCTTTGCCGTTATCGAGTGAAATTTTGGCGATACCGCCCTCAAGTAGTTCATATTTCATGATATTTATATTTCCTTGACTCTGTTGCAAATATTACTTGGCAAGAATTCTACCTGTTTTTTAATCGAAAGGGGGCCATTACCTATAAATATTGGGGGCAAAACAAAAATTAAATATATCCATTACTTCTGGGGGAAATAACAAAACAGCCATGTTTATTGGTTACACGATTGTCATGTAAAATCTAGGCTTTTAGGGTTGAGAAGCAAGGAATAACCTTGGCTTTTTGGGCATATAGAACCTTACCGATAATCAGAAGTTTACATCAGTATCGTCCACTTATAAAAATAAGGGTTATCGAACCTTTTTCTTAAATAGATGTCTAGTGACTACTATATATTAACGATATAATAGTACCTGTTACCGCAGCGTAATAAATAAGCCACTTTAAAGGAAAAATGATGAGTAAGCAGAAAATACCATTAGCGAAAGCGAGTATGAGTGAAACAGATCTCGGTCGTGGAAAAATCAAAGATAATTTCTTAGCCGCGTTAGTCACATCAAAGCTTTATAAGATGCAGATTGTGCAAGCCAAAAAAGGCAAAGGTTCGTATCAGCGTAAAGCTAAAAATATAAGACAAGAGTCTTATTTAATAGCGGTTTAAGCGGTTACTTATAGCCACTATTAAATAAGGCTTTTTACCTGTTCTCAATTTTCTAGTTTAAAACCATCCCAAAAGCGGTAAAAGAAACAACAGTCCCCCCGTTTAGGGTGATGCCAATCCACCCTCACTGTCCCAATCGATTGTAAAGACATCTTGCTTTAATGCCTGTAGCCTAAAGCTTATTAGCTTTTAAGTATGATGATGGAAAAACATGCAGAACAACCAAGATAAGCAGGACATTAAAGAGATTGTTGCGTATATAAAAAATCAAGAACGCATTTTACGTAACAACCACCCTTTTTTAGCGCAACAAAATGCCTTAGGTTTAGGGTTGCTTATAGTGTCTGTATGCGGCTTTACTGCTGCAGGTTGCTTGTATTTTTATGCTGTTATTCCAGCATGGTGTTGCATTATCATTGCCGCCCTAAGCGCATCTATTGCTCATGAAATCGAACACGATTTAATTCATCAGCAATACTTTAAATCAAACTCTGGGGTATATCATTTCATGATGCTTATGGTTTGGATTATTAGGCCAAATACCGTCAATCCTTGGTACCGTAAAGGTATGCATCTAAACCATCATAAAACCTCAGGTACTCCTCAAGATATTGAAGAACGTTTAGTGGGGAACGGTATTAAGAGCCATGCATTAAGGCTCTTAGTCGTTTGTGATGGATTACTCGGGCTAATAATCCGCAGCAAACAATTTTCTCGTGAGATTAAAGGATATAATTTTTTTAATGTATTTAATGCCAGCCTTCCTTTTGTCACTGTTTATTATCTTATTATTTATAGCTTTTTACTTTTCCATGGCGTCAATTTTATTGCTGACAATTCAGCAATAAAATTGAATACCCCAGTTTGGCTAGTGTCGCTAATGCAATGGGTTAATTTTGCAATGGTGGTATGGGTAGCACCTAATTTTTTACGTTCGGCATGCTTGAATTTCATCACATCATCGATGCATTACTATGGCGCTAAGTTTAATTTATTGCAGCAAACTCAGGTATTAAATCATTGGGCCTTTATGCCATTCCAGTGGTTTTGCTTCAATTTTGGTCACACGCATAGCATTCATCATTTTGTCCCTAATCAGCCTTTTTATATTCGCCAGATTATCAGTAAGCAGGTCAACATTTTATTGAAAAATAAAGGTGTGAGATTTAATGACTTAGCCAGTATTTTTGCGGCTAATCACTATAAAAAGGTTGAGCAGTCGAGTTAACTCACATAAACATGATGCTAAACACTGCAGTGTTACTGCCGTATAAAATCAATAAAGCCTAAGCAAAACAATCTGACCACAGTATATTTAACACCCAACATTACATAATTTTGCACAGCTTGCATTTTATGGTAATAATGTTTCCTCAATTCCTATTCGGGCTGCCTCTATGCTTAGAAAACGTCAGATCACGCCTAAAACCATCATTCTGGATGTGCTGCGATTAACTCGAAGTGGTTATTGCCAATCAGCAAAATTAATTGCGGTAGGTGAGTTATTCGATTTTAAAGCGAGCACCATGCGAGTGGCATTAACGCGTCTTCTAACCGCTGGTAAAATAGAGGTCGACGGTAGTAGCGGATATCGTATGAATTCGAATACTGACCTACTCAGCGACTACATTGAGCAGTGGAAACTGGGAGATGTGCGTCGCACAGAATGGCATAAAGACGACTGGTTAATGGTATTGCTTCCGAGCAACCCCGATCGTGCAATCCGTACACTGAGTCACACTACTTTGCAGTTCTTCGGATTTCGTAAGGCTCGGAACAAAGTATGGGTTCGTCCGAATAATTTGCTTCCTGCTTTGAATGAATTACGCGCCTTGTATCAATTGGTTGGGCTTGAGCAAGAAGCCTTGTTATTTAAGGCAGCTGATATACCTTATCCCGAGCAGTTTATTTGGGAAAGTACCTTATGGAACACCGAAGACTTACGGTTCACTTATGAGCAGCAGCTAGTCAAACTGACTAAAAGCAAAGCACGCTTCGATAGCCTGGAAATAAAGGACGCTCTGCGTGAAAGCTTTATAATTGGCGGGGAAACCATTAATTTACTGGTTAAAGATCCCCTTCTGCCGGATGAAATGTTTTGTACGCCCAAGCGTGAAGAACTGCGCCACGCAATGTGTGATTACGATGCCTGTGGTCACATAATTTGGACTCGGTTTATGAGCGAGTCCACACTGTTTAACGTTTCTCAGCACTAGGATAAACCGATGAAAGCACATGATATTCTCAGCAGACAGGAAATAGTCCAATTAATGAGCAAGAGTAACCTGCGAGCAACTTGGCTAGTACTTAGCTGCTGGGCATGGGTAATAGCTGCTATGTTGCTTGTGGCAACTTGGCCAAACATTGTCACGATAATCATCGCGCTGTTGATCATTGGTGGTCGGCAACTTAGCTTCGCAATTTTAATGCACGACTGCGGCCATAACAGTCTTTTTAAATCAACTCAACTCAATCAGTTTATCGGTACTTGGTTGCTGGCAGCCCCCATATTTTCAGATATGCAAACCTACTCAAGGCAACACACATCCCATCACAAAGACGTAGGTAGCGCTAAGGATCCTGATTTAGGCAACTACGTGGCTTATCCTATTAGTAAGGCGTCGTTACTGCGTAAAGTATTGCGGGATCTTGCCGGCTTAACCGCACTAAAACTTTGGGTGTATATACTGAAAACACGGCATCCATCACAAAAAAGCATGGTGACAAATAATGCCTTATTCAGAGGGTTAGCTGTCAATCTGGGATTATTTTTATGCTGCTACGCTCTTAATGTAGCTTGGTTATATCTGATCTGGATAATGGCATATAATACTACCTATTTTCTATTCTTGCGTATCCGCCATGTGGGTGAACATGCCGTGGTACCTAACCCCAAGAGTCAAAATATGTTTGAAAATACCCGTACCACACTCTCAAGTTGGTGGGAGAGATTATTGGTCTGTCCGGTATACGTTAACTATCATATTGAACATCATTTATTGCCCTCAGTGCCCCCCTACAATTTGAAACAGATGCACACTTGGCTGGTAGCCAAAGAGGCTTATACAAACACACCTTTGCCCTCAGGTTATATCGCGATGCTCCGTAGCGTTCTACATGAATCTCAATGAGTCCAAAGACATAAGGTTTTAATGACTGTAGCCTAGTGCTAATGAGCGTTTAAGTATTAAGATGGAAAAACATGCAGAACAACTTGGATAGAAATGTCATCAGAGAGATTGTTGCGTATATAAAAAGTCAGGAAAGCACTTTACGTGTCAACCACCCTTTTTTAGCACAACAAAATGCCTTAGGTTTAGGGCTACTATTATTATCGGTATCTGGCTTTATGACTGCAGGTGGTTTGTATTTTTATGGGGTTATTCCTCCAGGGAGTTGCATTATTACGGTGGTACCTATAATTTATTACAGCAAACTCAAGTATTAAATCATTGGTCCTTTATACCATTCCAGTGGTTTTGCTTTAATTTTGGCCACACACATAGCATTCATCATTCTGTGCCTAATCAGCCTTTTTATATTCGCCAGATAATCAGCAAGCAGGTCAATGCATTATTAAAAACAAAAGCGTAAAATGTAATGACTTGGCCAGTATTCTTGCGGCCAATCATTATAGAGAGTGTGGGGATCCCATTAAAAGTACTTAACCTGAACTCGGGTTACTTAGCAGGCTATCCTCAATAACACATGGAAAATGTGGTGATACTGAAACCTTAATCATGGATGTCTT
>Ga0307492_10001070_pt1 | contig 11374 bp, 10 predicted proteins | sample SI3LmetaG_FD_202365 | JGI IMG/M metagenome (GOLD analysis project Ga0307492, IMG submission 202365) | Sea-ice brine microbial communities from Beaufort Sea near Barrow, Alaska, United States - SI3L | ecosystem: Environmental > Aquatic > Marine > Coastal | place: USA: Alaska | collected 2017-05-06
CAAGCCGGCATCCTGGTGTATCTGGTCGATACGCCCTTTACCCTTGACGCTATTGAGGCCGAAATTGCCAAGCTGGGTGAGCTGCTCAATCGCACTGACCAGGCCTCTGCCCTGATCGCCAGTATGCATCACGACCTGGCCTTGCTGGCCGATCAGAAAGTGGCCATTGCGGCGCAACAGTGGGTCGCTCTGGACTACAATAGTTGGGGCACCGCCAGTGGCGTGAACACGACCTGGCAAGCCATTTTAGACGCCGTGGGTCTGATCAATGGCAGCGCGGCCTATGAACAGGGCGACTTTGGCCAGGTAGCCATGTCCAAGGAATTGATCGTCGAGATCGACCCGGACATCCTCTTTTTGCCCGGTGGCAAGGCGGACGACAACCCGGCCAACAACAGCTTCTACCAGCAGGTGATCCATGACCCCGCCCTGGCCGACGTCAAGGCGGTGAAGAACCAGCGCATCTATCAGATCCCAGATGCTCTGCGGGGCACTTACAGTCAATATATAGTCCGCACGATCCGCTACGTGACCGAACGCCTCAGTCGCGATCTACCGTAGGCGGCCGGGCGATGCCACGGATATTCCGCCACAGCCTGCTGGTCACCTTAGTACTCAGCGGTCCGCTCTTATTGCTCCTGTACCTGGCATTGGGCGCCGTTGCGCTGCCGCTGGGTGAGCTGCTCAGCGTGATGAAATATGCCCTGCTGGCCGACCTCGATACGGCGCGCGCGCTCTTTCCGCGCACCAGCGCGATTCTGCTGCACATACGCTTGCCGCGTGCCTTGGCGGCCTTATTGGCGGGCAGTGGCCTGGCCATCGCCGGTGCCGCTATGCAGGGCCTGTTTCGCAACCCATTGGCCAGTCCTGACATCCTCGGCATCAGTGCCGGCAGCAGCTTAGGCGCGGTGTTGGCCATAACCACCGGCACCGCGCTACTGCATCCGTTGGTACTGCCGGGCTATGCCATAGTCGGCGCGTTGCTCAGTGCCGCGCTAATCTATGCCCTGGCGTTACGCTCTGGTGCCGGTCAGCAACTGCTGTTTATTATTTTGGCCGGCCTGGCGCTATCGAGTCTGTTGACCGGGGCGACGTCGGCGGCCCTATTGCTGGCCGAGCAGTACGAGATCAGCCAATTTATTTTTTGGACCATGGGTGGCCTGGAAGGCCGAATGTGGCCCCACGTGCTCTGGCCTGCCCCTTTTCTGATGGTCTTTGGTGGCCTGCTGATCCGCCTGGCAACGGCTCTGGATCTCATTTCCTTAGGTGAAGAAAATGCCCACGGCATGGGCCTGGACGTCGAACAGACGCGCCGCCGGACGCTGATCCTCTGTGCCGTGGTGACCGCCTTGGCCATTGCAATTGCCGGGCCGATTGGCTTTATCGGCCTGATGGTGCCGCATCTGGTGCGCCTCCTGTTTGGTCCCAATCATCGCCTATTATTGCCCCTGTCCGCCTGCGCTGGGGCCTGGCTGGTGCTGGCCGCCGATCTACTTGGCCGCACCCTGATTGCCCCACATGAAATCAAAGTGGGTATCATTACCGCCGTCCTGGGCGGCAGTTACTTTATTTTCCTGATTGTGCGGCTGCAGCGACAGGGGAAATTAGCGTGACCATTCCTCTCTTAGCGGTGCAAAACCTTTCCTTCTATCGCCAGGATCGAGCCTTAGTGCGGGATCTATCCTTTACGCTCGAGCCCGGCGAACTGGTCGGTGTTATCGGTCCGAATGGGGCCGGTAAAAGCACCCTGCTCAAGCTGCTGGTCGACTATCACCAACCTTCACAAGGCACCATTCAATTGTCCGGCACAGCCTTGGCAGCCTTGGGGCATCGGGAGCGCGCGCAACGGATCAGCTATATGGCACAAGATTCGGCCCTGGCCCTGCCCTTTCGGGTGCGCGACATTATCGGCCTGGGTGCCCATAGCCGACCGCAAGCGCAAATACCAACGACCCGTGCGCTGCACCGGCGCGTGACAGAGCTGGCCGAACAGCTCGAACTGAGCCATCTATTGGAGCGTAAACTCACCGAACTGTCCGGTGGTGAAAACCAACTGGTCCAGTTTGCCCGCATCCTCATGCAGCAGGCACCCTTGATGCTACTGGATGAGCCCACCGCCAGTCTGGATATTGGCCATGAGGCGCAGCTGATGAATCTGCTGCGGAGGCAATGCGATCGGCAGCATACGGCTCTGGTCGCCATTCACAATTTAAATATCGCCGCGGTGTTTTGTGATCGACTGCTGCTCATCGATAAGGGTCGGCTGATCGCCAGCGGCACGCCGGAACAGGTGATCACCCAGGCCAATATGGCGGCCCTGTACCAACAACAGGTGACCGTCAGTAAGCACCCGGTGACTGGCACGGTAACCGTGCTGCCGGTTAAACAGGCGCCCAGGGCGGTGCCCTTGCAGGTTCATCTGATCGGCGGTGCCGGCAGTACGGTGGCGTTGGCGCGTTGGTTATTGCAGCGCGGTGTCCAGGTAAGCGGCGGGATTGGCCATGAGCAGGACTCCGACACCGATTTTTGGGCCGCCACCGGCATAGTGCACAGTGCCGTACCGGCCTTTGCCCCGATCGATCAAGCCGCCATCGAGCAGGCCAAATCGTTAGTCGAATCGGCCGATCTGACTATTGTCTGTGACTTCCCGATCGGCGCCATGAATGAGGGCAATCTGGCCTTGGCACATTACGCCCAGGAGCTCTGGTTGCTGGAGGAGGATCCGGAGACGGCGGCGCAACGCTTTTACAGTGACCGCCAAGCACAGGCCTTCGCACGACTGCGCGATCAAGGCCACAGGCTGACGGCCTTGGCGGCCATCAAACAACTGACGGCGCGCATCGACGCCCTGAGCGACCGCTAATCGTTCATTTCCCGCCGGGGCGCAACTCTCCGCTCACCTGCTAAACTCTTATGACTAGGTATCGCTTTACCGGTTGCCAACGCAACACCGCTCCAGACCGTGCGCGATAAAAAGGTTTGATCAGCCGATCGAGGTAGCCCGTGACACAGAGTAACAATATCGCTAGGGTCATTTTACAGCGAGCCCTGCCGCGCCTGGGCCTAATTACCCTGATTCTGACGCTGCTGCTGTTGGCGGGGATATACTATCTGCGTTATTACCAGGTCTCACTGATCAGCCTGGTCATTCTGGCTATTGTCACCCTCGCCCTGGGCGCGCTCCTCGGTGCCCTAGTCGTCGGTCGGCTCGCGGCCGACACCTTGAAGCAGTTACTGGTGACCCTTGCACCGCTCGATACCGAACTCCCTCAGCCGGAGCAACAGACGACCCGATACAATGTCTTGGAACTGAACCAGCTGCTCGACCCATTCCATACTCTTGTCCACCGGTTCAGTGAGACCAAGCTATCCAAGGACCGGGGGTCGACCCTGAGCAATCCGCTTAATACCCAATCGCCCCAGTTTGGGGCCGAACCGGGCCTCAAGCAAGCGGCGCTCGATGCCGCCGACAAGGGTATCTGCATCTTTGCCATCCGCCCGAGTGGCATGCAGACCCTGTATGCCAATTCCAGTTTTGCGCGGCTCACCGGCTTATCCAAGAGTGACATCTTGATCGGCGCTGAAAGGCTGTTCAACGATACGCAACGGGACAAAAGGGTGCACCGCCGCATCAGCGAGGCCATTGAGTGTGATAAATCGAGCATCGAAATTTTTGAACACACTCACAGTGATGGCTCGACCTATCATTTGGAACTGGCCCTGAGCCCAGTCAGCCTTGGCATGGGCAGTGACAAAAAATACTACATAGCAATCGTCAACGATGTTACCGAGCAGCTAGTGACCTCTAACTTGCTGGGCGAGGCTAAACTAAAGGCCGAAGAATCGGACCGTTTGAAATCCGCCTTCCTGGCCAGTATGAGCCATGAATTTCGCACACCCTTGAACGGCATTGTCGGCATGCTTGATTTTCTCAAGGAGTTGCACCCCGACGAACAGCAGCTCAAGTATATCAATATCGCCCAAGACAGCTCAGAAGCACTGCTCACCCTGATCAACGACATCCTCGATTTCTCCAAGATGGAGGCTGGTAAAATGCCCATCAGCTTAATCGATTTTAATCTCATCGATATGTTTGAGGGCTTTATTGCCACGATGGCGCATCAGGCCCAGCAGAAAAATCTCGAATTGGTGCTCGATATTACTGATGTACCGCCTGGCTGGGCCCGCGGGGATCCGGGGCGGCTGCGCCAAATCCTGACTAACCTGGTGGGCAACGCGATTAAATTTACCACCCAGGGAGAGATCGTCCTGACCGCCGCGCTGGTCCTAGGTGATGCCGATAAGCACCAACTCCGGGTCACCGTCAGCGATACCGGGCTGGGCATTGCGAGTGACAAACAGGTACACCTGTTTGAGCCCTTTACCCAGGTCGACACCAGCCAAGCGCGAAAGGCGACTGGCACCGGCCTGGGTTTAGCCATCGTCAAGCAACTTTGCGCAGCCATGTCTGGCAACGTCTGGGTCAAGAGTGACGGCTCCGGCGGCAGTACCTTTGGTTTTGCGGTCGAGCTGGGCGTCAGCACAAAAGCGCGACCGTCCTTACCCTCCTTAAACGTCCAGGGCAAAGAAATACTTTTGCTCGATGATAATCGTTCGAGCCGCATGGTACTGGCCAAGCAACTCGAACACTGGGGTTTGACAGTGACCCAAGGTGATAACGTCAAGAGTGGCATCAGCACCCTGGAGGCGTTTCCGGGGCGCTTTGATGTGGCCATTGTCGATATGATTATGCCCGATGCCTTGGGTGCCACCTTTGGTAAACTCGCGCATGCAGTAGCCGGCTACGCTGAGCTAAAAATGGTCCTCATGACATCCATCAGTCAACGCGGTGATGCCCAGTATTTCGCCGATCTCGGCTTTGCCGGCTATTTTCCAAAGCCGGCGACTGCCAGGGATATTGTCGCCACCCTCAACATCCTAATTGAGGGGGGCGACGCCTTTACCGCGGCGCAACCCTTGGTCACCCAACATTACCTCCGCAGTTTGCGTTCCGGGCAGGACTTCGCGGACACCTATCGGATATTGTTGGTCGAGGACAATCCGGTCAATCAGATCATTTCCCAAAAACACATTGCAGGTTTCGCACTGGTGTCGACCTTGGCGGTAAACGGCGCAGTCGCCTTGGCTCTGTTAAACGATCCGGAGCGGACCTTCGACCTAATTCTGATGGATTGCCAAATGCCGGTTATGGACGGTTTTGAAGCGACGCGCAAGATCCGCATGGGTGCTGCCGGCGCGCGCTATCTCAACATCCCGATCATCGCCATGACCGCCAACGCGATGGCGGGCGATCGTGAACAGTGCCTGACCGTCGGGATGGACGATTACCTCAGCAAGCCATTGAGTAAACATCTGCTGCAAATCACCTTAAAAAATTGGTTGGGCACAAAAGATAAAGCCTAGGGCACATATCTTTCCGCCTGGATACCCCTATAATCGGTGCCTCTCGCTCTTGGCATTGCACACGTTGCAACTGCCCCCGTTACAAGGATGCCCTCTGCTTGGCCGATGAATTGTCAAACCCAGTTGAAGACGTTGTGGATGCGCTCAGTCAGGAGCAGGAAATCCTCATTGGCAAGATGCTGGTGCATCGAGAATTTGATGACGTTGCGCTAATCCTCGAATCGCTGCCGCTCGACAAACGTCTTGAGCGCTGGGCAAAAATCCCCTCTGCCAGTCGCCTCAATATTCTAGTGGTGATGCGTGGTGATCCGCGCGAAACCCTGCTGGATGCGATGACGCTCGATGAGCTGGATGCCCTATTCCAGGAAATGGACGCCGAGGATCTGGTCGAATTAGCCGACTCGCTGCCCAATCGTTTGGTCGATCGCGCACTGCGCGCGATGGACTCGAAACAGCGCCAATATTACGAAGGCGCGCAAAAATACGCCGATGCGTTGGCCGGTCACTGGGTCGATCACAACCAATTAATTTTGCCGCAAAACGCCAAGGTGCGCGATGGTTTGCGACTCCTGCGGCGGGAAATACCCGACCATGTCGACGCGGTATTTCTGATCAATCGAGCCGGCCATTTTGCCCGTGCCGTGCATATAGGTGACATTATCGGCGCGCCCGATCACTTGCCGCTGACCGATCTCAGCGAGCCCGATCCGCACGAGTTTTTAGTCATAGCCGCGACCGAAGATGCCGTCGACGCGGCCTTTCGGGTACAGAAAAGTGGCTATTCGGCGTTACCGGTGGTCGACGCCCAGGGACTGCTGTTAGGCCGCATGGACATCCGCACCGCGAGTGAGATCGTCAACGAGTATTACGAAGGCCAGATCATGGCCGGCGCCGGTATGGATGAAGACGAGGATCTCTTTTCACCGGTGGTCACCAGTGCTAAAAACCGCGCTTTTTGGCTCGGGATTAACCTCTTAACCGCCTTTGCCGCGTCCTGGTTTATTGGCCTCTTTACCATCACGCTGCAGGAAATTGTCGCCCTGGCCGTACTTATGCCGATCGTCGCCAGCATGGGTGGCATAGCCGGCAGCCAGACCCTGACCCTGATTATCCGCGGTTTGGCACTGGGTCAGGTGACCAAGGCCAACCGGCGCGACCTGCTCAAAAAAGAACTCAGCGTCGGTGGCTTGAATGGCATTATCTGGGCCATCACGGTGGGCATCATCGTCTCGTTCTGGTTTACCAATCCGATGATTGGGGTTGTTATTGCCCTGGCCATCCTGGTGAACATCTGTGCTGGGGCTTTGTCCGGCGTGGTGATCCCCATCGTGCTCACTAAACTCAAGTTGGACCCGGCCCTGTCGGGCTCGGTGGTACTAACCACGGTCACCGACATAGTTGGCTTTGTGGTCTTCTTAGGCTTGGGGTCACTGATCCTATGACCCGCACTGGAGAGATGCTATGACCAACACGAGTAGCCTAGGGCCCAAGGGCACCGAGGCAGACAAGTCCCGCCTGGCAGCGGCCGAGTTACTGCGCAGCCGAGCCGGTCATCAAACAATGGGGCCCTTACCCGATGCCATTCGACCGTGCACCCTGGACCAGGCCCTGGCCATCCAACGCGAGCTGATCCGCCAGCATCCAGAGCCGGTGGTCGGCTGGAAATGCGCCCTGCCCAGTGTCGACAAAGTGGTCTTGGCGCCGATCTTTTCCGGCACTCTCTACCGAGGCTCGGCCTGCGCCGTGGTACCGGAACAGGGGCGGGCCTGGGTTGAACCGGAAATTGCTTTTGTGTTGGCTGCTGATTTACCCGCCCGGGCCGCCGCTTACACACCGGCCGAAGTCGATGCCGCACTGGGCAGCTGCCATATGGCACTGGAACTGGTGCAACATCGTTACGCCGCCGATGCCGAGGTCGGCTTTCTCGATCAGTTGGCCGATGGCCTGCTCAATCAGGGCTTGTTTTTGGGGCCGGAAATTGATCGCGTCGCGGCATTTCAGTGCACGGCAATGGCGATCCATTTTCTTCAGTCGGGTCAGACCCAATCGCTCGCCGGGGTACATCCGAATCAATTTCCGCAGCTGCCGCTCTACTGGTTGGTCAATTATCTCAGCCAGAACGGTGTCGGCTTGCGCGCCGGACAGGTCATTATCACCGGCACCTATGCTGGACTGATTGAAGTGCCGCTGGCGCGCCCGATACAACTGCATTATCAAGGTTTAGGCCAATGCAGTTTGACGATCGAAGCCCGCCCAGCGCAAGACAGCAAGATCTTGCAGCAGCAACAACAACAACAACAACAATAACGTCCGCAGTCGGGTTCAGCTAACCGAAAAAGCAACCGTGCACATCTTCAACGACCAGATCAATAAAGTCGCTTAATTGCCTGACCTTCGGATGGGGATCGTAACTCGCCCATTTCATATCGGCGCGTGGCCAATAGACTTTCCAGAGCTGATCTTTTTTGACGAATACGGCTTTGGCCAAACCACTTTCCAGGCGCTGCGTCGGGTCCCTAGGGTGGGCACGAATTTCGAACAGTTCAACACTTTGACCGCTAATCCGGTAGCCGATGTCAAGCTGATGGCGCAGGTGCGCGGCCGGACGCTTGGCCAACAGAAATTGGTCAAGGGCCCGGGTCCAGCGCTTGAGTTCAAATTCACTAATGGTCACGTTGGCTCCTCTTTGAGCAGGTCAGGGCTGAGTCAAGGCGGCAAGGCCGCCGAGCAACAGTTCGAACTTCAGTCCGAAAGCGCATTGAATCGAATGCCGGCATAGGCTCTAATCCTAATTCCAATTAGCCGGTAATGACAATGAATTTGCAGCTCGCGCAAGCCTATCTCAATCAAGCCCTTACACTGGCCGCCGCACGCGGAAAAAAAATCGCCGTCGCACTGGTCGATGATCATGGCGAGCTGGTAACCTATGCCCGGATGGACGATTGTCCCTTTCATGCCGGCCTTTTGGCACAGAATAAGGCCTATACCGCCGCGCGCGACCGGCAGAGCACCGCCAGTTTGGGCGCCTGGGCTAAGGCGACCGGCAAAGACATGGGTTATTGGTCCGATCCAAAGTTCACCGGCATTCAAGGTGGTCTGCCCATTGTGGCCGCCGGCAGGGTGATTGGGGCCATTGGCATTAGTGGTCTGAGTGAAACAGAAGACGGCGAGCTGGCTGAATTAGCTATAACCTAAAACGGGTCCGATTGCGCCAGCCTACGGACCGACCGAAGAGAAGGAACTTACTATGTATTTTGGCAGTGATAATCAAAGCGGCGCCTCCGAACAGGTGTTTGCTGCACTGGCGCAAGCCAACGCGGGCGTCTCAGCCGCCTACGGCGACGATGACTGGACCCAACAAGCGGTGGCGCAAATCCAGACTACCTTTGACTGCCCGGCCGAGGTGTTCTTTGTTAGTACCGGCACCGCCGCGAATGCTCTGGCCCTAGCTTGTATGAGTTCACCCTGGCAGATCATCCTGTGTCACGCTCAGGCACACATCATTAATGATGAACTGACCGCACCGGAATTTTTCAGTGGTGGTGCGCGCTTGATTGGACTCGATGGCGGACGGGAAAAACTCAGTCTGGCCACCCTGACCGAGTACCTCAGTCGGGGTTCGGCACACCCTCCGCACAATGCCGAACCGGCGGTTCTGAGCCTGACCCAGGTCACCGAATCGGGCCAGGTTTACAGCATTGAAGAGCTCACCGCGCTCTGTGCGGTCGCCCATCAACACGGCCTAACGGTTCATATGGACGGTGCCCGCTTCGCCAATGCGGTCGCCAGCCAGGGCTGTCATCCAGCGGCAATGAGCTGGCAAGCGGGGATCGATGTGCTCAGTTTGGGCGCCACCAAGAATGGCGCGCTCGGGGCCGAGGCGATCGTCTTTTTCAATCGTTCACTGGCCGCTAACCTGGTGCCCTTGCGCAAGCGCTCTGGTCATCTGGTGTCTAAGGGTCGTTGGCTGGGCGCCCAATTCAGCGCCTGGCTCAGTAATGGTCATTGGCTCGACCTGGCCGGCCATGCCAACCGGATGGCGACGCAACTGGAACAGGGTTTACTGACCTGTCCGGCCAGCCGTGTCGTTTGGCCGGTTGCCGCGAATGAGGTCTTTGCCATCTTGCCGCGCCCGCTGATCGAACAGCTGCGCTCAGTCGGTGCCGTCTTTTACGAGTGGCCCCGGCATTTTGTGCCCAGTCACTTCAACCTCAGCAGTGATGACGAGGTGGTCCGGCTGGTGACCTCGTTCCGCACCAGCGCAGAGGATGTGTCGACCTTTCTCGATCACCTCAACCGGGGTGTAGGTGCATAACCCAAAACCAGACTAGGGGTCCTAGCGGATTCGGTGCCTCGATCGAGGTGGCTAGGCCCCTAGGTTAGTTTTTTCCACATCAGGGCCGCATCGGTGCCATAACTGGCATCGACCGCGGCGTCCGATTCGGGCTCAAAGCCAAAACGCGCCCAAAAACCCTGCGAACCCTGGATCGCCACCAGGCGAATACAGCCGACATTTAAGGCCTGCGCCTTACTCAGAAAATCCTCCACCAAGAGGGTGGCAATACCCTGCCCCTGGGCCCGACTCGATAAGGCCAGGTCGTGCAGATACAGATCCCGCGCCTGTTCATCGGGCACCAATACCTGGTCCAGATGGGGCGGTGTGCCGCTCGACCAGGGGTGGGCCAGCAAATAGGCTACCGGCTCATCGAGTGCATCCGAGTGGCTAAAGACGGCACAGGTCGAAGGTCCAGCTTGCCATTTACTGGTCAGCACGGCCAACGGCTCCTGCACACTCTGCCGGTAGACTTCTGTCTGAATGCGCATAATAGCGGGCCAGGCGGCGGCGTAGATGGCTTGTATCGGCATGGCGAAGATCCCGTCGGAGTGCGCTATCGAGCGCGGAAGAATGACTACCATGGTAACCCCAGATCCCCAGCGCAACAATCCTCGACCTAACCAAGTCACCACGGCATAATCAGCAGTTAATTGACTTAAGAGTAGTACCCCATGGCCTCACCGATCGATCACACCCTGTTAGCCCAGCTGGAAACCCAGGCCTCCGATAAGCGCTACGATTATCTATTACAGCAACTTATCGCTACGCAGCAAATCTGGATTCTGGTCGGTAACGGGGGCAGCGTATTATTGAACAGCGATGGCGACGACTGTGTGCCGATCTGGCCACACCAGAGTAGCGCCAGCGCCTGGATCAAGGACGAATGGGCCGACTGCACGGTGACCGCCATCAGCGTGACCGACTGGCAGGCCCGCTGGACCGAGGGTCTGCGGGCCGACGGCATCAGTTTGGCGGCCTTCCCCAACCTGCAGGAAGAAGCCCTGGTGCTCAGCGCGGATGCCTTTGATGAAGACATCTACGAGGCGCTCTCGGCCCAATAGAGTCCACTGGCCAGGGGCTGCGGTGCCCGCCTGCTAGCCTTGCGCGCGACTATAAGGCAAGGTCAATTGCTGCTGTTCGAACTGATCCACCCACGCCAACAGATCCGGCGCCGGAATCGGCCGGCTCAGATGGTAACCCTGGATCGCATCGCAGTTCAGCTCGCCCAGAAGGGTCGCGGCGGCCAGACTTTCAACCCCCTCGGCAATCACGCCAAGCCCCAAATGATGGGCCATGTCGATGGTTGAACGAACGATTTGCTGATCGACCTTATCGTTGCACAGGTTCGTCACAAACGACTTATCAATTTTCAATTCGTGTACCGGCATGCTCTTCAATTGCACCAAAGAGGAATAGCCGGTGCCAAAATCATCCATGGCCAGATGCACCCCGGCATCAAAGAGGCGCTGGAGATTGAGCAATGCATGCTCAGCATCGGTAATTAAAGCACTCTCGGTAATTTCCAACATCAGGCTAGAACGCTCACAATCGTGGGCGTCCAGCTGGTGAATCAGCGAATCGATAAACTCATCTTTCAACAGATCCTTAGCCGAT
>Ga0307492_10001071_pt1 | contig 11373 bp, 7 predicted proteins | sample SI3LmetaG_FD_202365 | JGI IMG/M metagenome (GOLD analysis project Ga0307492, IMG submission 202365) | Sea-ice brine microbial communities from Beaufort Sea near Barrow, Alaska, United States - SI3L | ecosystem: Environmental > Aquatic > Marine > Coastal | place: USA: Alaska | collected 2017-05-06
GCTATACCTCTGTTAAGAGACAAAGTTGATTCAGTGATGAAACTATCAAAGTTATCTCCAAGAGGACATTACAGTAAGGTACTAGCACATTTATTAGAGACCTACCCCCGGGATGAATTGTTCCAGATCGATGTGAAAAAATTACATGAGATTACCATGGGTATTTTGCATATACAGGAGCGACCTCTAACACGATTATTTGTAAGAAAAGACCCCTTTGGTCGTTTTATCTCTTGCTTAGTCTTTGTCCCAAAAGAATTATATAACACCGAACTTCGTTTAAAATTCGTTGAAATTTTAAAGCGTGCTTTTGCCGGAGTCGGCGAAGTACCATCAACAACTTATTTCTCCGAATCGATTCTCGCCCGTACCTTAATTCAAGTTAATGTTAAAAACTCGGACATAATTAATCCTGATTTAATACATATTGAAAGTGAGTTGGCTGAGGCAGCAAAAAGTTGGCAAGATAGCTTAACTGAAGCATTAAAAGATGAGTATGGTGAAGAACATGGACTTCAATTAGCGAATATTTACAAGCATGCTTTTCCACCTGGTTATGAAGATGAATCATCACAACAAACTACTGTTCATGACATCAAGCATATGGAAAAGCTCGATAGCGATAATCCTTTATCAATGATTTTATATCAGCCGCAAGAAGAAAAAGATGACCGTATTCGATTTAAATTATTTAATCTACACACACCATCACCCTTATCTGATATTTTACCTATGCTCGAAAATATGGGGTGTAACGTTCTTGGAGAAAATCCATACGAAGTGATTGGCAGCGATGCTATAAAGCGTTGGATTTTAGACTTTCATATGGTGGTTCAATCTGGTGAATCCATTAATTTTGACCAGATAAAAAATAATTTTCAAGAAACCTTTGCCCAAGTCTGGTTAGGTAAAGCAGAAAATGATGGCTTTAATCGATTAGTTCTCGCAGCCAATTTAGATTGGCGAGAAACCAGCATGTTAAGAGCTTATGCGAGATATTTATTACAAATAGGGTTTAATCTTTCTCAGAGTTATATTGAAGAAACACTGGCTAAGCACCCTAAAATAGTCCGAAGTCTCGTTGATCTCTTCAATGATCGTTTTAACATCGATGCTGCTATATCAGATGAAGCAGAATTTAAAAAGCGCTGTAGAAAAATTCGTAATACCTTGAGTTCTGTAACTAATCTCGATGAAGATAGAATTTTGTCTCGCTATATTGATGTTATCAACGCCACAGTAAGAACTAATTATTTCCAAAATGATGTCGAGGGTAAAGCAAAGAATTACATTTCATTTAAGTTAAATCCATCACTGATACCTGAAATACCTCAACCTATCCCAATGTTTGAAATTTTTGTCTATTCGCCCAGAGTAGAAGGAGTTCATTTGCGCTTTGGTAAAGTAGCTCGAGGTGGATTACGTTGGTCAGATAGACGTGAAGACTTTAGAACCGAAGTGCTTGGCTTAGTGAAAGCTCAACAAGTTAAAAATTCTGTCATTGTGCCTGTTGGTGCCAAAGGTGGTTTTTTCTGTAAACAACTTTATAAAACTGAAGGTAGAGAAGCTTTCATGAATGAGGGTATTGATTGCTATAAGACCTTTATTAAAGCCCTACTTGATATCACAGATAACTATAGTGAAGGTGGAATAATTTATCCATCAAACGTCATTAGACATGATGAGGATGATCCTTATCTGGTAGTAGCTGCCGATAAAGGGACTGCGACCTTCTCAGACATAGCCAATGGTATTGCTGAGGAGTATAACTTCTGGCTAGGAGATGCCTTCGCATCGGGCGGTAGTGTAGGTTATGACCATAAGAAGATGGGTATTACTGCTAGGGGCGGTTGGGAATCTGTTAAAAGACACTTTCGAGAGATGGGTGTTGATTGTCAAACGACTAATTTCACCTGCGTTGCTGTAGGCGATATGGCTGGTGATGTATTTGGTAATGGCATGTTGTTATCAGAGCATACTCAATTACAAGCAGCCTTTAACCATATGCACATCTTTATCGATCCGAATCCTAACGTAGCGACTAGCTTTAAAGAGCGCAAACGACTCTTCGAGTTACCACGTTCAGGCTGGGACGATTATTCTGCGAAATTGATATCCAAAGGTGGCGGAATATTTTTAAAGTCTAGCAAGTCCATTAAAATAACATCGCAGATGCAGGAATTACTAGATACTAAAGAAAAAGAATTAACACCAAATGAAGTGATTAATTTAATTTTAAAAGCGAAGGTTGATTTACTGTGGAATGGTGGTATTGGGACCTATGTTAAAGCGGCTAGTGAATCTCATTCAGAAGTAGGGGATAAAGCCAATAATCCGGTAAGAATTAACGGCTCTGAACTACGCTGTAAGATTATCGGAGAAGGCGGAAACCTTGGTATGACTCAAAAAGGTCGTATCGAATATATGCTCAGCGGTGGACGTGCGAATACTGATTTCATCGATAATGCCGGTGGTGTTGATTGCTCAGACAAAGAAGTTAATATAAAAATCTTATTAAATGCTGTAGTCTCAGATGGCGATATGACAAGCAAACAGCGTAATAATTTACTGGCATCGATGACCGATGAAGTGTCAGAAATTGTCTTAAAAGATTGTTATAACCAGATCCAATCTATCAGTATTACAGAGCGCAGGGCTGTCACGACTTTAAATGAGTATATGCGATTTATTTATACTCTTGAGAAAGAAGGGCGGCTTGATAGAAAGTTAGAATTCATTCCCTTTGATGATGAATTGTTAGAACGAAAATCTAAAGGTAAAGGTCTGACTAGAGCTGAATTATCTGTTTTAGTTGCCTATGGAAAAATGGTTTTGAAAGAAGAACTATTGGTTCCAGAAGTCAGTGAAAACCCTTATTACCAAAATATCTTATTGCATTACTTCCCTAAACCACTACGCAAAAAATATGCTAAAGAAATGCGTAATCATCGACTTCATGATGAAATTATTGCAACCGAAATCGCTAACACCATGGTTAATTTTATGGGCAGCAACTTCGCCTATAGAATTAAGGATGAGACAGGCGCGAGTTTTGCTGAAATTGCAAATAGCTTCACCATGGCTTTAGAAATATTTAATGTCAGGACTCTATGGCAAAAAGTTGAAGCTCTCGATAATAAAGTCCCATCCGATGTGCAACTAGAGATTATGTCTCGTTCACAAAGAATGCTCCGAAGAGCTACACGCTGGTTTTTACGCCATGCCGATAAATCTAAAGGATTGCAAGAATATATTGACTATTTCAAAAGTGATGTTCAGCTCCTTCATGCTGATGTCTCAGATATTCTTGATAAAGCTGAAGCTAGAGATTTAAATAAAACAATTAAAGCTTATGTGGATAATGGTGTACCCCAGTCGCTTGCGAAAGAAGCCGCTTATCTAAGTACTTTATTTTCTGCTCTTGATATCGTTGAAATTTCTAAAGCAAGTAATGAATCAGTCATGGATGTTGCCGAGTTGTATTACAAACTTGGGGCCAAACTAGAATTGCATTGGTTCCTTGAACAGATTGTACTTCAACCTGTTGATAATCATTGGCAAGCCTTTGCTCGTTCTGCCTTTAGAGAAGAGCTAGACTGGCAACAAAGAGGTCTCACTCTTTCTTTGTTAGAGTTAACTGACTCTAAACTGACTCCAGAAGAGAAACTCAAAAATTGGATTGGCGAAAATGGCGAATTAGTATCAAGATGGCAAACAATGGTAGCTGATTTTAAATCAACTAATAGCCATGAATTTGCTAAATTTTCTGTGGCCTTAAGAGAGTTATTACTACTTGTTCAAAGTTGCATACGGTTGGTGAATCAAAGTAAGTCATAATTTGGTTATCATTGGTCATCTTTTCAGCATTATTACTGCGTAATTTTGCAATAATAATGTGTTCTACTAAACATCTACCTAGATTGAAACCTTCGATCTAGGTTAAGTGTTTAGGAGATAAGATAATGCAAGGTTATATTCCATGCAGTGAACAGTTTATGTACCAAGATCCTGAGCGTGTTGATGAATATCGCGAATGGCAACAATTTGCCAAATTTCTATTAATAGACGAAAAACTACAAGCAGAAAAATCGACTCAGGTGAATATTTTCAGAAGGCGTCTAAAACGATATCTGACTAAATAAAGCACTTAATTTTATTCATCAGTGGGATGAAGAGGAGGGAGTTGATTACTTTTTTCTGTCTTGTAAGCACGAGTATTAAACATTTTCAATTCACCGAGTGACGCTGATAATTTCTTAGCCTGCCAAGTATTATTCTCTTTACCATATAGACAATTCTCTAAAGCGGTTAATTGCTTGGCTAGCTCACTCTCGCCTTTAGTTCTTTCATTAAGAATTTTTGCTAAGGCCGATAATGAATGAATATGCTGAAATTGACTTCTATTGCTACACCATTTCAGTAGCGCATCTTTAGTTGCAATTGCAGATTTCTTTTTACAACATTTCTTAACGTCATCTATTGATGTTTTTATGGTTGCAGACTTAGTTGATTTTTTTTCATTACGGGTAACCGAATTTTTATTTCTGATGGTTAAAATTAAGGCAGAAATTAACCATAATAATAAACTAATGAAAGCTATCATCTTCCATAGTCTTACATCACGATTTTCAATTTGCTCAGCCTGTAACAGAGAATCACTATCATTTATTTGATCATTGTCTATTGATGGTTTCTGAGTTGATATCTGTTCTGTAGAAGAAGGCTTAGTTGTATTCTTATCAATAGTCGAAGAGCTAGTACCAGTTAAAGAAGGAAGAACGACAACGGATTTGGCAGCTATTACAATTTCTTCTGCTTTGTCTTCTTTAACATTCCACCAGGCTAATTTAATTTCGGGGATTATTACTGGTCCAGCCTTGGTGGGAACTACGGCAATCTTTTGAATTCTTTGGCCAATGAAGCCATTTTTACTAACCTGATTAGTTGAGGACGGAGTATCGGGATAGAATTTTAGACCATCGACCGTCTCAGGAATTATTTCAGGCAATTGGGTTGCTGTTAATCCTTCAGCGTTAATCGTGTAGCTCCAGGTGATGGGTTCGCCAACTCGATAAACTACAGGTTCAGGTAACCATTGTTCAGTCATACTTATCGATGTTGCAGGTAGCCACCAATCAAGAATACCCTGAGCTCGACCTTGTACATCAATTTCAATGGCATTAGTGCTAAGACTGATTGCTTTGGTTCTTGAACGTAATCGGCCAAGCGAGCTATATCGTTTAGCACCGTCTGAAACTTCAGCAGTAAAGACTACTGGAGAAATGACTTGAGTACCTTTTGCTTGTGGGAAGATAACATAACGTCGTTCAAGAACAATATATCGGACGCCATCTACTTCTGTCTCAAACTGGCTATCTTCACCAAGACGTTCGAGTATAGCTCCTTCCAGGGCAGGCTCAGTAAGGCTTGCATATTGGGCTTGAACAGCTCTATAGAGACGTACCGTATAGATAATTTGTTGCTGTACATAGACTTTTTCATGATCTACGGTTGCTGTTAAGCGGATCGCGTCTTGTTGAGTCCCAACATTAGTCGCGTTGACTGGAGGTAGCACAGTAATTTGTTGCGCTAAGGTGTTTTGTCCATCCAGTTCAAAGGATGGTATGGTAAATATGCCTTCGAGACTGGCTTTTAATATAAAACGCCAACCAGCTTCGACACTAGTTTGACCATTGATGGTGCTACTTTGGTAAAAATTAGTACTTCGGACTATTTCAAGTTCAGCAGGAAGTCCTGTTAAGGGCGGTCTGGTGACCGGAGCCGAATTCATATGTAAAGTCAGTTCAAATGTTTCATTCACACGAACAGGGTTTCTATCTATGCTAGCTCTAACTTCAGCTTGAATTATTGTTGTCACAGCAGTTGATAACATAGCGATCAATGATAATAGAATTATCCCATAATTTTTATTTACCAAACCTTCTCTCCCTTATCCTGGAGTTTCTTGCCCTGTTGTTGTCGTTTTTGGTATTCCATATACATTTTACGCCGCAGTAATCCACCAGGATCATCTTTAATCATTCGCAACCATTGTTCAAGTACTTGTTCACGCTCAGCATCATTCATTTGTTCTAATTCGGTTTTTTCTTGTTCACCTTGTTGTTCTTTTTCTTGTTGCTCACCATCTTGTTGTTGTTCTTGTTCTTGTTGCTGTTGATCATCAGATTGTTCTTCTTCACCTTCTTGTTGCTCAGCATCTTGTTGTTGCTGATCTTCATTCTCTTGTTGCTCACCGTCTTGCTGTTCTTGCTCTTGTTGTTTTTCTTGTTCTTGTTGTTTTAACAATTGTTCAACCAGCTCTTTATTAAAATTAGCATCTTCCATATCAGGCTGTGTTTGTAATGCTTGTTCATAAGCAGTAATCGATTCTTCATATCGACCTGATTGGGCTAAGGCATTTCCTCTATTATAGTTCGCATTGGCAGAGTTTTTGGATGATAAAATATCTGCGGCAGCATTGTATTCTCCAGACTTATAGAGAGCAGCACTTTTCCATTCATCTTGTTCAAATAGGTTGGCAGCAGTAGTATGTTGTTCTTCAATAAAGGCTTTTGATGCCTGTTGATCAGGAGTTTGCCACAAATTTGTCCAATGCTTTTGAAGAGCAGAAGGTTGTTTTAATTCAGCTACAGGATTTTGTTCTACTTCTGCCTCTGCAGCGTTAACGGGAGAAGGGTAGAGAGGTACAAAGAGCAGTAAAGCTAACCCAACAACTACACCTTTTCGAAAGGCGAAGACTGTAACGAAAAGAATCGGAATCAAAAGCCAGGGGCCTAATTCTACCCAAGTATCCATTTCTAAGTCATCTTCACTTGCTATGAATTCTTGAGGTTCTTTCAGTGAAGCGATTAATTTTTCAATGTCTCGGTCATCAGCGGTTAACTGAGTGACCGTTCCTGAACTGATTTCGGCAAGTTGTTCAAGTGGCGCAATTTTTAAGCTCGGTAGAACGATATTACCGGTACCATCTTTAAGAAAGCCTTGTCCATCTGGAAGAGGGATGGGTGCACCTTCACTTGTACCTACAGCAAGAATAGAGATTTGGTGACGACTTTGTTTAAGTTGTTCTGAGACTAAAAGGTAATCGCGATCATCGACTCCGTCAGTAATCCAAATAATTTGGCCACTAAAAACACCTGCATTTATTAACAACTCAGCAGCGAGTTTAAAAGCTGTTTGAGGTTCACTGCCTAGCACAGGCATCAGTGACGGCGATAATGAAGGCACCATCGTTAAGATGGTATTGGCATCGGTTGTCAGAGGACTGATAACAAATGCATCTCCAGCATAAACAATGAGCGCAACCTGACCTTCATTGGTGCGTGATAACAGGTCTTTTATTTTGTGCTTCGCTCTGATCAATCTGCTCGGTTTTACATCAGTCGATTCCATAGAAAGTGATAAATCGAGTAATATTACTTTTGAAATTTCAGTTTCAAATACTGGTAGCGGCTTTTTTTCCCACGTGGGTCCTGCAATAGCTAGAACAGCTAATAACAACGCTATTGCTAGAAAGAGTAAAGGCGAAAAGGTACTGGGTTGGATCTTATTTTGGCCAACAAGTAAATGTTTTAGAAGGTGCTTATCAATGCTTGAAGTCCACTGATTTTGTCTTGTGCTTTTTAACATTAATCCAGCGATGATGATGACAAGAGGCAGCAGAGCAAACAACCACAGTGGACGAATAAAATGAAATTGATTAACTATCTCAAGCATGATCACTAAGCTCTTCTTTGTTTTTTGATTGAGAGAAATTAGTTTGAGAGTTATTTGCTCTAGAGCGTTGATTTAATCTAAAGCTAATTAACTTTTCAGCAGCGAGTAGAAATGCTAAAAGCAAAGAAATAGCAAGCGGCCAATAAAATAATGATTTTACTGGCCTGAACGTTTCTGGATTAGATTCCACAGGTTCTATTTCATCTAAAATAGTATAAATTTGCTCTAACTGAGTGGTATCTTTTGCTCTGAAATATTTCCCACCAGTAGCTTCTGCGACTTCTACCAAGGTTTTTTCATCGAGGTCTTTTGATGGATTTAATGTACGTTGACCAAAAAAGGATTCAACGACCATTTCTTCTGCACCGACACCTATAGTATAAATTTTAACACCGATTTGGCTGGCTAGTTGCGCAGCTTTTAAGGGTTCTACAGCGCCAGTATTATTCTGCCCATCAGTGAGCAGCACCAGTACTCTTGAATCCGCTTCCCGCTCTCTGAGTCGTTTAACCGCAAGACCTATGCCGTCACCAATTGCAGTACGAGATGCACCGGCTAAACCAATAGCGGATTCATCTAACATTTTTCTCACTGTAGTTCGATCAAAGGTGAGAGGCGTCTGAAGATAAGCTTGTTCACCAAATAGAATTAAGCCAATTCTGTCACCCTCACGTCGTTCAATAAAATCATTGAGTACTGATTTCACTACATCCAGTCGAGTGGCTTTTTGACCTTTGAGTTTTAGATCTTGTGCTTCCATACTTCCTGATATATCCACAGCAAGTAATAGATCTCGACCCGTTGCGGGTAATTCAATAGGCTCGCCAACATATTGTGGTCTGGCTACGGCTAGCACAAGAAATATCCACATTAAAATTAGCAGCAGGAAACGAAGTAATCGTTTCTCTTTGTTGATTTCAGTATTTTCATAGAGTTGCAGCCAGTTCTGATAATAAGGTGTTCGTAATGCAAAGTCATCGCTATTATCAGCAGGTTGTAATATGGCCCTTAATATAAAGGGTAGGGGCAATAGTAATAAAAATCCCCACCAAACAAATTCAATCATCTGTTGCTCCTTGCTCTAGCTTAGCTACAGATTTTTTAGATGAAGCACGATACACCGCTTCTATCCATAATTTGATTGACAGAGTTAATTGATCGAGATGCTCTATAGATTTTTCCGGTTTCTGATAAGGTGCATTAACTAGCAGGTTACCAGCCTCGGAATTGAATAATGTTGTATGAGCTCGGTTGTCTAAAAATTCCAACCAAGATTGTCCAGTTAAGGATGCAACTTCACTTCGTGAAAACAACGCTATAGAGACCCTTCTTAACAGTGATGAATATTGCCGAATAAGTTGTTGTGGATTTTGATGTTTCTCAAAGTCCTTTTCTAATTGCTCAAGGGTTGCAATAGACACTCTCAGTAAATGTTTTTGTTGATATTTTTTCCAAAAAATCCAAATTGACCAACTTAGCAGTGCCACTATTAAAAAAGCTAATATCCACCATCCTGGAGCAGGAGGCCAAGCTGAAACTGCATCAGGAAGATGTATATCTTTTAAATTTGCTAGAGGATTTTCACTGTTCATCGAACGATGATCCTCGGAGTATTAGCCGCTGCTAGAACAACACCAAGATTATCGGTTGTTGAAAGGGGTTGCAGTAATACACGTTTTTGCTTCAAATAATGTTTTAGACTCTCCAGGCGTTGTTGATCAGCCTCTAAATATAGTTGTCGCATATTTTTTGCTGAAGTATTTATTCTGCTAATGGAGTTGCCATCTGTAAGACTATAATTACCTGGCGGAGGTAACTGACTATCCATCGGATCAGTTAATAAATAAGCCTGAATCTCATTGTGCTGACCGAGTCTAGAGAGATGGCGCTTACAGTCTTCATCCATATTTCTAAAATCACTAAACAAATAAATTAAACTTCCGGGTTTTGCGAGCCTTCTTAGTCTTGAAAGACTTTGGGCGAAAGCTGATTGTTGATTACCATCAGCATTCTCTGTTCTTACTTTAGATGTCTGGCCTTCAATATCGTCTAATAACATATTATGTCTTGACGTGATCTTTTTCAATAAAGCTAAAGCATCTCGACGTCTTCCCGAGGGTCGATGTTCAAGATGTTCAAAATCATCGAATAAAACTGCGCCAATACGACTTCCCGCCGTTATGGATGCCCAAATTAGCAGAGTTGCAGCTCTTGCTGCGATAACTGATTTAAAGGCATTTCGCGATCCAAAAAAAAGATGACTAGACTGATCTAGTAATAAAAAGACCGGTCGCTCTCTTTCTTCTTTAAATAGTTTTGTGTGAGGTTCTCCTGTGCGAGCAGTGACTCGCCAATCGATGTTTCTAATATCATCGCCAGGAAAATAGGGTCGCACTTCATCAAAGTCCATACCTCTACCACGAAATTTAGAGCGATAACCACCTGCCAATGTTGAACTGACTCTATAGCTACTCGCTAAATCGAGTGCCATTGCATCACGTCGTAAAGCGAGTAATTCATCTACAGTCAGGCGTACACCCTGATCAGGATGCTGGCCATTTTGTGTCTTAGTCTTCTCAGTTTTATGACTGGGTATCATTGTTAAAGCCTGATCAGTTTAAGGTACAGCGACTAACTCTAAGATTCGGTCAATGACCTGATCTGTATCGACACCATCGGCTTCGGCTTCATAACTTAATAAAATACGATGTCTTAAGGTTGCGTGGGCAACTGATTGGATGTCATCTGGTGATACAAAGTCTCTTTCTGATAACCAAGCATTGGCTCTGGCACATCGATCAAGGGACATTGTAGCTCGAGGGCTAGCGCCATACTCGATCCAACGTTCAAGATCCGGATGATAACGTTCAGGTTCACGGCTAGCCATTATTATTTCGATAAGGTAGCGTTCTAACTCATCAGCCATATGAATATCTAAAATTTCATCACGAGCTGAAAATAAGGCCTCCTGAGGTAGTTCAGTAACAATATCAGGGTTTACATCATCTTGATGAGCCTCTCTTCGTGTTAGGCGAAGAATTTCTTGCTCAGCTTTAACATCTGGATAAGTCACTCTAACATGCATCAGAAAACGGTCTAGCTGCGCTTCGGGTAGTGGATATGTACCTTCTTGCTCAATTGGATTTTGAGTTGCCATTACCATAAATAGTTTTGGAAGAGGGTAGGTTTGACTACCAACAGTGATTTGATGTTCTGCCATGGCTTCAAGTAAGGCTGATTGAACTTTCGCTGGGGCGCGGTTTATTTCATCGGCTAACACTAAATTATGGAAGATAGGTCCTTTTTGAAATTTAAAACTACCATCCTGGGGACGATATATTTCAGTACCGGTTAAATCTGCTGGAAGAAGATCCGGTGTAAACTGAACGCGATGAAAATCTCCTTCAATAGCATTCGAAAGCTCATTGATTGCTCTGGTTTTAGCAAGACCGGGCGCACCCTCTACTAATAAATGCCCATCAGCTAATAAAGCAACAAGAAGGCTCTCGACTAAATCTGGCTGGCCGATAATTCTTTTGTTCATATATTCGCGGAGTCTTACAATATAATCACGGTTATTCATAGTCAGTTTGTTCTCTTAACATTGAGGATGGCAAAGTGGAGGTTATTCTATAC
>Ga0307492_10001072_pt1 | contig 11371 bp, 12 predicted proteins | sample SI3LmetaG_FD_202365 | JGI IMG/M metagenome (GOLD analysis project Ga0307492, IMG submission 202365) | Sea-ice brine microbial communities from Beaufort Sea near Barrow, Alaska, United States - SI3L | ecosystem: Environmental > Aquatic > Marine > Coastal | place: USA: Alaska | collected 2017-05-06
ATCGGCGCGGCAGGTGCGGCGGTGCCGGACTTCGCCAGCACCGCCAGCGCCGCCGGCGCGAAACCGAACGCAAGCATCAGGCGAGCGCCACGATGTCGGCGGCGGTGGTCCCGGTCGCGCGGACGAACTGTGCGCGCACCGGCAGAATCTGGCCGCTGGCGAGGTTCTTGAAGGTCACATCGGCCGCCCCGCTGGCGGTGCGCAGCACCACGGTGCCGCCGGTGCCGATGTAGAGCGCCTTGGGCGTCGCCGCGAGCGGGACGGTGTTCGAGGGGGTGATCGCGAGCGGACGCGAAGAGGGCGTCTCGGCCGTGTCGGCCTGGCGGAAAAAGGCATCGGTCATGGTCTGCGGCTCCCTTGCTGTGAACAGGCCGCGACCGCGCCGAATGGGCCGCGAACCTCGATTCGCCGCTATTTAACCGATATGGTTATCTATAGGAAAGTTCTTTCGTCGTTTCGGTTCGAGATTCAGCGCTTCAGCAGCGGCCGCCACCAATCCTCATTGGCCAGATACCAGGCGATCGTGCGATCGAGCCCGCCCGCGAAATCGACCGCCGGGACATAGCCAAGCTCGGCGCGCGCCTTGCGCTCGTCGATGGCGTAGCGGCGGTCGTGGCCCTTGCGGTCCTCGACGAAAGTCTTGAGCGTCGCGGTTGTGTCGCCCCGGGCCGCGGGGGCATTGGGATAGCGGGCGGCGAGGCCCGGACCGGCGGCGAAGGCGCGGTCGACGGCGGCGCAGATCGCCTCGACAACCGTCAGGTTCGGCAGCTCCTCGCCCCCGCCGATGTTGTAGACCTCGCCCGGCTTGCCGCGCTCCAGCGCCAGCTCGATGCCCCGGCAGTGATCGGTGACGTAGAGCCAGTCGCGCACGTTCATCCCGTCGCCGTAGATCGGCAGTTTGCGGCCCTCGAGCGCGTTGATCAGGAACAGCGGGATCAGCTTTTCCGGGAATTGATAGGGCCCGTAATTGTTCGAGCAATTGGTGGTCACCGCGTCGAGCCCGAAGGTGTGGTGATAGGCGCGCACCAAATGGTCGCTGCCCGCCTTGCTCGCCGAATAAGGCGAGTTGGGGGCGTAGGCCGTCGTCTCGGCGAAGGCCGGATCCTCGGGGCCGAGCGAGCCGTAGACCTCGTCGGTCGAGACATGGTGGAAACGGTGCGACCGCCCGCTGCCGGCGTCGAGCCACTCCGCTTTGGCGGCGCGGAGCAGGCTGTGCGTGCCGATCACATTGGTCTGTACGAAAGCGTCGGGCCCGGTGATCGAGCGATCGACATGGCTTTCGGCGGCGAAGTGGACGATGGTGTCGATCTCGCGCTCGCGGAGCAGCCTGCGAACCAGGTCGGTGTCGCAGATGTCGCCTTCGACCAGCTCGGCGCCTTCCACACCGGCGATGCTCGCGGGGTTGCCGGCATAAGTCAGCGCATCGAGCACCACCACGCCGCTGTTGTCGTGCTGCTCGCGCCAGTAGCGCACGAAATTGCTGCCGATAAAGCCGGCGCCGCCGGTCACGAGGATGTCAGCCATGCGTCTTGATTTGCTCCAGAACCTTGATCAGCGAATGCCGCCAGTGCGGCGGGTGGTCGCCTAGGGCCGCCGAAGTCGCGCCGGTGTCGAGCACCGAGAACGCCGGTCGTTTCGCGGGGGTCGGATACTCGGAGGTGGCGATCGGCTTCACTCGCGCCGCGGCGCCCGGCAGCAAGCCCAGAGCCACCGCCTCGTCGCGGATGGCGACGGCGAAATCGTACCAGCTCGCAACCCCGCTGTTGGTGAAATGGAAAGTTCCGGCATGCCCCTCGAGCGCCAGCCGCCACAACGCATCGGCGAGGTCGCCGGCGCTGGTCGGCGAACCGATCTGGTCCGCCACGACACCCAGCTGCTCACGCTCGGCCATCAGCCGGAGCATCGTGCGCACGAAGTTCTCGCCATCCGCTGCGTAGACCCAGGCGGTTCGCACGCAAAGGTCGCCGGGCCGCAAGCGCCGCTCTCCCGCGAGCTTGGTGGCGCCATAGACCCCCAGCGGCGCGGTGCGGGCATCGGGCGCATAGCATTGCGAGGCGGAGCCATCGAAGACGAAGTCGGTCGAGACGTGCGCCATTCGCGCCCCGACTTCTTCGGCCGCGGCGACGAGGTTGGCCACCCCGGTATCGTTGACGGCTTCGGCCCGCTCACGGTCGCTCTCCGCCCCATCCACGGCGGTGTAGGCGGCGGCGTTGAGGATCAGGCCGGGCCTCTCGCGCCGCACAAACGCCGGCACGGCCGCGCGGTCGGAAATATCGAGCTCGCGCGATGTCGCGGCCACCACCTCGGCGCCCTCTGGAGCCTTGGCGATCAGCGCCCGGCCGAGCTGCCCGCCGGCCCCGGTCACCAGCACCTTCACGCAAAGCCCTCGGTGTCGCGGAAGCTCTTCGCGCCCTGGTCCTTAGCCGAAATCCGCGGCTCGATGCCCTCGAGCGGCCAGGCGATCGCCAGCTCGGGATCGTCCCAGCGGATCGCGTGCTCATGCTCGGGCGCGTAGTAATCGGTGCATTTGTAGAGGAAATCGGTCCCGTCCGCGAGGCTCAGGAAGCCATGCGCGAAGCCCGGCGGGATCCAGAACACATTGTTCTTTTCGCTCGACAGTTCGACACCCGCCCATTGTCCATAAGTGGGCGAGGAGCGACGGATATCGACCGCCACGTCCCAGGCCCGCCCGCTCGCGACGCGCACCAGCTTGCCCTGCTGGCCCGGGTTCTGGAAATGCAGCCCGCGCAGCACGCCGCGCGCCGAGCGGCTGTGGTTGTCCTGCACGAAATCCTCGTCGATGCCGATCCCTGCGAAGGCGCGCCGGCTCCAGCTCTCCATGAAGAACCCGCGTTCGTCGCCGAACACGCGCGGCTCGATCTCGAGCGGCCCCTCGATCGGGAATCGAGTGACCTTCATCCGAACGCGGCGCCACCCTGAAGCAACCGCAAGAGGTAATCCCCGTAGCCGCTCTTGCGCAGCCGCTGCGCGACCTCCTCCAGCTTGGCGTCGCCGATGAAGCCGAGCCGCCAGGCGATCTCCTCGGGACAGGCGATCTTGAGCCCCTGCCGCTCCTCGGTGATGCGGACATATTGCCCGGCATCGAGCAACGAGGCGTGGGTGCCGGTGTCGAGCCAGGCGTAGCCCCGCCCCATGATCTCGACGTTGAGCTTGCCGGCCTCGAGATAGACGCGGTTGAGATCGGTGATCTCGAGCTCGCCGCGCGGAGAGGGCTCGAGCTCACGCGCGATCCGCGGCGCCTCGCCGTCGTAGAAATAGAGCCCTGTCACCGCGTAATTCGATTTCGGCTGCGCCGGCTTCTCCTCGATGGTTTCCGCCCGGCCCGCGCCGTCGAAGGACACCACGCCATAGGCCTTGGGGTCGCTCACATAATAGCCGAACACCGTCGCGCCGCTGGTCCGTCCGTCGGCCTTGGCGAGCAGCTCGCCGAAACCGTGGCCGTAGAAGATGTTGTCGCCGAGCACGAGCGCGCTCGGCCCCTCGCCCACGAACTCGGCGCCGATCAGATAGGCCTGCGCCAGCCCGCCCGGATCGGGCTGGACCGCGTACTGGATTTCCATCCCCCACTGCGATCCGTCGCCGAGCAGCCGCTGGAAAGCGGACTGGTCGAAGGGGGTGGTGATCACCAGCACCTCGCGGATGCCCGCCAGCATCAGGACCGACAGCGGATAGTAGATCATCGGCTTGTCGTAGACCGGCACGAGCTGCTTCGAGACCGCGTCGGTGATCGGCGCGAGCCGCGTGCCCGAACCCCCGGCAAGGATGATGCCGCGTCTGGTCATGCGCTTGAATTTCCCATCTACGAGTCCTGTTCCGCGGCCGTCGGCGCTCCGCTGTCCACGCGGCGTGCCCCTGTCAGCAGCGGACCCGAAAGTAAAGTTGGCGCGTGTGCGGGATCGCCATCCGGACGGCCGATCGGCGAAAGTCAAGCGGCGCTGGCGGGGCCGGGCCGCTCGTGGCCCGGCGCCTCGATCATTCCGCCTGTTATCGCGGTCAGCGTCGACATTGCCCATTTCTGCGCATCGGCCGACGCGGTTGAAGATTGCAACGTCGAGACGCAAATCCACGCCACAATTACGGCGAATGCCAGCGCCACCACAAACAAGGCCACATCCTTGAACAATCGAACATTCCGCTCGGCCACCGTCTCTTCGCGATCTAACGAAACGGAAAACTTGTGATTGGGCGGAGGGGAATTGAGATCGATCGTGCTCACAGGCCAACAATCTCGGTTTCAAGCACACGCGTATCCGCTTTGGCCAAACCCAGCTTGAGCCCGCGCTGCTTGCCTTCCAGCGCAGCAAGATAGAGCTGCAACGCCTTGCGCAAAATCTCGCTCTTGTTGGTTTCCGCTTCGGCAGCCACCCGATCTATCTCCCTGTTGAGATCGTCCGACAACACGACATTGAATCTGGTGCTCACGCTAACCTCCTTATGACGATGTGCAGAATATATGTATAATCCGCGCATCTGCAAGGTAGATTTCAAACGTCAAGATTCGCCACGTTCAGCGCATTGTCCTGGATGAACTCGCGGCGCGGCTCGACGACGTCGCCCATCAGCCGGGTGAAGATCTCGTCGGTGACGTCGGCGTCCTCGACCTTGACCTGGAGCAGCGCGCGGTGGTCGGGGTCGAGCGTGGTTTCCCACAATTGCTCGGCATTCATTTCGCCCAGCCCCTTGTAGCGCTGGATTTTCTGGCCCTTGCGGCCCGCGGCCATCACCGCCTCGAGCAACTGCGTCGGGCGGGTGATGACCCCGTTCGGGTCGAGCGAAGTCGAAACACGTTCGGGCTCGCTTTCATCTTCGGGCATCTCGACTTCGCTCGATGCGAACGGTTCCCGATCGAAGGTTTCCTCGCCCCCACCCGCGGTCAACCGCATCGGCCCCGCATAGACCTCGGCGAATTCGCCGGCGACGCGGTGGAGTTTCCTCGCCTCGGCGCTGTCGAGGAACTTGGCCTCGATCTCGTGAACATCGGTCACCCCGCGCCACAACCGGTGGAAGCGCACGGCGCCGTCCGCGCCGGTCTCCGCGGACCAGCGCGCCTCGGCATCGCCGCGCTGGAGCAGCTCGGCCGCCTTCGCCAGCGCGCCCGCGCGATCCTTCGCGCCCGGCTCCAGCGCACCCGCCAGCGCCATCGCCTCGATCAGCGCCGGATCGTATTTGCGCGGCACGAAGCCCATCAGATTGCGCATTCTGAGGCCATGCTCGACGAGCGCCTGCAACTCGCCCGAGCCGCGCGCGCCTCCCGCGGTCTCGAGCACCCGGCCGTTGAGCCCCTGCGAGATCAGATAGCGGTCGTAGGCGGCCTGGTCCTTGAGATAGACCTCGGACTTGCCGCGCGTCACCTTGTAGAGCGGCGGCTGGGCGATGAAGAGGTGCCCGGCCTTGACGATCTCGGGCATCTGGCGATGGAAGAAGGTCAGGAGCAGCGTGCGGATATGCGCGCCGTCGACGTCGGCGTCGGTCATGATCACGATCTTGTGATAGCGCAGTTTCTCGAGGTTGAATTCCTCGCGCAGGCCCGTGCCCATCGCCTGGATCAGCGTGCCGACCTCTTTCGACGAAATGATCCGATCGAAGCGCGCGCGTTCGACGTTGAGGATCTTGCCCTTCAAGGGCAGGATCGCCTGGATCTTGCGGTCGCGGCCCTGCTTGGCGCTGCCGCCGGCGCTGTCGCCCTCGACCAGGAACAGCTCGCAATTGGCGGGATTGCGGTCCTGGCAGTCGGCGAGCTTGCCGGGCAGGCTGGCGATCGACATCGCGCCCTTGCGGCTCATCTCGCGGGCGCGGCGCGCGGCCTCGCGCGCGGCGGCGGCGTCGATGATCTTCTGGACGATGCTCTTGGCGTGCCCGGGATTCTCCTCGAGCCATTCGCCCATCTTGTCCCCCATGAGGCTTTCGAGCGGCTGGCGCACCTCGGAGCTGACCAGCTTGTCCTTGGTCTGCGAGGAAAACTTGGGGTCGGGCAGCTTGACCGAGACGATCGCGGTCAGGCCCTCGCGCATGTCCTCGCCCGAAAGCGAAACCTTTTCCTTCTTCATCAGCCCGCTGGCGGCGGCGTAATTGTTGAGCGTGCGCGTCAGCGCGGCGCGGAAGGCGGCGAGATGCGTGCCGCCGTCGCGCTGGGGGATGTTGTTGGTGAAGGTCAGCACGTTCTCGTAGTAAGAATCGTTCCATTCGAGCGCGACGTCGATGCCGATGCCGTCGCGCTCGGCGGAAACCGAGATCGGGTCGGGGATCAGCGGCTGCTTGGTGCGGTCGAGGTATTTGACGAAGGCCGCGATCCCGCCCTCGTAGAACAGATCGTGCTCGAGCGGATCCTCGTGCCGCTTGTCGCGCAGCTTGATGCGCACGCCCGAGTTGAGGAAGGCGAGTTCGCGGTAGCGGTGCTCGAGCTTCTCGAAATCGAATTCGATCACGTTCTTGAAGGTTTCGGTGCTCGGCATGAAGGTCACGCGGGTGCCGTTGCGTGTCCGGCCGGCGGGGCCCTTCACCACCAACGGCGACACCGCATCGCCGCCCTCGAAGCGCATCCAGTGCTCCTTGCCCTCGCGCCAGATGGTCAGTTCGAGCCATTCGGAGAGCGCGTTGACCACGCTGACGCCCACGCCGTGGAGCCCGCCCGAAACCTTGTAGGCGTTGTCGTCGCTGGTGTTCTCGAACTTCCCGCCTGCGTGGAGCTGGGTCATGATCACCTCGGCGGCCGAGACCCCCTCCTCGGCGTGGATGTCGGTGGGGATGCCGCGGCCGTTGTCCTCGACGCTCACCGAACCGTCGGGGTTCAATTCGATCAGGACGAGGTCGCAATGCCCCGCCAGCGCCTCGTCGATGGCGTTGTCCGAAACCTCGAACACCATGTGGTGAAGCCCGCTGCCGTCATCGGTGTCGCCGATATACATGCCCGGCCGCTTGCGCACCGCGTCGAGGCCCTTGAGCACCTTGATGCTGTCGGCGCCGTATTCGTTCAGGTTGGGGGTGTTTTGCGTGTTCTCGTCCATGCCGAGCATATAGGCACGAGGGGCCGTTTCCGGAACCCGCAGAGCGGGCTTTCATCCACAGGCGAAGGCGCTACAACCCGCCCCTATAATCCGGGGAGAATCTGATGAAATCGCGCCTGTTCGCCACCGCCACCGCCGCCGCGGCCTTCGCCATCGCCGCAAGTTTTACGGTTCCGGCCACCGCGCAGATGGCAATCACGCCGATGGGGCCGCTGCGCCCCGATCAGCAGAAGTTCCTCGAGCTCTACAAGGAGCTGGTCGAGACCGACACCAGCCCGACCACCGGCAATTGCACCACCGCCGCCGCGCAAGTCGCCGCGCGGATGAAGGCGGCGGGCTTCACGGACGATCAGCTCACGCTGTTCTCGGCGCCCGAGTTCCCCAAGGACGGCGGGCTCGTCGCGGTGCTGCCGGGCACCTCCAAAACGCTCAAGCCGATGCTGCTGCTCGCGCATATCGACGTGGTGACGGCGAAGCGCGCCGACTGGGAGCGCGATCCCTACAAGCTGGTCGAGGAGAACGGCTATTACTACGCCCGCGGCATCGCCGACGACAAGTTCCAGAGCGCGGTCTACGCCGATACGCTGATCCGGCTGAAGCAGGAGGGGTTCCGCCCGCAGCGCACGATCAAGCTGGCGCTGACCTGCGGCGAGGAGACCGACACCGCCTGGAACGGCGCCAAATATCTTTCCGAGCAGCGCCGCGACCTGATCGACGCCGAATTCGCGCTCAACGAGGGCGGCGGCGGCCGCACCGACGGCAAGGGCAAATTGATGGTCCAGACCATCCAGGTCGGCGAGAAGGTCTATCAGGACTACAAGCTCACCGTCACCAACCCCGGCGGCCATTCGAGCCAGCCGGTGCCGCGGAACGCGATCTACGACATGGCGCGCGCGCTCGATAAGATCGCCGCGTACAGCTTCCCGGCCGAGTTCAGCGACACCACGCGCGTGTTCTTCGCCAAGTCCGGCGCCTTGCGCGGCGACGAGACGGGCCGCGCGATGGTGGCGCTGACCAGGGATTTGAACGATGCGGGCGCGATGGCTCTGGTCAACCGCGACAAGGCTTTGAACTCGATGCTACGGACCACTTGCGTCGCGACCATGATCGACGGCGGCCACGCGGTGAACGCGCTGCCGCAGCGGGTCGAGGCCAACGTCAATTGCCGGATTTTCCCCGGCCACACACCGGCCGAGATCAAGGACCGGCTTACCGAGGTCATCGGTAACGAGGCGATCGCGATCCGCTATGGCCGCGACGACAAGCCGCTTGCGAAGCCCCCCGCGCTCGATCCGCGGCTGATCGGCCCGATGGAGAAGCTGGCGGCGAAGTATTTTCCCGGCGTCCCCGTGATCCCCGCCATGTCCACCGGCGCGACCGATGCTGTCTATACCAGCGGGGCGGGCATCCCGACCTATGGCGTCCCCAGCGCGTGGAGCGACCCGGACGGCAACGGCACGCACGGCCTCAACGAACGCCTCGAGATCAAGGGCGTCTACACCGGGCGCGATTATCTGTTCGATCTGGTGAAGACGCTGGCGAACACGAAATAGGATCCGCAGTCGCGAAGCATCCTTCGACAGGCTCAGGATGAGCGGGTGTTGGTACCCTTTTTCGCAACGTCGCTCATGCTGAGCTTATCGAAGCATCGGGCACCACGTCAGCGTTTTCGCTATGGGGGAGTTGGGCACGGGACCAAACGTCGCTAGGGCCGCGCCATGCTCTCCGTGCTCGACATCTTCCGCATCGGCATCGGGCCGTCCTCCTCGCACACCGTGGGGCCGATGCGGATCGCGCGACGCTTCGTGCGCGCGCTGGCCAAGCGCGGGCTGGTCGAGTGGACGGGGCGAATCACGGTGGAGCTGCAAGGCTCGCTGGCGCTGACGGGGATCGGCCACGGCACGGTGGGCGCGACGATCCTCGGCCTCGCCGGCTTCGCGCCCGACACCGCCGATCCCGACGAGGCGGCGGCGGCGCTGGCGAACATCCGGGCGAGCGGGCGGCTGGTGCTGGCGGGGCACGACATCGCTTTCGACCCGGCGCGCGATATCGATCTGGCCGGGCACATCATCCCCGCGCTGCATCCCAATGGCATGGTCCTGCGCGCCTTCGATGCCGGCGGCGGGCTGCTGCTCGAGCGGACCTATTACTCGACCGGCGGCGGGTTTGTCGCCAGCGAGGCGCAACTGCTGCGCCCGAGCGAGAACGACCGGATTCGCGGCGGGTGCGATGTCCCCCACGATTTCGGCTCGGCGGAAGAGCTGTTGACGATGTGCGGCGAGGCCGGTCTCGGCATCGCGGAGCTGGTGCTCGCCAACGAGGACGCGATGCGACCGCGCGAAGAGACCGATGCCGGGCTCGACCGCATCGCCGCCGCGATGGACGCCTGCATCGAGCGCGGACTTTATCGGGAGGGCATCCTGCCAGGGGGCTTGCAGGTCCATCGCCGCGCGCCCGGGCTGTGGCGCGGCCTCCAGGCCAATCCGCAATCGAACGAGCGCGAGCAGCTGTTCGACTGGCTGAACTGCTATGCCATGGCGGTGAACGAGGAAAACGCCGCGGGGGGCCGCGTGGTGACCGCCCCCACCAATGGCGCGGCGGGGATCGTCCCGGCGGTGATGCGCTTCTACTGCGAAGAGGCGGGCCCCGACGGCCAAGGCGCCTGCACCGACAAGCGCCGCCGCTTCCTGCTCACCGCGGGCGCGATCGGCCTGCTCTACAAGCAGCGCGCCAGCATCTCGGGCGCGGAGATGGGCTGCCAGGGCGAGGTCGGAGTCGCCTGCTCGATGGCGGCCGGGGGGCTCGCCGCGGTCTGGGGGGCATCGCCCGCGCAGGTCGCCTGCGCGGCGGAGATCGGCATGGAGCACAACCTCGGCCTCACCTGCGACCCCGTCGGCGGGCTGGTCCAGGTGCCCTGTATCGAGCGCAACGCGATCGGCGCGGTCAAGGCGGTCAACGCCGCCCGCCTCGCGCTCCACCGCAGCGAAGCCAACACCTGCGTCACGCTGGACCAGGTGATCGAGACCATGCGCCAGACCGGGCTCGACATGTCGAGCAAATACAAGGAGACGAGCCAGGGCGGGCTGGCGGTGAACGTGATCGAATGCTAGCAACGGCGCCAGGAACTTCGCCCCCACAGCCGCCGTTGGGATTTCGCGACGAGCGAAAGGGGCGTGCTTACTTGTCCAGGTCCTTTCCCGACGGCATCGACCAGCAAAGCGTGGCGGGCCACAGCGCGCTGGCGCTCAGGTTTCCGTGGTATCCGCTGGTCATCCTCGGGCTCATCCTGGCGGTCGCCCTTACCGGTGTCCTCGGCGGCGGCGACAACCGGGTCAGCCGCGCCCGGGGCCAGGCCGGAACCCTCACGGTCGAAACGCCCGAGCGGTTGCGTAATGGCGTGTTCTTCGAAATGCGCTTCACCGGCGAAGCGCATCGGGCGCTCGCCAGGCCGACGCTCGCCATCGAGGCCAGCTATTGGCGGGAGCTGTCCATCAACACGATGGTCCCCGCTCCCGCGGGGCAAAGCTACGAAGACGGCTTCTTCCTCTTCCAATATGATCCTCTGGAGGCCGGCAAGCGGATCAGTCTGAAGGTCGATGGCCAGGTCAATCCGGCCATGTTCGGCGGCACACGCGGCGCCATCGAGTGGCGCGATGGCGACGATGTGCTGGCCGCGACGCCGGTGCGGCTGATCGTGCTCCCCTGATGGATATCGTCATTCGCGCCACGGCGATGTTCGCCGTCGTGTTTCTGCTCATCCGCATGATGGGCAAGCGCGAACTGGCCGAGATGACGCCGTTCGAATTCGTGATGCTGGTGGTGATCGGCGATCTCATCCAGCAGGGCATCACCCATAACGACTTCAGCCTGACCGGGGCCAGCCTGGCGGTGGCGACCTTCTTCTTCTGGGGTCTGATGCTCAACTGGTTCAGCAACAAGTCGCGCCGCGCGGAGACATTGCTCGATTCCCAACCCGCCGTGGTCGTTCGCCAAGGCGAACTGATCCGCGACAACCTGACCCGCAATCGCATGACGGTGAGCGAGCTCGAAAGCGAAATGCGGCTCGCCGGCGTGGCCCATCTCGCCGACGTCGCCTGGGGCATTATCGAGACCAACGGCAAGATCAGCTTCATCCGCAAGGACGGCGACCGGGAAGGCAATCCGGGGCCCGGCGAGGGCGCCGGGGCGGGAAAATAGCAGCCCGCGGCCCGATGCCGGAAATGGGCCTGGTCCCGGGAAGGCGGGCGAAATTCGCCAGCTTTCGAGACGCGGCGCCGGGGGTTGGGGGAGGTCGGCGGCCGCGTCTCTACTCGCTGCCGGCCAGGCCCGCGTCACCGGCGATCGAG
>Ga0307492_10001073_pt1 | contig 11352 bp, 9 predicted proteins | sample SI3LmetaG_FD_202365 | JGI IMG/M metagenome (GOLD analysis project Ga0307492, IMG submission 202365) | Sea-ice brine microbial communities from Beaufort Sea near Barrow, Alaska, United States - SI3L | ecosystem: Environmental > Aquatic > Marine > Coastal | place: USA: Alaska | collected 2017-05-06
GACATTACACAGATCAAAGAGTATCAGGCGCAACTGGGGCATATTGCTCATTATGACGCACTGACCAATCTACCTAATCGTGTATTACTAGCTGACCGTTTAAGCCAGGCCATGGTGCACTGTGAGCGCCACAATCGATCATTAGCAGTTGCGTTTCTGGACTTGGATGGGTTCAAAGTAGTCAATGACACTCACGGCCATAACGTGGGTGATGATCTACTCGTTGCATTGTCACAACGAAAGAAAGAGGCTTTACGGAAAGGTGATACGCTGGCCCGTATTGGTGGTGATGAATTTATTGCGGTCACGGTTGATTTGGAAAAAATCGAAGATAGTGAACCTTTAATAGTGCGGTTACTAAAGGCCGCTGCTGACCTTGTTACCGTGGGTGATGTCGTCATGCAGGTTTCAGCGAGTATTGGTGTCACACTTTACCCACAAGACAGTGTAGACGCCGATCAACTCATGCGTCACGCTGATCAGGCCATGTAAGTCGCTAAGCAAACAGGTAAAAACCGTTATCACCTGTTTGATACCGTACAAAATATTAAGGTTTCTGGCTGCTGATACCCCTGAATAAGCCTATAACAGGAAAGATAACGATTGTTGGCTGGCAAAAAAACTTATTGTCAATTCTCATTGAGCCTTACTGGACTCACCATTCCAGCAGTCGGGTATGATGACTATGGGCACGAAAACGCAAGAATAGGTCTCTCACTCGAACGCTCGCTAAAACAGCACTGCTGCCGCCTGTGGTTGCTTATTTGGCCCTTGCTCTGGTACACAAACTGATACACAATTATGCCGAAAGTCACGCTAGCGCAGAAAGGCACTAGCTCTAACGGAAACCATGCCAGCTTACTTTTTCTCTCCCCTCAGGATTATTTGCGAGCAGCAAATAAACCTGAGCACCTTGTAAAACAAAAATACATGAAAATCTAAACCTTCTTAATGTTTTACATTAAGTTGTTTCAATAACCTTTCGTTTTATATACCTATATCATTTTCGAGCTTTCAACTTCTTGCTAAGTGATTGACGTTGTTAGGAAAAGCCCTGTTTAACTGGCTTGAATTCACTTGACTTAAGCCCCAAATAAGCCATATTGTGTCTAGATGTGGTTAATTGTGTCATATCGTGTCACACAGCTGGGCTAAACGTGCGCAAATTCAGAGGACTTTCCAATTTATCGTTAGATGCAAAAGGCAGGATAGTATTGCCTGCACGCTATCGTGAGCCTCTGTCTGAAATTTGTCAAAGCCAGCTCATCATTACAATAGATACTGAGCAGCCCTGCTTATTGATCTACCCACTCAATGAGTGGGAGTTGATCGAAGAAAAAATCGAAGCGCTACCTAGCTTTAATCCTACAACTCGTCGTATTCAGCGCCTCTTAATTGGTCATGCTACCGATGTTGAAGTCGATGCGAATGGTCGAATGATGGTTGCCACACCGTTACGTGAATACGCCAGGCTAGGTAAGAAAGTGGTGATGATAGGGCAAGGCAAAAAATTCGAGTTATGGGATGAAGAGACATGGAACAAATGTCGTGACGAATGGGTGGGTGATAAGACTGATGGTGAACTGCCAACCGCTTTGGCGGAGTTAACCCTGTGACCACGTCGCAATTCGAGCATGCACCGGTACTTCTATCTGAAGTATTGCAGCATATGCAGATCAAGCCAGATGGATGTTATGTTGACGGTACCTACGGTCGAGGTGGACATGCGAGTTCAATTTTGGCCCAGCTGGGGGGAAGCGGCAGGCTTGTCGTTATGGATAAAGACCCCGATGCAATAAAACAAGCGAAAGTATTACTAGGTGCTGATAGTCGCGTTACGATATTGCATGATGACTATGAAAACCTGAGTGATCATATTGATAGTCTGGGTTTCACGCAGCAGATCGATGGCGTATTGCTAGATTTGGGTGTGTCGTCTCCGCAACTAGATGATGCTGAGCGCGGTTTTAGCTTTCAGCGCAATGGCCCACTCGATATGCGCATGAACCCTGAACAAGGGCAATCGGCAAGTGACTGGTTGGCAAAGGCTGAAGAAACAGAAATTGCTCGTGTACTCTGGGAGTATGGCGAGGAACGTGGTTCGCGACGCATAGCGAAGCGTATTATTGAGGCTAGAGAAGAGGGCTGTGTTGATGACACCGCAACTTTAGCGGCGCTTATCAGTGCTTGTATTCCTCAGGGGAAGAATCATAAGCACCCTGCAACACGCAGTTTTCAAGCCATTCGTATTCACATCAATCAAGAGCTAGAGCATATCCATAAAGTGCTGGATTCAATTTTCGACGTATTGAAAGTTGGTGGGCGGTTACAGGTTATTAGCTTCCATTCTTTAGAAGACCGAGTCGTCAAGCGATTCTTTAAAAAGCATAGTACTAGGACCCAGATTCCACGAGGCTTACCGGTTAGAGACAGTGAAATAGCATCGAACATCCGTTTTGCTTTGATAGGTAAGGCGATTAAGGCTAGCGATAGTGAATTGAAGGATAACCCGCGAGCTCGAAGCGCGGTATTACGTGTCGCTGAGAGAACGGCCTGATGCGCCGGATATTCTGGGTAGCGCTGCTGTTGGCTTTCGTTCTCGGCAGCGCGCTGACGGTGATCTATGTCAAGCATGAGAGTCGAGTGTTGTTTTCGGAACTAAGGAATGTTCAAAAAAAGCAAGATCAGAAAATCATCGAATGGGGACGCTTGCAGTTACAAAACAGTACGCTAGCAACTCACAGTAATGTTGAATCACGTGCTCGCAAAACGTTAAAGATGAAGTTGCCCGAAACTGTTCAGTTGGTGCGTTTACCGTGAGTGACATTGATAATCAGTCTCTTTTCTTTGGCGGTAGACACTACTTCGTATTGTTTGTTCTGTTATGTCTAATGATAGGGTTGGTCGGTCGTGCGTTATACCTCCAAATCGTCGAGAAAGAGTTTCTTGCCAGTCAGGGTGGTCAGCGTCAAATTCGCACTATAGAAACTCCGGCCTATCGTGGCGCAATCCTCGATCGTTTTGGTATCCCATTAGCGATTAGCACGCCAGTCGATTCAGTCTGGGTCAATCCATCTGAAATATTACAGAACTTGCCAGCACTTAAATTAGCCACTAGGCAGTTGTCGATCAATTACATCAGTACAGTCGATAATTTAAAGCGCAAAGCCAACAAAGAGTTTGTCTACCTTAAGCGACAAATTGAGCCTGAGCTAGCAAGTCAGGTATCAGAGGGTATCGATGGCATCTACACGCAGCGTGAATATCACCGTTATTATCCAGCCGGTGAAGTGGTCGGGCATCTTGTCGGGTTTACTGATATTGATGACAAGGGTCAGGAAGGCTTAGAGCTGGTTTATGACGACTGGCTAAAAGCTGAGCCTGGCGCGCGTCGTGTTATTCGTAATCGAAAGGGCGCAGTGATAGAAGAGATCAACCAGGTGAGCGCCGCTCAGTCGGGTAAGGATGTCTATTCAAGTATTGATATGCGGTTGCAGTACATCGCCTATCGAAGTTTGGCTCGGGCGATTAAATACCATGCTGCCAAATCAGGCAGTGCAGTGTTGCTCGATGCCCGAACAGGTGAAGTGTTGGCAATGGTAAATCAGCCATCCTATAACCCAAATCAGGGTAAAAAACAGTCTTCAGATCAGCGCCGAAATCGTGCATTAACCGACGTTTTTGAGCCAGGCTCGGCAATTAAACCGTTTACTTTTGCGGCGGCAATTGATCGAGGTCTTTACAGCCAAAAAAGCAATATTGATACTTCACCCGGTTGGTACATGGTGAGCGGTCATCCGATTAAAGACTTCAGGAATTATGGTGTGTTGGATCTCGCCAGTATTCTTCGTAAGTCGAGCAATGTTGGTGCCTCACGCATTGCTTTGTCGATGACGGAAGAAGAGCTCTGGCAGTCATTTAGTGATTACGGATTTGGTCAGGCACCAGGCGTCACATTCCCGGGCGAGTCCTCTGGTTACTTTCGACATTTCGCTGACTGGCAAAAACTCGATCACGCCATTATGGGTTTTGGTTATGGCTTGTCAGTATCGATTACGCAGTTGGCCAGAGCCTACGCGATGATCGCCAATCAGGGGCGCCATGTCGATGTCAGCTTAATCCGTAAAGAGCCAGAAGCAGAAATTGAAAATCGGGTTCAGAGACATGTCATGTCATCTAAAACAGCCAAAATGGTGCTCGAAATGATGGAGCAGGTTGTCGGCCCAACAGGCACCGCACAATTAGCTGCAGTGCCTGGCTATCGAGTGGGTGGGAAAACCGGAACCGCGAAAAAAAGTGCAGCCGGTGGTTACGATAAAGACAACTATTTTTCGGTTTTTGCCGGTGTGGCACCTATTAGTGATCCCCGTTTAGTGATGGCTGTGATAGTCGATGAACCGACTCAAAATGGTTATTACGGCGGCAAAGTAGCGGCGCCAGTATTTCAGGAAGTGATGAGCAATGCTTTGCGAATTTTGGATGTTGCACCGGACGATATTCCCTCGTTGCAGGCGCAGATAGCCGATAAGGAGACAGGTGTGTGATGACGACTAACCCAAAATCGGCCGGCAAGGCGCTATCGGAGTTGCTGGAAGGATTTAACGCAGTAGAGCCCATACTCGACATCAATATATTAGACGTCGCGAGCAGTAGTTGCCAGGTTGTCCCCGGCGCTTTGTTCGTTGCACTGCAAGGTGGTACAACACACGGTATCGATTTTGCCATCGACGCTGTAAAAGCGGGTGCCGTTGCCGTGATGTACAGTGCTCAAGATGAATACAGCCAAAAGCGCATTGGGTTACTGAGCAAGCAAATAAACACACAGTGGATTGGTGTTGATAATCTTGATCGAGTCAATGGTGAGATTGTTAGTCGATTCTATGGCGAGCCAAGTAAAGCGCTAACCATAATTGGTGTGACTGGCACCGATGGTAAAACCAGTGTCACTCACCTGGTAACTCAGGCATTGACGCGACTGAATAAAGTAACAGCCAGTATTGGAACCATTGGATATGGGATTGGTGATAAACGCCAGCCCACTACTCACACAACACCCGATGCTATTACCCTACAATGCTACTTGCATGAATTTCGAGAGCAGCAATGTGAATATGTTGTGATGGAAGTGTCATCCCATGCACTCGATCAATACCGAGTGAATGGTTGCGATTTTGACATTGCGGTGCTGACTAATCTAGGGCGCGACCACCTCGACTATCACGGCACTCGAGAAGCCTATGCAGCAGCAAAAGAGCGGCTATTTCGAGAGTTTGAATTATCTGGAAAAGTGGTCAATGCAGATGACGAATTTGGGCGTAGTTTGTGCGAGCAACCTGAAACATCAGCGCTGATTCGGTTCTCTGCGCAGCCTTTATCTTCCGGCTCAAATGATGTGCAAAGCGACCCAACTACAGGCGCGGAAGTTCGCTTGATCAAATGTGACATTACCGATCGAGGACTATGCATGCAAGTGGCTTCTCCGATAGGGGAAATCATAGCTGATACGGCCTTAATGGGGCGTTTTAATATCGAAAATACTTTGGCTTGTATTTCGACGTTAATTGCACTTGGTTTTGATCGAGCACAGATCCAGCTTGCGGTTACTGAATTGCAACCTATTCCTGGTCGAATGGAAAAATTTAAAGGCGAATCTGATCAACCTGTTGTGGTAGTGGATTTTGCTCATACTGAGCAGGCGCTTCGAGCCAGTCTGACAACTTCACGAGAATATACGGCAGGTAAAATTTGGTGTGTCTTCGGCTGTGGCGGTGATCGTGATCAAGGTAAGCGCGGAGGCATGGGGCAGGCAGCAGAACAATTGGCTGACCGAGTGATTATCACTAATGACAACCCCCGAACTGAATCGCCTGAGCAAATTGCACAGGAGATTCTATCAGGCCTTTCTCATCCTGAAAAAGTGTCTGTGGTTTACAGCCGTCTGGCTGCTATTGAGTTCGCACTGTCTGAAGCTGGCGCAGATGATCTGGTCGTGATTGCCGGAAAAGGCCATGAATTAGAGCAAATAATTGGTCTTGAGCGTTACCCTTTTAGTGATCGTCATGTCGTAAAGCGAATTTTGAGGATAGCGAAATGATATCCCTTAGCCTGCAGCAGCTAGCGAGCCTCTTTAATATTGAATCAAGTATCGATTCTTTTGCTATCGGAGAAGGGCAGCCTGCCTTGCAATTTAATGGTGTCACTATCGATAGTCGCAAAGACTGTAGTGGGCAGTTATTTGTCGCCATTAAAGGTGACCGCTTCGATGGACACGACTATGTCACAACAGCATTCAACAATGGTGCTGTTGTCGCATTGGTTGAATCAAAGCACGACTGTGATATTCCACAAGTAGTAGTGCCAGACTGCAAACAAGCAATGGCGATACTGGCTAATTTTTGGCGGCATAGTTGTGGCGCAACCGTGATTGCTTTGACCGGTAGCAATGGCAAGACAACAGTTAAAGAAATGCTGCATCAAATATTACAAAGAGAAAACTTTACACACGCTACCAGAGGCAATTTCAATAACGATATTGGGGTGCCACTCACACTATTTGATTTATCAAAAAAAGACAGATTTGCGATCATCGAAATGGGCGCCAATCATGGTGGTGAGATAGCTAATTTGGCTGATATAGCGGAGCCAGATATTGTGTATGTGAACAATGTCGGTGCAGCGCATTTAAGTGGTTTTGGAAGCATTCAAGGCGTGGTTGACGCCAAAGGTGAGCTCTATGCTTATTGTCAGTCACAACATCGTGCACTTTTTAATATAGATGAAGCCGCTAGTCAACAATGGCAGTCAATTTGTGCCGCTGAGCAAACGCTCAGTTGTGGATTTAATACTGACGCAGATTTACAGGGTCAGTGGACCCCGACTGACACCGGGTTGATGCTCGAAGTTGGGTATAAAGGACAGACTAAAAAAATATCGATCAATGTATTTGGTGAACATAATGCACGCAACGCGCTAGCCGCTATTTCGATCGCAGTGATCGCTAGAGTCGAGTTTGAAGCCGCGGTGCAAAATTTGAGCGGATTCGAGCCAGTCAAAGGTCGTTTGCAAATGACGCCAGGACCAAACAATAGCCGTCTAATTGACGACAGTTATAACGCCAACCCAGACTCTTTGTTGGCAGGTATTAAAGTATTGTGTTCATTGAAAGGTGAGCCCTGGTTAGCCTTGGGTGATATGGGTGAGCTCGGTAGCGAAGCTGAGGATTTACACAAAAAGGCAGCCGAAGTTGCTAAAAAGCAGGGTGTTGTAAAACTATTTGGTATTGGGCCAATGAGTTGTGCTGCCAGCGAACTGTTTGGTGACTCTGGTTATTGCTTCGATGATATTAAAGATAGCGCCAATGTTATTCGAGCGTTAATACATCAGGACGTCAACTTGTTAATCAAGGGGTCACGCAGTGCAGGAATGGATCAGCTGGTAAAAGTCCTACAGGCTGATAAAGCGATAATTGATAAAGATAGGCGAGGTGCGAATCATGCTGTATAGCCTGGCCGACTACCTGTCTCAATTTAATAGTGGATTCAACGTATTCCAGTACCTGACTATGCGCGGCATACTCGGTGTCTTAACTGCTTTACTTATTTCGCTGGTGATTGGGCCATCGATGATCCGCTTTTTAAGTAGTTATAATATCGGTCAAAGCGTGCGGGACGATGGTCCTAAAAGTCATTTTTCAAAATCAGGCACCCCGACTATGGGTGGCGCACTAATTTTAGTCGCGATTGTTGTTAGCACGTTATTGTGGAGCGACCTGTCATCACGATTTGTATGGGTGGTGTTGTGTGTGACTATCGGTTTTGGCGCCATTGGCTGGGTTGATGATTATAAAAAAATAGTACACCGCAATTCGAAAGGCTTGGCTGGACGATGGAAATATTTTTGGCAATCGGTGTTTGGCCTGGGTGCTGCGTTAGTTTTGTTCAACACGGCTCAATTCCCGATTGAAACCCAACTTATCGTGCCTTTCGTGAAAGATATTTTGATCGATCTTGGTTGGATGTATGTTGTTTTAACTTACTTTGTTATCGTCGGTTGCAGTAATGCGGTTAACTTAACCGACGGCCTTGATGGGCTAGCTATTTTGCCCACTGTTTTAGTTGGTGGTGCATTGGGTGTCTTTGCTTATCTTACTGGTAACTTCAATTTCTCGGTATATCTAGGTATTCCTTATGTGCCCGGTGTGGGAGAAATGGTTGTATTCTGCGGTGCAATAGTCGGTGCTGGTTTTGGTTTTTTATGGTTCAACACTTATCCTGCTCAAGTGTTCATGGGCGATGTCGGAGCCCTCGCATTGGGTGCTGCATTGGGTGTTGTTGCGGTCATAGTTCGTCAGGAACTCGTGTTATTTATCATGGGCGGCATTTTTGTTGTTGAAACAATGTCAGTCGTGTTGCAGGTGGCTTCATTCAAACTGACGGGCCGACGTATTTTTCGGATGGCGCCACTACATCATCACTTTGAATTAAAAGGCTGGCCAGAACCTCGAATTATTGTTCGTTTCTGGATTATCACAGTTGTCCTTGTGCTAATTGGATTAGCGAGCCTAAAGGTTCGTTAATGCCAACTATGAACACACAATCTAAAATACATGCTGATGCAAATTACCTAGTAGTAGGGCTGGGTTTAACTGGGTTTTCTGTTGCACGATATTTGATATCACAGGACTATCGCTGTCGTGTTCAAGATACAAGAGATATACCGCCTTATTATCAAGCGTTACACACAGAATACCCATCTGCGGATATTTTTAAACAACCGTTGAATGCCGAACTGATTGATTGGGCTGACGTACTAGTGGTGAGTCCAGGACTACCAATATCACAACCTGAAATTGCTCAGGCGATTGATCTTGGGAAATCAGTCATTGGTGATATTGAATTGTTTGCGCAAGCGACCACTCATAAGCCGGTAGTTGCGATCACCGGTTCAAATGGCAAGAGTACAGTAACTACATTGGTCGGTGAAATGATTGCCGCTGATGGTAGGTCAGTTGGCGTCGGTGGTAACCTGGGTATTCCTGCACTCGACCTGTTACAACAACCTGTTGACTACTTTGTGCTCGAATTATCTAGCTATCAATTAGAAACAACGAAATCATTACAACCTGTGGCAGCAACGGTGTTGAATTTCTCAGAAGATCACCTCGATCGTTACGATAGTTATGCCGATTATATTCAAGCCAAATTACATATCTATGAAAATGCCAAAACCTGCATCAGCAATCAAGATGATGAAACGACACGCCATGATTCGAACGACATCCTGTTTGGTTTGACGGCTAACGGAACGGCTGAATTTGGATTAATTATAAATGATTCTGGCACCTGGCTAGCACGCAAGGGTGAAGCCTGGGTTAATGTCAATCAATTGAAAATATCGGGTCGTCATAACTGGGCTAACTGCCTGGCTGCTATGGCACTGGCTAGCACATTGGATATCTCTCGGCAAACCATCATCCATTCGATGATCGAATTCAAAGGCATTCCGCACCGCAGTGAATGGATCGCCGAAATTGATGGCGTTGAATGGGTCAATGATACCAAGGCAACTAATGTCGGTGCGGCGTTGGCATCAATAGAAGGTCGGGATCGACCTATTATTCTGATTGCCGGCGGACAATCAAAAAATGCCGACATGAGCGTTCTCTATAAAGCCATCAAGCAACAGGTAAAATTGGTATTGCTAATGGGTGTCGACGCAGACCGAATCGAACAGGCATGGCAGGGTGCAGCCCCTATTGAACGTGTGGACAATATGGCAACTGCGGTTACTCGGGCCAATCAGCAGGCGGTTTTTGGCGATTGTGTATTACTAGCACCGGCCTGTGCCAGTTTTGATATGTACCCAAAATTTGAAGCGCGTGGTGATGATTTCTCCAGAAATGTCAGGCAGTTACGGCATGAGGAGTTGCAGAATGACTAGCCAGGCAACCAGAAAAATGCGATTGATGGATAAGCCGAGTTTCGACTTCGGTGTGGACCTTGATCGTGTCATTCTATTTCTTTATCTGACGCTTGTATTACTAGGATTGGTGATGGTGGCTTCGGCCTCTATCGGAATTGCTGATCAGCAGCTTCAGGACCCATTCTATTACGCTAAAAGGCAATTCATACGCATTTTAATGAGCCTGGTTTTAATCTGGATCGCGTGGAGAATCCCACTTGAATTCTGGAAGAAAAATGGCATGGCCCTGATGCTTGGTTCGATTGTATTGCTTGGTGTTGTCTTAATTCCAGGTGTTGGCCACACAGTCAATGGCAGTACGCGCTGGTTGAATTTTGGCCTATTTACTTTTCAGGTATCTGAGGTGTCAAAACTATTTCTGATTATTTATCTCAGTGGTTATTTGATAAGACGAGCCGAAGAAGTGCAAACCAATACAATGGGCTTTTTAAAGCCAATGTTTATCATGGCGATCGCGAGTGCCTTATTAATACTTGAACCTGATTTTGGCGCAGCTACAGTATTACTGCTAACTGGGTTAGGTATGATGTTTCTAGGTGGTGTCCGATTCAGACAGTTCATTTTATTCGTCTCTGGTACCTTGGTAATAATGGTAATGCTTGCGGTATCGTCTCCTTACAGAATGGCGCGTATTACTTCCTTTCTCGATCCATGGGCGGATCCATTCAACAGTGGTTTCCAATTAACTCAATCACTCATAGCGATTGGTAGCGGTGGCTGGTTCGGTAGTGGTTTGGGTGGCAGTATTCAAAAGCTGTTCTATTTACCCGAGGCTCATACGGACTTTCTATTTGCCATATACGCCGAAGAGTTTGGGCTAGTGGGGACTGTGATTTTGATCTCGCTCTATGCCGTGTTTACCTTGCGTTGTTTTGCAATTGGAAGAATGGCGTTGCTTGGCCAACAAGCTTTTGGTGCCTATCTTGCTTATGGGGTTGGATTGCTGATTACATTACAGGCTATTATCAATATTGGCGTTAATATGGGTGCATTGCCAACTAAAGGATTAACCCTGCCATTTATTAGCTATGGCGGCAATAGTATCTTGAGTATGTCATTCGCGGTGGGTCTGGTGTTGCGGGTTTATAAAGAATTTAAACAAGCTGGAAGCCCTGAATCTAAAGCTGCGCGAAGCGGCAATAAGAGTATTCGAGCCAAAGGTAAAAATGGCAAAAACAAACGGGTGGTGGCATGACCATACCTGATCAAAAGCCAATTCTAGTGATGGCCGGTGGCACTGGTGGCCATGTCTTCCCTGCGTTGGCGGTTGCCGAGCATTTGCGTAATGAGGGTGAAACCATCGTCTGGTTAGGCACGCGCGCGGGTATCGAAGCAACTGTCATACCCGCTGCGAATTTTACTATCGAATGG
>Ga0307492_10001074_pt1 | contig 11342 bp, 9 predicted proteins | sample SI3LmetaG_FD_202365 | JGI IMG/M metagenome (GOLD analysis project Ga0307492, IMG submission 202365) | Sea-ice brine microbial communities from Beaufort Sea near Barrow, Alaska, United States - SI3L | ecosystem: Environmental > Aquatic > Marine > Coastal | place: USA: Alaska | collected 2017-05-06
CTCGCCTCCCGGGTGCCGTATGCTGGGATAAACCACGCCGTCCGAGCCAGCGTCCTTGAGCGCCTTCCCCAGCCGTTGGGATGCCTGGTAATCGCCTGAAGCAAGGGCCGGATGGTCTTGATGCTCAAGTCCTCGAAGATCGTGCAGATCGGCATGGACCGACAAGACGATCTCGCGGAACTGCGACGTCCAGCCGGGTCCCTCGGCTGTCCGGGCCATGAAGCGCTCGTGGTGGTGGATCGTTTCGAACAGCGCGGTCTCGAACGCATTGCCGGCATAGAGAACCCCGAAGGTGCCATCGGTGAATCGGCTCGGCCTGTCGGTGCTGCCATGCGTGAACGGCGCCATCAGGTAGGAAGCGCCGTTGCCGCCGACCCTGCGCTCTATCGGAACGAAATCGAGATTGCCGATGCTCGCCATGACCCGTGGATTGGTCTTCTGCTCCGCGGAGATCAGCAACGGCCAGTCGGCCGGATCGGCGATGTCCTCGAACAGGTCGATCGGCGGGAAGGCGCTGCGGATGATCCGGACGGCGCCTTCCCACTCAACTCGCGAGAGCGGGATTTCCTCGGGCGTCACCAGCCGCCGCGTTCGGCGTCGAGGTAGCGGCGTACCCGCATGATGTCGGTAAGCTCGCCGCCGAGCATCACGTCGAGCGCGCTCGCTCCGGCAAAGGCGGCATTGCCGATCCGGATCCATGCATAGCCGCGCTGCGGCTCGCTGAAGACGATCTTGAGGGCCTTGTGGATGCCCATCAGGTTGGAGAGCCGTGCACGGCCGTCGCGGGAGATCCGCCCGGGTCCTTCGGCTTTCCAGCGGCGGAACGTCCGGACGGGCATGTCGAGCAGGGTTGCAGCCTGTTCGTCGGTCAGCTCCCATTTGCCGAACAGATTGAGCGCCGCGCGGAACATGGCGGCCGCCTCGTCCTGGGTGACAGGATCGGCACGAAACGCCTGAGGCTCCGTGTCGATGCGTTCAAGTACGAGCATGCTGCATCTCCATATGGCATCAGATATCTACTTTCAGGCCATTTGGCAAGACACGGCTCTTGAAGCTTCGAAATGATCGAGGCCCGCTCGCCAAGCGGCACGAACAGGCGGGTCTGGTAGCGGATGATCTCGGTGAAGCAGCCCTGGGCCTTGTACCAGTCGAGCCGCGCCGCGCTCCATCCGGTCAGTTCGAGCCGCTGGCCGCCGTTGACCAGGCTGCGCTTGAGCGTGAGCTGCTCCTTGCCCCTCACCTCCATGGGGCGACCGGTCGCTAACACCGCCTGGACAATGTCATCCGCCGAGATGGTGTGGCCATGCTGCAGGCCAAGAGCGCGACAGATCTCGAGAACACAGTGCACCGGAACTTCGCGGCCGAGCAGCGATCGGCCATCGCTCGCGCATATGCGGCTCACCCGAACGTGGTCGGTCGGAAGCTTGTCCCAGACCGGCAGCAGCAGTCCGGTCGCGAGGTGGAGCCGCTCGTGCTTAAGACTCGAGGCCGCCTCGTCCACTTCCGCCTGCCACAGGCGCCTGAACTCCCCGGCCTCGACAGGCTCCCAGCTGCTCTCCTCCAGCTGATCGGCGGTGAGATATCCCCGCTTCAACGGACGATGCAGTTCGAACCGCGCGATCCGCGCACCTTCGTCGGTCAACAGGCTGCGCGCCGGCACCAGCAGGCCGACGCGGCCCGATCGGCCGTTGCGTAGGGGCCGGTGCCGCGGGCTGTCGATGCCGTGATGTTCGTCGAGCCTCGCCAGCGTCAGCGGCTTCAGCGTCCGGGCGATCTCCAGCTCGAGCAGGTGCGTCGTCGCCCCCGAGAGAGCGTCGGTGCGAAGCGGGGTGTCCGACAGAACCTCGAAGCTCTCGACCGCGATGGTTTCGACGCCGAGATCGAGCGTGCCGGCCTGCCGTGCGGCATCGACCCGCGCTTCGACCAGCGCCAGGAACTCGTCGAAGATCGCGTTCTGCAACGCGATGGGCAGCGCGAGGATCCGGTTGAGCCAGCGCTGGATGGTCGGCAGGTCGTCGACCATGCCGCCGTCGGGCCCTTCGATCCGGAGCCCGGTCAGCTCCTGGAACTTGGCCAGGCTGACCGCCTCGAGCTTGCCGGTGAACAGCAGGCCGAACCAGCGATGGAGCGCCTCCTTGGCGTAGGGGCTTTCGAGATTGTCGGCCGGATCGAACAGGTTCTGCCCGCCGGTCTGGCGCTGTCCGCGGGTCAGCGCCCCGAGGCTGTCGAGGCGCCGGGCGATCGTCGAGATGAACCGCCGTTCGCCGCGCACATCAGTGGTCACCGGCCGGAACAGCGGCGCCGAGGCCTGGTTGGTGCGGTTGGTGCGCCCCAGCCCCTGAATGGCGGCATCGGCACGCCAGCCCGGCTCGAGCAGGAAGTGGACCCGCCTGGCCTGGTTCCTCGCGGAGAGGTCGGCATGATAGCTGCGGCCGGTGCCGCCGGCGTCGGAGAAGACCAGGATGCGCTTGGCGCCGTCCATGAAGGCCTGGGTCTCGGCGATGTTGGCGCGCGGCGTGCGCGGCTGAAGCTTTTGCCGTCCGTCCGGGCCGATAATCAGCCGCCGGGTCCTTCCGGTCACCTCGGCGACCTGCTCGACGCCGAACCGCTCGATGATTGCATCGAGCGCGGTGGCGATCGGCGGCAGAGCGCAGAGCTGCTCGATCATCCGATCGCGCGCGGCCAAGGCCGAACGGCACAGCACCGGACGGCCCTCGTCGTCGACCATCGGTTCGGAGCGCGGATTGCCGTTCTCATCGACGAACACCGCCATCAGGCGGACCGGGAAGCTTTTGGCGAGATAGTCGATCACATATTCGCGGGGCGAGAGGTCGATCTCGAGCGCTTCGCGCTCCTCGTCCGACAGCGTGGCCAAACGCCGGTCGAGCATGGCCTCGGCCGTGGAGACCAGCTGCACCACGACCGCGTTGCCATCGGCCAGGGCCGCCGCGATCGCGGGCAGCAGGCTCGGAAGCTTCATCGACAGCAACAACTGGGCGAAGAAGCGCTGTTTGGTGCCTTCGAAGATCGACAAGGCCGCGGACTTGGCACCGCTGTTGAGCGTGTCGCCGCTGTCCGCATCGACGATCCGGGTCGCTTCGAGCGCTTCGCGCAGATTGGCGTGAATGATCGCCCACGCTTCCGCATAGGCATCGTAGACCGCTATTTGCTCAGACGTGAGCTGGTGTTCCAGGAGCTCGTACTCGACGCCGGCAAAGGAAAGTGCGCGGGCCGTGTAGAGCCCGAGCGACTTCAGGTCGCGCGCGACCAGCTCCATCGCGGCGATGCCGCCCGCGCGGATGTCGCTCACGAACGCTTCGCGGTTGGCGAACGCGGTCTCCGGACCCCACAGCCCGAGCCGCGTCGCATAGGCGAGATTGTTGACGTCGGACGCGCCGGTCGCCGAGGCATAGACGACACGGGCGCGCGGCAGCAGGTTCTGCAACCGCACCCCGGCTATGCCCTGCTCGGAGCCCTTGACCTTGCCGCGCGAGCCCTCGCCGCCCGCGGCATTGGCCATCGCGTGGGCCTCGTCGAAGACGATCACGCCCTCGAAGTCCTCGCCTGCCCACTGAAGGATCTGGTCGAGGCGGGTGGCATCGGTCCTGCCCGAGCGCAGCGTCGGGTAGGTGACGAACAGCACGCCTTCGCGCATCGCCACGGGCTGGCGGAGCTTCCACTGCCCGAGCGGCTGGATGTCGATCGGAAGGCCACCAAGCGCCGACCAGTCGCGGCGCGCGTCCTCGAGGAGCGCCTCGTTCTTCGAGATCCAGATGTGGCGCCGCTCGCCGCGGAGCCATCGATCGAGGATGACGCTGGCGACCTGGCGCCCCTTGCCGGCCCCTGTCCCGTCGCCGAGGAAATAGCCCAGGCGGTAGGCGGCGCCTTCAGCGCTCGGTGCCAGCGAGCAGCCCCTGTCTTGAGGCACGAAGCAACCGGGCAGATCGCGTGCGTGCGCGCTCACGGCATAGATCAGCGTCTCGGCCTGGGCAGCCGAGAGCAGACCTCGCGCAATAACTCCTGCCGGTAGCTGCGGAACTCGGTCGGGATTGGTGCGGTGATCGAACCCATCGCGACCGATTCCACCAGCGGCGTCGGATGCTCGGCCGCGCCCGGAATGACGATACGGCTCGGACGGTAGGGCAGATAGTGCCCGACCTGCTCGGAGATCGGAGCCGGGACATCGAGCGCTTCGTACGCGCACGGTTCGCTGGTTGCGGTCGGCGCTACAGACCTTGGCGGGACGGGACGGGGACGGACCGCGAGACCGGTGAGCAGGAACGACGTGGGCCGGGATGGAGTAGCGGTCAGCTTCGCCGCGATGGAGCATGGGCGACGCGGGATCGCATCGACCAGCTCGCACAGCGCACCGAACTCGCTGGTTCGTGCCAGGACCGACTCCGCCCGGTCTTCGATCTTGTCGAGCACCAGCAGGCGTGTGGTGATCGAGGTGCCATTCCTCGCGAAACCACGCTCCACCGCGACATTGAGATGCAGGGCGGCCGGTTCTCCAAGGGCGGCGAGGAACCGATGCACGTCGAACCACTCGGGCATGATCGCGGCCATCCGGCCGCCGGCGGCGAGCCGCTTCCAGGCCGAGCGAAGGTGGCGGGCGCCCGTACGCCCATCCTGCACACGCTCGAGCCCGCGCGAATAGGGGGGATTGACGAGAACCGCGCTTGGCGCCTGAAGTGGAGCGAGCAGCTCGTCGATGAGCTCGCCGTCGTGGCCGCTCACCATAGCCTCGGGAAACAGGGTGCCGAGGCAGTCGCGGCGCAGCGGCGACATCTCGTTGAGGATCAGGCGCGCGTCCGCTTTCGCCGCCCAGACCGCCAGCATGCCGGTGCCCGCTGACGGTTCCAGCACGGTCTCGCCGATGCGAAGCGCGCAGGCGCGCGCGAGCAGCCAGGCGAGGCGCGGCGGCGTCGCGAATTGCTGGAGCTCGATCTGCTCTTCGCTGCGCACGGTCTGGCTCGGCAGCATGGCCTCGAGCCGCGCGAACGCTGCGTCAGCAATTGCGTCTGGCGATGCCGGGGTCAGCCCGGTGCTATCGCGCAACCACAGCACCTGCGCGAGTTCGAGCGTGGCGTGAGCGTCGTGCACCGACCAGCGGCCGTCGGCATCGCTGCCGCCGAATTCATGGGCAAGGACGGCATTGAGCTGCGCGCGCGAGACCGTCTCATCTGCCTCGATGAAACGGACAAGCTCGCGCGCCGCGGACATTACCGGTGGCTCGCTGCAAGCGGGAAAGGCAAAGGTTGATAAAGAGCGTGACATGGAACCTCCTGACGAGGCCAATCACGAGTGCTGGCCTCGCGGAGGCCACGGCATCCCTTCCCTCTGACCTCGATCAGGTCGCGGCCAGTGCCGCTTTCATGAGGACGTCGTTCCAGTCCTCGCCAAGGGTGGTGGGCCGCATCGCGGCAATATGGCGGTCGGCGCGGGCGTAGGCTTTGCGCGCACGCTTTTCGGCCAGATCGCCGCCTGCATCGTTGTCGACGAAAAGGTGAAGCTCGCGCACACTCTCCGGGATCCTCACCTGACCGAAGCGCTCGTTTCCCAGCGTAGCCCAGCAGGGCACGCCGAAGAGCTGCATGGCCGAGAGCGCCGTCTCGATGCCCTCGGCCAAGCCCAGGCGGCCTTGCAGCGGCATGGCAAGGCGCACCGCGCCGCATTGCAGGCTCCCCAGCGCCCGCTTCGGCCGGTCAAAGCCTGCCAGGCTGCCTGCCCTCGTGTTGAGAAAGGTACGGTGAATGGCGATGACGCCAAGATCGCTCCGGACGGCCGCCAGCATCGCCGGTAGGAATCGAACGGCGCCGCGCGGACCGAGCGGTGTCCTGGGGTGAAAACGTAGGTCGGATGAAAACTGCGTCAGCCCGCGCTTCAGCAGGTAGGCCTCGGCCGGACTTCCCCTGAGTGCATCGGCGCCGCGCCAGAGCCGGCTGGCGTTGCGGTCGGCTGTTTCCTTGCGGGTCGGCTCCGGCAACGGCTCGCCCGAGCCGTTGAACAATTCGCGCGCGCGTACGCCCCGGCGGCCGAGTTCCGCGATGACCTCATCGTTGGAGCAGCCGGCAAAGCAGTGGAGCAGAATGGCTCGCCGGCCGAGGCGGACGCTCAGCGACGGTGTGCGATCGTCGTGCGCGGGGCAACGGCACATCCCGCGACCCCGACGCCATGTTCCGCCAAGGCTGTCGACGATCTCCCGCGCGAGGCGATCGAGAGGCGCAGATTGGTGGCTGTGGGGCATGTACTTCTCCGATTGCATGCGCTCCCAGCGCAGCCTCCTCTCCGTGCCCGCGCCAACCGTTGTCTGCATCTTTGTTCCTTATATGTTCTTTCTCGATTCGACTAAAGAAGGAATCGAGACATGGTCCAGCGGTTTGCATTCATCGCAGGGTGTCTGGCGCTCGCAGCGCCAGCTTACGCCCAAGCCGACTTAATTACTTCTGGAGGGAGCACTTCCATCGACGAAGGCCATGGCTATCGGCTTGCCCAAACGACCGATGGCTTTGAGCTCGTCGAGCACGGCATCTGGGAAGCGCCGCAGGCTCTAGTGCAAGTCTCACTGCCGAGGGCAGACATTTTCGGATCTCATGCCGCTGGACAGCGCCGACGCTTGCAGTTGGGGACGAGGTCGGACCCAACCGGCTTTCGCCGGGCAGCATATCTGCCGCATGTCCATGCTGCCGAAGCCCAGTTCGGGCTGCCCATGGGCTTACTTGACGCGCTGATCTGGACGGAATCCCGCTACAATCCGTTTGCGGTCAGCAAGGCCGGCGCTGCCGGTCTCGGTCAACTGATGCCGGGGACGGCAAAGGAGCTCGGGGTTGCCAATCGCTTTGACCCGCTCGCCAATCTGTCCGGTGCGGCACGGTACCTCAGCAAGATGCTCGACCGATTCGGCGGGGTTCAGCTTGCTCTGGCTGCGTACAATGCCGGACCCGGAGCCGTGGAGCGAGCAAGAGGCATTCCGCGTAATGGCGAGACGCCCGGCTATGTCCGGAATGTCCTTGCTCGCTGGCGGCCCTGAAGTAGGGCGTCGAAGTGAACGGTAGTCGAAAGCGCGTCTCCGGGATTTTGCGTCGCGGAAGGCGAGGCTTGATCCTCACGACTGACGATAGCGAACTTTGGGTTGTCGAAACCGACGACGATGTCACACCGCTGCCTGGTCAGCGTGTGACGGTGAAGGGGGCGGCCTCCGGGTTGGACCGGCTGAAAGCCGATTGGATCGGGGCTGCTTGATTCACTTTTCTACCTGCCCGCATCCCGGACGCCGACATCCATTCGGCATGGACGATCTCACCGTGCAGCCATCGCCGTCGACGTGGCCGTCTTGCGCTGCCCTTCCTCACAATAGGCACCCCAGGTGTCCATCAGCTTGCGCCGTTTTTCCAGAAGCGCCCCGCGCTGATAGGCGCGCTCGACCTCGTTGCTGTTCTGATGCGCCAGCGCTGCCTCGGCTACCTCGCCCGGAAAATCGGTTTCCTCGGCGACCCAGGTGCGAAACGAGGAGCGGAAGCCGTGCACCGTTGCCGGCTCGTCCATCCGGCGCAGCGCCGCGAGCAGGGTCATGTCCGACATGGGGCTGCCGTTTGTGCCGGGGAAGATGAGCTCGGTGCCCTTGGTCCGCACCGCCAAGGCGCTTCGCAGCACCGCTAGCGCTTGCGGCGAAAGCGGCACGATATGCTCGCGCTTCATCTTCATATGCGCGGCGGGGATGGTCCACAGGCCATCTTCCATCGACCTCATCCCATGTCGCCAGCCGCACCTCCTGGCTCCGCGCGGCGGTGAAGATCACGAACTCCAGCGCCAGGCGCCCCCAGACCCCGCCGCTGGCGCGAAGGCGGGTAAGAAACGTCGATACCTCGGCATATGCCATCGCAGAATGATGTTTCCCTCCGGGCTGCTTGGGCAGCCCTTTGCCCGCGCTAAGCGCTCTGGCTGGTGCTTCGGTCGCCCTCCAGCCGCGCGCATGCGCATAATCGAGCACGGCGCATATTCGTTGACGCACTCTTCGCCCGGTTTCGGGCTTGGTGGTCCACACCCCGGAGATCGCCGCGATGATGTCTCCCGCTGCGATGGCGCCCACCGGCTTGGACCCCAAGGATGGAAATGCGTAGGTCTTCAACGTCGCTAGCCATTGGGCGCTGTGCTTCGCGTTTGCCCATTGATGCTTGTGCGCCTCATGCAATGCGAGCGCGGCTTCGCGGAAGGTCGTCGTCGCCGCCTTCGCTTCGCGCCGCTCGGCGATAAGATCGCGCCCGTCCTCCCTGATGGCCTTGCGCGCCTCGGCCGCTTTCGCGCGGGCAGCGGCAAGGGATACCAGCTTCGAGCTCCCTAGTCCGATGTCGCGCCGCTTACCGTCGTGCTGGATTCGCAGCTTCCACTGGCCGACTCCAACGCCGGTAACGCGCAGAAACAGCCCGTCTCCGTCCTGATAGAGTCCCGTGCCCTTCGCCAGGCAGGACTTCACATCGTTTGCGGTCAGCTTGCCCATGACGCCTCCTGGCCCACACTTTCGAACAGATCTGGCCCACACTTCAAATCGTGGCCCACACTATGGCCCACATTTTAGCGCGGCTGCTAGTGGAACACAACAGAAACGAAGGAAGCGTCCGGACAAGAAATCCGCATGTTTCCGGGACTTTTACGGACATTTGATGATATCAAGGGAAGGGTAATTGGCGGAGAGGGTGGGATTCGAACCCACGGTACGGTTTCCCGCACACCGCATTTCGAGTGCGGCGCATTCGACCACTCTGCCACCTCTCCGCGAAGGGCTGTCAAGCGAGGCGCGTGAGGGCGCCCGGGCGGCCGGAAGGCGGTGCGGTTAGACGAAGCCCCGCGCTTTGCCAAGCGGCAAGCGGGCCACACATCGCGGAAAAACGGGGACGATCGCCCGCCTTCGCCTTGTGCGCACACTGCGCCGCCCCATATCATGCAGACAATGAACCGCGCGCAGTTCTTCTCCCCGCAGGCCGGTCGCACCATCGAGGCGCCGCAGCACGCGCGCACGCGCTTCGCGCTGGGCGACGTGGTCAAGCATCGCATTTTCGACTTTCGCGGGGTGGTCTTCGACATCGACCCGGTCTTCGCCAACAGCGAGGAATGGTATGCCGCGATTCCCGAAGCCATCCGCCCCGACCGCGAGCAGCCGTTCTACCACCTCTTCGCCGAGAACGAGGAAGGATCCTACGTCGCCTATGTCAGCCAGCAGAACCTGGCGGCCGACGCGCGGGGCGGCCCGGTCGAGCATCCGGAAGTGACGCAGATGTTCGAACCGTTCGAGAACGGGCGCTATCGCCTGCGCCGCGGGCTGACCCACTGACCGGCGCGCCGCGCGCCGCTCAGCTCTTCAGTTTCCAGCCCGAGCGCAGCAGGGCGTAGGTCGCGGCGCCCAGCGCCAGGTTGAACAGCGCCAACCCCAGCGCGCTGGCGAGGACGGCGCCATTGTCGCTGCCGATGTCGCTCCGCCCGAGGAAGCCGAAGCGGAATCCCGAGATGACGTAGAAGAACGGATTGGCCCGGCTCACCGCCTGGAATGCCGGCGCGAGGTTGTGGATGACGTAGAACGTGCCGGAAAGCAGGCTCAGCGGGGCGACGACGAAATTGGTGACCGCCGCGGCATGATCGAACTTCTCCGCCCAGATCGAGGTCACCAGGCCCAGCAGCGCCAGCATGATCGCGCCCATCAGCCCGAACCACAGCACCGCCCAGGGATGCGCCATCGACAAATCCACCCCCGGATAAAGCAGCATCGCGCCGCCGACCGCGAGCCCGACCAGCGCCGCGCGCGTGACCGCCGCGGCGACGATGCCGGTCATCAGCTCGCCCACCGACAGCGGCGGCATCAGCAAGTCGATGATGGTGCCCTGGATCTTGCCCGACAGGAACGAGAAGGAAGAATTGGCGAAGGCGTTCTGCATCATCCCCATCACGATCAGCCCGGGCGCGAGGAAACTGGCGAAGGGCACACCCAGAACCTCGCGTGCGCCGCCCGCCGATCCACCCAGCGCGACGGTGAAAATGACCAGGAACAGCAGGGTGGTGACCGCCGGTGCCCAGACGGTTTGCGTCTGCACCTTGAAGAACCGCCGCACCTCCTTCACATAGAGGCTCCACAGCCCCACGTGGTTGATGCCGGCGATCACCGGCACGCCGCGCGCGGCAAACCCTTCCGGCCCGCTTGCCTTGCTACCGGCTCGCGGCTCCGGCGCCACCTTGATCGAGTGGGTGTGTTCGGCCATGACGCGCGCCTAAGTCGCCGCGGCGGGGCTGGCAAGCGGCGACAGAAACTTGCGGATATGGATATTTCGATGAGCTGGACCGACGAACGGATCGCGAAACTGAAGGAGATGTGGGAAGGCGGTGCGACCGCCAGCCAGATCGCCGAGGATCTGGGCGGGGTGAGCCGCAATGCCGTGATCGGCAAGGCGCATCGCCTCGGCCTCAAGGCGCGGCCCTCGCCGGTGAAGGAAAAGGAAAAACCCGCCCCGACGCCCGCACCCGTAGCCGCGCGCGCCGCCCCGCGTGCCGTTCCCGAGAGTCCGCGCGCGCAGCCGGCGGCTCCGCACGCGCAGCGGTCCGCCGCCCGGCCGGCCGACACCCCATCGCAGCCCCTTCCCAATCGCGGCCCCGACATGCCGCGCATCGTCTCGGTCGGGCCGGGCGGCTTCCTGCGTCAGGGCCCCGGCGACCAGCAGCCGCCGATCCCGCCGGCCCCGCCGCGGCGGCTGGTGCCGGCCAAGCCCAGCCCCGAGATCGCCGGCAAGACCAGCCTGCTCGATCTCAACGAGCGCGTCTGCCGCTGGCCCATGGGGCATCCGGGGGAACCGGACTTCCATTTCTGCGGCGAGAGCGTGAACCCCGGCTTCCCCTATTGCGTCGTGCATTGCGGCCGCGCCTATCAGGCGCAGCTGCCGCGCGGTGCGCGCCGGCCCCCTCCGCCGCTGCCGTTCGGCGGCCCGCGCGTCCGCTGAGGGCGCGAGGAAGCACCGCCACGGCGGCGCCGCCGGAGCTTGAAATATTCACCCTGTTCGTTCAGTCGATGGCAGTCCGGCGCAGGGCATAATGACCGGGAAACCCGGCACAATTCGCTGACCGGGCGGAGGAACGGTATTGGATTGGGCGAGCGTCGTTCTGGGCGCCTTCATCGGCGTTGCCGGCGTGTTCGGCCTGACTTCGCTCGCGCTCTATCCGCTGATGCGGCGCTCGTTTCTGCTGTGGAACTTCGGGCGCACGCTCGGGTTCGGCCTGATCGCGTTCACTGCCCTTCCCATGGGGTCGACGAACTGGATCTACCAAATTCTCGGCGATATCGGCGTGGCGCTCAGCGCGGCGTG
>Ga0307492_10001075_pt1 | contig 11339 bp, 8 predicted proteins | sample SI3LmetaG_FD_202365 | JGI IMG/M metagenome (GOLD analysis project Ga0307492, IMG submission 202365) | Sea-ice brine microbial communities from Beaufort Sea near Barrow, Alaska, United States - SI3L | ecosystem: Environmental > Aquatic > Marine > Coastal | place: USA: Alaska | collected 2017-05-06
AGGTACCTGGTACAGTACAGTACTGGTACAGGTACAGTACTGCCTGGCCTGCCTGCTGGTACAGTAAGTAGGCTGGAAGGTACCTGGTACTGTACTTACTAGGTACTCCAGGCAGGTACAAGTAGTTTAGTAAGTACTGGTGCAGTACAGTCAGTACGGTACAGTACAGTACGGTCTACAGTACCAGGTACCAGGCAGGTACGTACCAGTACCTGGAAACTGTACATTCATTAGGTTGAACATTCTACCAATCGACGATTCATTCGGTCTGTACGTAGTTGGCCTGTATGTACCAATCCGAAAAGTAAACGGGGTACAAATCCGAGAATAATAGTTACTCTACAGTACATACAGTAGGATTTGTCCTACTGTAGCTACTGTACAGTAGTACGTAGTAGAGAGTGGCCCCGACGATGGATCCATACAGTACAACATTAAACACCCAAGGATATATTATAAGCTCGCTTATATCCTTGTAAACACCCACATACAAGAAGTACTAAGTATAGTTAGCATCAATGAATGAGTAAAAAATTACTATTATGATGTTACACGCGTCAAAGATGTCTTACTGTAGCTGTACAACATATTTAAAATTAGAACAAGAGTAGGCAGGGCTTATTGTTTGGGAGGAAAAGAATCGTGGCGGAACACATCACACGCTACAAAATCATTGCCTCAATGTAAGGTAGGCCCGCGCTCTTCCCGGCCGAGGATGTGATTCCTTGATTCATTGATTCATTAATAATTGAACGAATCAATCAATGAATCATCGATGTCTTAGCTACATATTTATAATTAGAACAAGAGTAGGCAGGGCTCATTGTTCGGGAGCGAGGGAAAGAATCAATCGTGGCCGAACACATCACACGCTACCGGTACGTACAGTACAAAATCCTTGTCTTTATCATACAGTACTTCAGTACTGTATAAACTGCTCGTCCACGTTTGGTTACTGTACTGTACGTCGAAGAGCACAACGGTACCAGTACCGTAGCTAGAGTACAGTAGTCGTCAGTACCGGAACTAATTCTGCTCCCAGAAGCATAAAACGATGTAGAAACCTTCCTTGTAGAAACTGCTCCTCCACGTTTGGTACAGTACACGTTTCTTTTACTTCGTTGTAGACACGATCATTCCTCTCACAAATAATCAACGAGTACGATGTTTTAACACTTTTTTGTATCGGATATGTGGGCTCTCTTTATTCACAGGTTGAGTGTATTCGAAGATGTTGAGAGTGGCCCCGGCGTTCCATTGTCTGGCCTTGCTTCTCCCTCAGTGGATAACTTGCGTCACATGACTTGCGGCACGCCGAGAGGCGGCTCTCTAACAACCGTTGCACTAAAGAAGTATCTAATGCTACGGAGATGTTGCAAGAATGGTCCCGGCGTTCCGCTTGTCTGGCCTTGCTTCTTCCTCTGTGGGGAACTTGCGTCACATGACTTGCGCTTCGAAAAATATCGAGAGACCGTGCTTGCAGCAGCACCCGTTGCATTAGCTACTGCGTATTCGGAGATGTTGCAAGAATTGTCCCGGCGTTCGGCTTGTCTGGCCTAGCTTCTTCCTCAGTGGAGACCTTGCGTCAAATGACTTGCTGTTCGAAAAAGATCGAGAGGCGGCTTGCAGTACCCGTTGCGCGTATTTTGGAGACGATGTTGTGGATTGCCCCGGCGTTTCCCTTGCCTGGTCCTGCATTCTTCCTTCAGTGGAGAGACTTGCGCCACAAGGCTTGTGGAATTCGAAAAATATCGAGAAGGCTGCAGCGATGTCTCCAAATGTTGTGGACTATTTATTAGTTATTAAGAATTCAAATTAGGAATGATTTATACTACGCATTATTTGTTATAGTCATAATTCTCAAACTCTAGTAGTAGTAGAAGTCGAGCAATCGAAAAGCAGTGGGACTCTACCAATGTAGGCAATGTACAAGCAAGGCATACCGAGGACTAATGTCAGTACGGCTTTGCGCCCTGGAAAAATGCCCTGGTGTTTGCCCCGTCGGCGTTGGCGAAGCTTGGCGCCGTGCGACTGCAAAAGTCCTCCTCCTTGTGGCAGGCGCTGAAGCCAAGGAGGCCTGCGCGCGGCATCGACCAGCTATGTGCTGGCCTTGAAGCAGGCATTGAGGGCGGCATTCATGCAATGCAGGCCCTCTGGGATTTGCATGAAACGGAAGAAAAGTGAGGTTTTCTGCTCATTGCTGCATCAAACGCATTCAATGAGCAGAATCGGATCGAAATCCTGTGGGCGGTTCGAAACGAGTGGCCGTGTGGGGCTAGTTTGTATTTAACCGCTACAAACACTGGGCGGTACTCGTACTCCGCGGCAACGATGGACAAGCCGTCTTTATCTTCAGTAAAGAAGGCGTGACCCAGGGAGACCCACTCTCCATGTTCGCTTACGGGATCGGCACACTGCCTCTCATTCCCCAACTCAAGGCCGAGATCCCGCAAGTCGAACAGCCTTGGTACGCAGATGACGCAGGTGCTGGCGCACGATTCGATGAGATCGAGCGCTTTTTCTGTAGGTTATGTGAGGTGGGACCACAATTTGGGTACTTGAGGTGGGACCACAATTTGGGTACTTCCCTGAGCCCACCAAGAGCATTATCATCGTGCGACAGCACAATCTTGAGGAGGCTCGACTTCGCTTCCCTGGCTTCAAGGACACAACAGGGAATCGATACTTGGGAGGCTTCATCGGCGAGGATGAGGCTCTCAACGAGTGGCTTGCCGAAAAGACCGAATTCTGGGAGGAAGCTGTGACTGATCTGACATCAGTCACGAAAGTCTTTCCACAAGCCGCCTACTCTGGCTTGCAAAAATCTTTGCAGCAAGAGTGGCAGTTCGTGCAAAGAGTTACGAAAGGAATCGGCAATGAGTTTGCATGTATTGAGCAGACCCTGATCAGGACCTTTCTGCCGACTCTATTCGGCGACAACTACGATGAAGACGACCCTCGCCGTGCTCTCGCCGATCTCCCGGTCAAGTGGGCTGTATTGGCAATTCCAGACCCCACAACCTCGGCGCAGCCAAACGACGAAGAGAGCATCCTACGCTGCTCTCATATTTTAGCTGCGTTTCGAGGAGTCGATGTCTTCCGATCGACAGACCACTTGAAAGTCACCCGGGAAGTTAAGGCAGAACTCAAATCTCGCAACGCCGCGAAAAATGAGACCCGCCTCGACGACCTAGCTTCGAAAATGTCCTGTGATAACCGAAGGACAATACTACGAGGCAAGGAGACTGGACAGTAGCTGTCGGTCCTGCCATGGACTGTCAACGGCACGGAACTCTCGACTCAAGAGTTCCGTGACGCTCTACTTCTGCGGTATGCCCGCTGCCCAACGGATCTTCCGACCCACTGCGACGGCTGCCAGCAGAAGTTCAGCGTTTGCCATGCGCTTGAATGCAAAAGCGGCGGTCTCGTAATCTCGCGTCACAACGAGATTCGAGCCGAACTGACAGAGGTGGAAATTTATGCTTTTGGACAGGACCACGTGCCATCCGTTACAGGTAGTTTTGAGGACCCGGTGACCAGAAAGAAGATTCATTTTTGGACGAAACCGATTGCTAAGCTAATGGAGGTGTCAGTATCTACGTATGTACAAGCGGAAAGTATTGCTACTGACGAGGCAGCACTCGGAATTTTGAAGAGTATTGATGTTGTTCTTGGAGGTGACCAGATATCATCGCATGATGCTTGGTCTTCAACTCGGAATAGAGATATTACATTACTACTTACGCACCATGCTTGCAATAACAATCCAACAAATAGCTTAGAAGTCCAGCCATCCGGAATTTCAACAGTAGAGGCACACACAGCCGTTCCACTCTTGTCATAGAATAGAATCGAAATCCTATCCAAGCCAGTTGCCTGCCTTCTCGTGCCCGCCAGCATTGTTGCAGCTGCTGATTTTATGTAGTATTTAGTCATGTCTGTGATGCTGTAAAGGCCTTTCAGGTTGACAAAAAAAGAATATTCGATAGGTAATTCGACGACGGCCCTTCTCCTTGATGACATAGGAACCATAGTCGATGGTATGGTTGATTGTAGGTGATGAAATGAAGCTGTAGTAGGCAAAAAGCAATGCTTGTTCCATTGTCGGTGCTGCTTTTTGTTGTTGAGTGTTTGTCACAAACAATATTCATGCTGAAAATGTCGTATGTAGGATGGTACGGTGCGCTGTGCGCCGTACACAACATAGAAGATTTCAACGATTGTCGTCGGGTTCTACGTAGCCAAACGGACATGACTGTAAGACAAATCCCCGCAACTTGCTGGTACCGGAGCGGTACTGTACTGTACTGTACAGTACCGGTACGTACTGTAGGTGTGCGCGCGACAGAAAATCTGATTATTGTATTCCAACGTGGGCCCCCATCATCCCACCGACCGCACCGTTGTACTGTACGTACCGGTAGGTCCTACAGGTACAGTACAGTACCGGTACCGGTAGGTTAGGTGGTGTGCGCGAGAGAAAATCTGATGGGCGAAAAAAGTAAAAAATGAATACAACACCTGGGATTCCAACGTGGTCCCCCACCGTAGTACTAACCAGGCCCGAACATGCTTAACTTCGCTGAGCAGACGGGAAGCGGTGCTGTCATGTTGGTATGGTCGTATCCGCTCCTCGTGCATTTCGCAGCCTATATATTCACCATTATTAAAAACCTTATACCCTCACCACGCTACTTCAAACTTACTTACTATCTTATATCTGCTCATTTCCTCTCCTCCTCCACAATCATAACCTGGAGGCCTTCTGGTCTCCAACAACATTTCTCGGATTTTGCCCCTGTGCAACAAACTCGTAGGAGCTAATAATAATAATAACTCAAAGATTACAGGAGCTAGACTAGAAAAGGCTAAGGAACCTAGAGCTTGAAGAGAAGCTGCCCTGATGATGAACATAAAAAGTGATCATCTGCCTCCCAGGAGCAGCCGCACACACCAAGATAATTGAAACCATTCAAAAAATTGACTTCATTGCATCACCATTTTTTTGGTCATCTCCCTAGTCAAAGAAGTTTTGGAGTCTCATAGACCAGGAATCTTTATCAAGGCACTGGCCAGAAAAGATGCAAGAACATCTTGAGATCAGATGGGTCAGAAGAAACCCAAACCTCCAAATATCTTTTGATGCCACATTGCACCACACAATTGCTTTTGTTGACATCTAGCATTACAGGCCTAGCATATCCTATGCAATAGCCAGAACTGGAATGATATTGGGCCCATGGGCATACAACTTTGACACCAGCCTTTTGAATGATTAAATGTTGATTAGGTTATCAGGCACCAAAAACCAATCAACCTAGCGAGGTGTGAGGCGCCTTCATTTTTCCTCTGAGCGAAAGGTTTGTTACGGGGTCTTAGTTTGGACCATTTGGAAATTTGTCCCCCCTACAGCATTCGTTTCTGGGTAGCTCTTCCTGTATTGTTCGTAGAAGGTACTTAGTGGATTGTTTAAAACCACCGATTACTGAGGAGACTTAAGGAGTACTTTCCAGTGATCGGATATTTGCCTTTGCTTCTATGACCGTCATTGGTTTCGATACAATAAAAAAAGCCGAGTGTTGCGGGAGGGTGCGACATTTAGTGCAAGATGTCTTAGCAGAGACCGATGGGACATGTATACATAAAGCTAAGATTCAAATTGATAAACTTTGTTCAATATGCTTCCACGGCATGAGAAGATACTTAGTATCACATTCTTGGCGGGTCTGTTTTCAGCTTATGGCGGGAACAAGATAGCCCTTATAACCTAATTATCATTTAATCGTTTAATCTGTCCCTCTCTGTCTCTGCTCTCTGTCCCTCTTTGTCCCTCTCTGTCCCTCCCTGTCCCTCTCTGTCCCTCTCTGTCCCCCTCTTGGCTTTACCGGCATGGTACAAGGCGCCTGCCCTACTATCATGATACATACTAAGGGCTATCTCATTCCTGCCATAAGCTGAAAACAGACCCACCAAGAGATGGTATGTATTAGTAAGAGAATGTGAAGATTATAACAGGTCTTGGGTTTGGTTAAGCTGCTATAGCAAGTGGGAGAGATACTAGAGTCCCCTGTATAGTCTAGAGGGTGTATTGTACAGCGAATATCACAGGGGGTCGGTGGTTTGATCCACTGACCGGGACTTCTTTGTGAAATATTTGTTGTTGTCCAGGCGCAAGCGTCTGTTCCCCCACCTACGTGTTGTGGGTTTTCGCCAGGTCACGAAAGTGTCGAAACCCATGTGCAGTACTTTCCCCGCCCATGCACGATAAATGTGGCCCAGTTTGAATAGAAGGCCCAAAAAGAAAGAATCAGAAAAAGGAAGAGAAATCAATTAAAAAAAAGAGAAAAAAATAATCGCAAAAAGGGAGAGATCAAAAAGAAAAAGAATAGAAAATCGAAAAATGATGTGCATAGTCACTAGTCAAGTAATACACAGGCGGGTCTACCTTCAGCTTATGGCGGGGGCGAGGCAGCCTTCATAACCTAAATCACTGTTTAATTGTTTAAGTGGAAGAGATACTTACCGGCCCAAGATTGATCTTTACATTTGCATGAGTAGCCAAAAAAATTGGTGGCTGGTCAACATACAAACCAGGTACCATAGAAAAGCAGGTACTGGTACATAATGTCACAGGAGGATGTCAGTATCATTGGGTGACAACCAGACAATAACAGTACAGTAGGCACTACAAAAGTACCTGTATAGTTAGGTGTTTTCACCGATGTTTGTACAATTCACCTCCTGTGCTATTTATTTTCAAGGTGTACATCTAGCAGTGGCAATGCCAATGCTCTAACTAGACTGATACAGGGTACATAACATCAACTTCTTGTCCTCAACCCTTTGGATAATTTCATTTCCAAGCAGATGTAAACTTTGAATCAGGTCTTGGGTCTTAGTTGGGTTGTGACAGACACTAGACCACAGATTAGCTAGTTCATCTCACCAAAGGCAAGAAATTACAATGTAATGCTCCAAACTACACCTGAATTAGCTTAATGAAGATTTGGTCTAGATGCAAACCTTTGGATTTTTAGCTTCCAAGCAGTTCCAAACTTTTTATCAAGTATTGGGGCTTGGTTAGGTTGCAACAGCCACTGGACCACAGATTAGATAGCTCATCTCACCAAAAGCAATAAAATCCAATGAAATACTCATAACTAAACCTGAATTAGGTGGATCAAGATTGGGTTTGGAAATAAACCTTTGGGTTCCTTCATTTCCAACCAGACGTAAACTTTGTATTAGGATTTGGGTCTTGGTTGCAGTGCAACAGCCACTGAAAAAGAGATTATATAGCCAAACACACAAATAAACTGTGCTCATGCAAACAAATGCACAAACAAACCATGCATAAACAAACCATACACAAACAATCCATGCACAAACAATCCATGCACAAACAAAACATGCACAGGCAAATAAAAGCACAAACAAACTATGCATGAATGAACTTTCTACGGTACCTGGTTTGTATGTTGGCCAGCCACCTTGGCTACTCACGCAAAGTAAAGATCAATTTTGGGCCGGTAAGTATCTCTCCCACTTGCTATAGCAGCTTAACCAAACCCAAGACCTGCTATAATCTTCACATTCTCTTACTAATCCATACCATCTCTTGGTGGATCTGTTTCCAGCTTATGGCAGGAATGAGATAGTCCTTATAACCTAATCAACATTTAATCATTCAAAAGAATGGTATCAAAGTTGTATGCCCATGGCCCAATATCATTCTAGTTCTGCTGGCTATTGCATAGGATATGATAGGCCTGTAATGCTAGATGTCAATAAAAACAATTTTGTGGTGCAATCACATGGGGAGCTGCGTGGGCCCTTTGGTAGAATGGTCAGTAAGTAGAACTCTACACAAATATGTCGGTAGGCAACATATTTATAGGGGAATCTGGAATTAGACATAATTTCGATGTTTTGATTGTAAGTCTCATCGTGATTCTTATACCGTTACTTCGCGTAAAGCAGGTACTGTACTGCGCTGACTTTTGAGAAAAAGAAAAGGTCGTCGCAGGCGATACATAGTCAGATGGATATTTTTAGAATTCTGATGCCGAGACTCAAATTTGTTTTACTTACAAGAATTATTGCTAAGTAAAAATCCTTTGAACGGCCAAAAGTCATTGAAAATCGAGCCGCGTGCACGCTTATTCCCGAGAGGTCTATTTTGAAATCTCCTCCAAACTTCAGTCTCTCAAGAGAGAAAAGACTGTCTCATCGGGAATATCTTCACAGTCATCAAGAAAGATAGAAACAATAATTGATGCCCTAACACAAGCAAATACTGAATGAATCGATCCGCTGCTGGGTTGTAACGGTGGATTTAGACCTTTTACCGTTTCGATTGCGCCCATCGCACTGCTGCTGGACCATAAATTATAGTTTTTCTGGAAGTTCATCAATAAAGTATCGGTACGCAAGAAAAATTGAACCAAAGGCCGCAAAACACAGAGAAATCAAATCCGACCTCTCCGCTATATATTCGATATGGCCGCAGGGGAATTTTCCTTTTAATAATTTCAATACTAATACTACTGGATAAGAATAAATAATTACCTTTTTTTAAAAGCGCACCATTGAAGTTGATAATAAAGAACCGAACGAAACCCATTGCTCACTGTGCATTTCTGACCTTCCACTACGCTAAACAATGCTTCCTTTCTGAGGAGTTGTCACTAAAGCTATTAAATTAAGAAGAGGTGTAAAGAAAAATAAATAAACTTTTGTGTATGTTAAAATAGATAAATAAATGATTATTAGGTTATAAAGCTGCCTCTTCTCCGCCATAAGCTGAAGGTAGACCCGCCCTGTATCTTTCTATTCGGGCTCTCAAATATAACTGGGCCACATTTTTCGTGCACGGGCTGGGAAAGTACTGCACACGGGCTTCGACACTTTCGTGACTTGGCGAAACCCCACAACACGGGGGCGGGGAAGACCAAGTGTGAGCATACCAGGCGCGCGCGCCTGAACAGAGATTTCTGTGCAGAAGGAGCCCCCCACCTGGGATTCGAACCCAGGCAATTCTACTAATCTCGATTGTATGACCACTCTGCTATACCGGGGACTCTAAACTTTTGTGTATGTTGTTGGGCTTTGTTGGGATACTGTTAGATTTGCATGTTTCAAATTTTTGAATGTTTATGCTGTTTTCTATAGAATTGGCCATGTAATTGCCAGAACTGGACTGATAGTGGGCACTTAGACATGAAAGTTGGTAACCAATCTTTAGTTATCTGTATTAAGAAGACAATGCAAACCCTAAAGGTGACCACATGTTCTTAGTTGAAAAAGGACCCCTTGGTTCTGTTTGTTTACTGGACAGGGCTAGTAGTCTAATAATAATAATTCTCAATGATTAGTTTAGCTATTTCTATAACTAGCATTTGCCATGCAATGGTCGCAGTTATACTGAGACTAGTACAGTCATAAAGTATACACATCCACATATTATTATGTCTTAGGAAGATAATGTAAAGTTTGGAGTATGTTCTTGGTCTTGGATGGGATGCCATTAGAGTATATTGGCTGAGATTTGAAAGTGTATGCGGTTTTCTATAGAATTGGCCAAGTAATGGCCAGAACTGGACTAAAATAAATTGTGATTAGGTTATGAAGGCTGCCTTGCCCCCGCCAGAAGCTGAAGGTAGACCCGCCTGTGTATTACTTAACTAGTGACTATGCACACCATTTTTCGAATTATATTCTTTTTCTTTTTGATCTCTTCCTTTTTTTCTTTTCGATTATTCTTTTACTCTTTTCTGATTGATTTCTCTTCTTTTTCTGATTCTTTTTCTTGTTGGGCCTCGTCTTCGAACTTGTTCTTTTTCTGTATGATCTCTTCCTTTTTGCGATTATGATTATTATTATTACTATTTCTTTTCCTGATTGATTTCTGTTCCTTTTCTGATTTTCCGATTTCTCTTCCTTTTTCTGATTCTTTCTTTTTGGGCCTTCTATTCAGACTGGGCCACATTTATCGTGCACGGGCGGGGAAAGTATTGCACAGGGGTTCCGACACTTTTGCGACCTGGCGAACACCCACAACACGTAGGTGGGAGAACACCAAGCGTGGGGTACCAGACGCTCGCGCCTGGACTACGACAATATTTTTTGCAAAGAAGACCCAATCAGCGTATCGAACGCCGGCCCTTTACAGTATTAGTCATAGAATATACCCAACTCAGCTATACCGGGGACTCTGATGGCCAGAACTGGACTGATATTGGGCACTTAGACATACAACAGTTGGTAATCAATCTTTAGATATCTGTATTAAGAAGACAATGCAAACCCTAATGGTGGCCACATGTTCTTGACTGAAAAAAGACCCCTTGGTTCTGTTTGTTTCCTTGACAGGGATAGTAGTTTAATAATAATAATTCTCAATGGATGCTATTAGAGTATATTTGCTGAGATTTGAAAGTGTATGCAGTTTTCTATAGAATTGCTGGCCATGTAATGGCCAGGACTGGACTGATCATACTTGTGCCAACATCATTACGAGTTTAGGGACCACAGAGGAGTGGGCTGGTGGTATTTGTTTTGACAATTGGAATCTGGATAGGTTGAGTATATCACACTTCCTTAGAACTGCTTCCATCACTGAGAATCGGCAAGAAATGATGTTAGATTTGAATTATTTCATGGTTTTGGTCGGACAAAGAAAATACTTGTGCCCACATCATTACGAGTTTAGGAACCACAGAGGAGTGGGCGGGTGATATTGGTTTTGGCAATTGGAATCTGGAGAGGTTGACTATATCACACTTCCCTAGAAGTGCTTCCATCACTGAGAATCGGCAAAGAATGACATGAGATTTGATAGAATTCTTGGTTTTGGTCCGACAAAGAACATACTTGTGCCCACATCATTACGAGTTTAGGAACCACAGAAGAGTGGGCCGGTGGTATTTGTTTTGGCAATTGGAATCTGTAGAGGTTGACTTGGGCTGTGTCTATTTGCAAGTAGTATATCAACTTTATAGTTGGTGGGTGGTCTTGGTTCCAAAATCCTGATCCATACCCCAGTATTTGACTACATTTCTCTATAATGCTGGCATTTCACATGTAATGGTCAGAGCTAGATGGGATTTTGGTTCCCGCAGATTTTTTGTGATAGAAGACCTTGAGTTGTGTCTATTATCAAGTAGTGTATTAACTTTATAGTTGGTGGGTTGAATATCAGTCCGGTTCTGGCCATTACCTACTACATTATATGGTTCCACACAATAATCTAAGGAAATAACGGACCCAACCTAGACTAGTACCACCCCAAGCAAGACCCAGACCATGCTACAAAGTTTATATGTTCTTTCTAATACATA
>Ga0307492_10001076_pt1 | contig 11327 bp, 12 predicted proteins | sample SI3LmetaG_FD_202365 | JGI IMG/M metagenome (GOLD analysis project Ga0307492, IMG submission 202365) | Sea-ice brine microbial communities from Beaufort Sea near Barrow, Alaska, United States - SI3L | ecosystem: Environmental > Aquatic > Marine > Coastal | place: USA: Alaska | collected 2017-05-06
GCACTGTTACATGGACATTACCCGTAGTCGTCCGGCGGTGCGTTATCAGGGCCATGAGTTACCCTACTATGATGCCGTGATTCCGCGCATCGGTGCGTCGGTAACCTTCTATGGTGCAGCAGTGGTACGACAATTCGAAATGATGGGCACCTTTTGTGTCAATGAGTCGGTGGCGATCAGTCGCTCGCGTGACAAGCTGCGTTCCCTGCAGTTGCTGTCCCGGCGCGATGTCGGTCTGCCGCGCACTGGCTTCGCCAATCGACCCGATAACGTTAAAGATCTGATTAAGAACGTGGGTGGTGCGCCACTGGTGATCAAGCTGTTAGAAGGCACCCAGGGCATTGGCGTGGTCTTGGCCGACACCGACAAGGCCGCCGAGAGTATTATCGAAGCCTTCATGGGTTTAAAAGCCGACATCCTGGTACAGGAATACATCAAGGAGGCCGGTGGTGCCGACATTCGCTGCTTCGTAGTCGGCACCAAGGTGGTCGCGGCGATGAAACGCCAGGGTGGCGAAGGCGAGTTTCGCTCCAACCTACACCGAGGCGGTACAGCGAAGCTGGTGCGGCTCAGCAAAGAAGAGCGCGCCACCGCCGTCAAGGCAGCCAAGGTCATGGGCCTGAACGTCTGTGGCGTCGATCTACTGCAGTCGTCCAATGGCCCGGTCGTAATGGAGGTCAATTCGTCTCCAGGTCTGGAGGGCATCGAACAAGCCACCCATAAGGACGTCGCCGGCCTGATCTATGAGTTTATCGAAACCAATGCCGCGCTGATTAGCACCAAAACCAAGGGTAAGGGTTAAGCACGTAGCGGATCGTTTTGCACCACAGACCAAGGGAAGCACCGAACAATGGCCACTCCAGCACTGGTGATAGGCAATCAAGAGATTTTACCCGGGCACAGTTACCGTATTGAACTGCCCGTCGCCCGGCTCTATACCGACACCGAGGTGACGATGCCGGTTTATGTGATCCGTGGTAAACGCCCCGGACCCAGTGTATTTGTTTCAGCGGCCATTCATGGCGACGAACTCAACGGCATCGAGATAGTTCGGCGCCTGATTCAGTCGAAGACCCTGAAGGTCTCGGCCGGTACCGTCTATCTGGTGCCCATGGTCAATGTCTATGGCGTACTCAGCCAGAGCCGTTACATGCCGGATCGGCGCGATCTCAATCGCAGCTTTCCCGGTTCGGCCAAGGGCTCGTTGGCCGGTCGGGTGGCCAATATGTTTATGGAAGAGATCGTCAATCGCTGCCAGTATGGTATTGATTTACACACCGGCGCGATTCACCGCTCCAACCTGCCCCAGGTGCGCGCCTTTCTCGAAGATCCGGAAACGCTCAAGCTGGCGGAGAATTTCGGCGTGCCGGTGTTACTCAATTCTAACCTGCGCGATGGCTCGTTACGCGAAGCGGCTGTGGCTCTGGGCACCAAGATTTTAATTTACGAAGCCGGCCAGGCCCTGCGTTTCGATGAATTCTCGATTCGTGCCGGGGTCACCGGTGTACTCAATGTACTGACCTATCTGGGCGTACTGACCCGCAAGATGCCGAAGAAAATCATCCAACCCTATGTCGCCAACAACAGCGCCTGGGTGCGCACCGGCTTCAGCGGCATCGTCAACCACCTGAAAAACCTCGGTGACCAGGTGCAAAAAAATGATGTCCTGGCCACCATCGGCGGCCCGTTTGGCGAAGTCTTTGGTCAGGTCCTGGCAGCCCGCTCGGGCATTATTATCGGCAAACAGAATATTCCGCTGGCTCAGGAAGGCGACGCCCTATTCCATATCGCCTTTTTTTCGGCCTCCGATGAAGACGTCTATGACAATATAGAGGTCATGCAAGAGGCCCTGATGCCCGACCACCCCTTTATTTTGGAAGGAGATTGACTGTGCTGATCTATGAAAAAATATTGGTGGTCGTTGCCATCCTGGTGGTGATGACTCTGCTGCGCAAGGCCGTGGCGCGTTTTGTCAGCCGCAAGAGTGTCGAGAAACAGGTCGGTGCCAAACGCACTCTGTATGTGATCAAAACCCTGGACCTGCTGCTGGCCGGTTTAGGCATCCTATTGGCCTTGTCTTTTCTCGGCATCGGGATGGGTGACCTGGGCATATTCCTCGGTTCGATGGTGGCACTGCTCGGTGTTGGACTCTTCGCCCAATGGTCTATCTTGAGCAATGTCACCGCCAGTATCATCGTGTTTTTCTTTTTCCCCTATCGGATTGGCGATCACGTCAAGATTCTCGACAGCGAAAATACGGTAGAAGGCACCATTCAGGAAATCGCACTGTTTCATGTCATCTTATCGGATAAGGATCACAACACAGTGACCTTTCCAAATTCAATGGTGTTTCAAAAAGCGGTTGTCATTCAGGCGCAAAAAGTGCTCGACGAGGAGGAGGAACAGGGATGAGTGACCAAGAAAAACGCTTGAATGAAGGCGAACTCATAGTGGCTGGGAAGTTTATCGTCGGCAGTATCGAAAACTGTGACCTACCGACATTGGGCATCAATGAGTTGAATGTTCGAGTCGATACCGGTGCGAAAACCTCATCGCTGCATGTGGATCAGATTCGTAAAATAAAGAAAGCGGGCAAGCCCTGGGTAGCCTTCGCCATTCACCCCAACATCCATAAGGTCGATGACTGGATCCATTGCGAAGCACCGCTGCGCGATATCCGCAAAATAAAATCGTCCAATGGTGTCACCGAAGAGCGCTATATTATTCGCACCACCATCAGCCTAAACGGGCAGGTTTGGGAAATTGATATATCGCTGACCGACCGTTCCGATATGACTTATCTGATGTTATTGGGGCGCGAAGGCATGGGCAATCGCCTATTGGTCGACCCCTCTAAAACCTACTTACTGTCACGCTAATTTTCTGCGCCCACCGATTGGCATCGGGCCGGTCAGCCGCACGAATCGACCTGCCGTAGCCCCAGCCTAGTCACTAACCGCTTCGGTCGAGTCAGGCTCAAAACTGGGTATATGAAAGGCCGCCCCGATGGACACATACTTGACCTTACGCCCGGTATAATTCAGGTAGAAGGCCCAGACTTTTTCATGTTCGGTTTCGGCCTCTTTTAAACGATTACAGAAGCGCACGAACTCTTGCTCTTCGGGCGTAGTAGGCGCCTGCTGTCCGCTGGCTAAATTCTTATAGGCTTCGCCATGCTGTTCAATCAAGGTCGCCTGCTTTTTAGAAAATTGACCACTGCGGGCGAAACCATAGGGGAAGTGCAATCGATCTGCAAAAACTTTCAGGCTGTAAAAAGATTCGCTGTTGCTCATGCTCGACTCTGCCTTTTCAAGTGGTGATCGGGGATTATCGATAAGACAAGCGAGGCTGTACAATTCAATTTTTTTATTATGGCCATAAAGATATTTTTCCAAAAACGAAAAAATAATGTCATATTGGCAGTAATAGATAGAAAGATATTAATAGAAATGAGAATAGTATTGAATTGCCAAGAGCTCTTGTCCATTACTCAAACAAACTACTGGAACTGAACCGAAGACTACTATACCTTTTTGTCGCTCATTAAAAAAAAACGGCAAAAAAATCTAACCATGTTTGCTTTGGCTTGAGCGAGCAGGCCTACAGATCCACCGCATGCAGTACCGGAGACTCGGAGCAGCCCTTGCTCGTCAGCCCGCTGAGCGGGCATAATGCCCGCCCGCCCCACAAGCCTCATAGTAATTGGACAGTCATATGGATTGGAAAATATTTCTTACGATTTTCGCCTCGGTTTTTATTGCCGAATTGGGCGATAAGACCCAGTTGGCGACCATGCTGTTTGCCGCCGATAAGGCGGTCAGCAAAACCACTGTCTTTCTCGCCGCCTCGGCCGCCCTGATCGTCGCCTCGGCCATCGGCGTCATTGCCGGCAGTCTGTTGTCCGAATATATCAATGAGAAATACCTGCACTATATAGCTGGCGTCGGCTTTATCGCCATTGGTGCCTATACCCTGTATAGCGCCTGATCGGGCTAGAGCGCCCAATACGCCTAATACTATCTTGCTCCCGGCCGATAAACGATTGTGATCTATTTAACGCTCGTTCCAGTATAAGAGTATCGATTATAGATAGTTTGATGAGCTGACCCATAATTGGCTGACCGTACACACCCTAAAATAAAAATAGCCTTGCAGTAGCGGGCAAAAAACCCGAGGTATACTAGATGAGACTGTCCCGTAAATTGCCGATCTTGATGCTGGCCATCGGTCTGCTTCCGGTCATAATCTATGACCAGGTGGCCGGTCGTTTGGCCGGTGATGCCGTGCAGAAACAGGCTTTTGAGTTACTCCAGACGCAACGTGATAGTAAAAGCAGTACCTTGGCGGTCTATCTGGAGTCACTGACCAATGAGGTCGAGATACTGGCCAAAGACCCCTTCATCTGGCAAGGAATGACGGACCTGTCCTCGGCCTTCACAAAGCTCAATGACCAAGAGAACCTGGCTGGGCCAACCCTGGCCGCGCAAAAACAGGGTTTAAAAAACTACTATCAACAGGTACTCAATGTCCGCTTGGATCAGCATGATCCGGGCCACGGTCTGGGCGATCTGCGGGCCTATGTCGACCGCTACAGTGATATTACCCTGCGTTTGCAACATGCCTACATAGTTGCCAATAGTAATCCAGTGGGTGCCAAAGACCGGCTGGAAGAATCGGCACTGAATAGCGACTATGACAGTTTTCATCGCGAGATCCACCCCTATCTCTCCCACGTGCGCGAGCTGTTCAGCTTCTATGATGTGTTTCTGGTGAACCCCCAGGGCGATGTGGTCTATTCGGTCTACAAAGAAACCGATTTTGCCACCTCCTTGACCACCGGTCCCTTTGCCGAGAGCGGTTTGGCACAGGCTTTCCAAGCGGTCAACGGCAAGCAAGGGCGCGCTGCCGTGCTGGTCGACTTTGCGCCCTACGTGCCCTCGTACAATGCCCCGGCAGCCTTTATCAGTGCGCCGATCATAGCGGCCAATGGCGCTGCATTGGGCGCTGTGGTGGTGCAATTCCCGCTCGACAAGCTCAACGCGGTTATGGCCGACCGCACGGGCCTGGGGGAAACCGGTGAAGCCTACCTGGTCGGCGCCGACCGCCTGATGCGCTCCGATTCATTCCTCGACCCGGCCAAGCGCAGTGTGGTGGCGTCATTCGCCGACCCACTAAACGGCACTATCGAGTCCGCCGCCGCTGTCGCGGCCCTGAACGGTGATGAATCGATTGGCGAAGCCAGCAATTACCTCGGTGATTCGGTTGCCGTGGCCGCAGCCCCGTTCCGCTTTCGCGAGCTAAGTTGGGCACTACTGGTCGAGCGCAACTCGAGCGAGGTATTTGCCGCGGCCAAACAGCTGAAACTACTGGCCACCGTGATGATCTTGTTGACGGCTGTGGCTGTGGGTCTGCTGTCCTGGTACTTCGCCCGTCAGATACTCCGACCCATTGGCGGAGAACCAACCGATATCGAAGCCGTGGTTAGCCAGGTGGCGAGCGGTGACCTGACCCACCAATTTGCACTCAACGGCAGTGAAACCGGCATCTACCTGGCGACTGCGAAGATGGTCAGCCAGTTACGCAGCCTGATTGCCGGTATCGTTGAGATTTCGACAACGCAGGCCAGTACCGCTCAAGAGCTGGCCGTGACCACCGACCAAGCCAAGCTGAATTTGCACAATCAACGCCAAAACACGGTCCAGGCCGCGACGGCCATTGCCCAGATGTCATCAACGGTGGGCGAAATTGCGGCCAACAGTTCACAGGCGTCTGAGTCGACACTGGTAGTAAAGACCGCTGTGACCTCTAGCACCGCAGAGGTGGCCGAGGCCGCAACCGCCATGCAGCAACTGGCCGAGCGATTAACCGAGGCCGGCCAACGAGTGGATGACCTCAATCAACGTTCGGATGATATTTCAGGAGTGTTGGGGACGATCAAGGGCATTGCCGACCAGACCAACCTGCTGGCTCTGAATGCAGCTATTGAGGCCGCCCGGGCCGGCGATCAGGGGCGCGGCTTTGCCGTGGTGGCGGATGAAGTAAGAGCCTTGGCACTTAACACGCAGCTGGAAACCGAACACATTGGCAAGATAATCGAGGCGCTCCAGAAGGGCTCTGCAGAGGCTAAGCAGACCATGGCTATCGGTATTGGCCAGGCCAACCTCGTCGCGGAAAATACCACCAAGACGCTGGCCAGCCTGCATGGCGCGGCCGAGCACACCGATCAAACCGAGGCCATGATGATCCAGATTGCCACCGCGACCGAGGAGCAGGCCTATGTCTCCGCGGAGATACTGAGCAATACCGAGGTGATCAATAGCATGTCGGTCGAAAATCAACAGGCCATCGAACACATCGCCGCGGCCAGTCACGAATTGGCGGCCTTATCGAGCCGGCTGTTCGACTTTTCCCAGGGCTTTACGCTGACCAAAAAACCAGAGAATTAGGATCCGGAACGGCAGCGTGCCGCGGCAGGCGTCAGTAGAGGTTGCCGTAGCGCTCGCAATAGGTCAGATAGACCCGTAGATCGAATTCCAACTGATGATAGGCCGGCAGCATATGCCGGCACAGCTGATAGAAGGCCTTGTTGTGGTCCTTCTCTTTTAGGTGCGCCAATTCGTGCACAACGATCATCTGCAGAAATTCCGCTGGGGTCTTTTTAAACAGGGTACTGATGCGGATCTCGTTTTTGCTTTTCAGCTTGTGGCCCTGTATGCGTGCGACAAAACTGTGCGTGCCGAGTGCGTTATTGACCACATGAATCTTGGGATCGTAGATGATCTTGCTCAGTGCGGCGGACTTCTTCAGATACGTGTTCTTTAATTCGAGCACGTAATCACGCAGCGCCTTGTCATTGGCCACCAAATGGGTGGTTGGATACTTATCGAGTAGAAAGCGATCCAGCCGCTGTTCGTCGAGTAGACCCTGGACCTGGGCCTGTAACTCGGGACTGTAAGACGAAAGGTATTTAAGCGTGGACATTAGTTCGTGAGTAACTCCTAATATGGACAATCGAGTATAGACTAAAGCGCTCGGCAGAGGCCGATCGAACACGCTAACCAAATTTGCTTGGCCCGTCGGGCCCGTGGCCTCGCCACTCGGCACCGGCCAAAATTTTAGCGTGCGCCGCGCACACCCGTGCCGCCGAGGGTTTACTGCTAATAGAGATAAAAGCCCCGGCCGGACTTTTTGCCAAAGTAACCGGCATCAACCATCTGTTGCAACAATGGACAGGGTCGGTACTTGCTGTCTTTAAACCCATCGTGCAAGACATTCATGATAAAGAGGCAGGTATCCAGACCGATAAAATCGGCCAGTTGCAACGGGCCCATGGGATGGTTCATGCCCAGTTTCATCACCGCGTCGATGTCTTCGATACTGGCCACCCCTTCATAAAGGGTATAGATGGCTTCGTTGATCATCGGCATAAGAATTCGATTGGACACAAAACCGGGATAGTCTTTGACGGTTACCGGCGTCTTCTGAATGCGCTGACTTAAATCGTGCACCGCTTGGTAGGTAGCGTCACTGGTCTGCAAGGCGCGAATCAGTTCAACCAGATCCATCTGCGCAACCGGATTCATAAAGTGCATGCCCATAAAACGATCCGGTCGCTTGGTGGCCGCGGCCATCCGGGTCAGGGAGATGGCACTGGTATTGGACGCCAGGATGGTGGAATCGGGGCAGATGCGATCGATACTCTGAAACAGCGCGATCTTGGTTGGCTCTTCCTCACTGACCGCTTCGATCACCAGATCGCAGTCCACAAATCGATCCAGATGCGGCGAGGTATGGATATTGAGTAACGCCTGGTCGCGCTCGGCGGCGTTAAGACGACCCTTGTCAATCGCCTTGTCGAGACCCTGCTGGATCTTCAACACCGCCTGCTGCAGATGGCTCGGTTGATTATCCACCAGCTGTACCTGGAAGCCCTGCTGGGCAAAGACCTGGGCAATGCCGCTGCCCATCGTGCCGGCACCGAGAACACCTATACTCTTAATGGTCATAATCCCTTCCTCTCTGTTGAGTGTTACAGGCTTGGGCGGCAAAAAATCGATCGTACGGCTTGCGTTCCAGCCTAATTATCGTTTACGTTAACGTCAACACCAGTTGGTGATCAACCTAAGCAGTATTCCGTAAACGGACCTGAACAGAGCTGATCCCAATCAACCCTTGCCGCTTCCGCCGGACCCTCCTATGACGCCAACACCCCAATCCAAACACTTTAGCATTCGTGACCTGGCCGACGAATTTGCCATTACCACCCGCACCATCCGGTTTTACGAAGACAAGGGCCTGATCAGTCCGGAACGCCAAGGCCAACGGCGGATTTATGATAAGCGCGACCGGGCCCGGCTGAAGCTGGTGCTGCGCGGCAAGCGGCTCGGTTTCAGCCTGGACGAGATCCGTCTACTGGTCGAGCTCTATGCCACGCCCGACGATAAGATCCCGCAGCTGGAACGCTATCTGGCCACCCTGCAGGCCCATCAGGCGACCCTGCGAGCCCAGCGCCAGGATTTAGACGACACCCTGACGGAACTGGCGCGTGCCGAACAGGACGCTCGGGCCCTATTGGCCCACCCAGGCAGCGTACCGAAACCCTAAGGCCGAGATCAACGGTCAATCATTTTCGGGCGTTTGAGCAATGCAGGCCGACAATACAAGCGCTATGCTAGCGGCCTAATGAGTCATACCAGGGTCGAGCATGCTGAGTCTGCGTAATGTCAGTAAAGCCTAGGGGGGCATTGCCGCCGTCAACGAGATGAATCTGGATATCCCCGAAGGCCAGGCGCGAGATTCTGCTCAAGGGCGCCTCGATCTGGCAGGTTATGGACAGCCTATTGATCCTGGCGCTGATGTTCGTGTTCGTGTTTGTATTCCTGGTCACGGTCACGGTCACGGTCACGGTCACGGTGATGACGCTAATTTCCAAACGCTTCCATAATCAATAGGTCTCGCGCGGTGCTACCCAAGGACCCAACGCAGCGGCGATGCTTGCCACTCGCCGGTGATTTCTTGCTACAATCGGGGTCCTTCACTCAGGAGCGTCACCATGCCCTCATTTGATATAGTTTCGGAAATTGATAAGGATGAATTGCAGAACGCCGTCGACAACGCCAACCGCGAACTCGCGACCCGTTTTGACTTTCGTGGCATTACCGCGAGCATTGAGCTCAGTGGCGATGACACCATCGTTTTAAAGTGTGACTCAGATTTTCAGGTACGCCAACTGGAAGAAATCGCGGCCAAAAATTGCAGCAAACGGGGTATCAACTCCGCCTTTGCCGAGGTCGACGAAACCCCGGTGCACAGCGGCAAAAGCTTCTCGCTCAATATGAAATTCAAGCAGGGCCTGGAGCAAGCGACCGCCAAGTTGATCGTTAAGCTGATCAAGGAAGCCGACCTCAAGGTTAAGGCCAATATCCAGGGCGAGAAAGTCCGCGTCGAGGGTAAGAAACGCGACGATCTGCAAGGGGTTATGGCGCTATTACGGGATGACAAGAAAATCGACCAGGACCTGCAATACACCAATAGGCGCGACTAATCGAATGGGTCTGGTTCAGACCCGGCCGAGTGTGGCGGCGCCTTTGAGCATCGACGCCACCAGCTCCTTGGCATCAAATTTCGTTAAGGCCTCATTGGCGCCCACCTGCATCGCTTGACCCACACTGATAGCACTCGATAGGGAGGTGTGCAAAATAATATAGGCATGGGCGATGTCCGGTGCGCTGCGCACCTCAAAGGTCAGCTCATAACCGTCCAGGCCAGGCATTTCGATATCACTGACCAACAGGTCGATTGGTTCCCCGGCAGCAGCTCTTTTATGCATGATCTCGAGTGCCAAATGGCCATTATCGGTGACCTCAAAGGGGATATTCAGATAACTGAGCACATCGGCCAGCTGTTTGCGCGCCGTTCTGGAATCATCAACCACCAATATGTTCAGCTGTTTGAGATACTCCCGCTCCAGATCGCTGACCGCGACCTGGACATTGGTGCTCAGGTTCGGATAAGAGCGATCGATCAGCAATTCAACATCCATCAACTGAACCAGCTTGTCATCAACCTCGACCGTACCGGTAATAAAGACATTGCTGCCTAGGGCCTTGGCCGGCGCCTTGATCTGTTTCCAGTTGGTTTCAATAATCTTATCGATACCACTGATCAAAAAACCAACGATTTTGCGTTGACAGTCGGTGACGATGATAAAGGACTTGGCCAGCTGGTCTTGCGGCACCGGACCGCTGCCGATGGTTTCGGCCATATCGATAATGGGAATGGTTTGTTGGCGGATGGAGACCGCGCCTAAGACACCGGGCTCGGAATTTAGCATCGGGGTAATGGGTTGATAGGGCACCAGTTCACGAATCTTCAAGGTGCCCAAGGCAAACTGACGACCGGTGTGCAACCGAAACAGCAGCAAGCCTTGAGAATGTGTTGCTTTAGACGGCACGGCAGAGTCCTTGAATGAGGAATTGGTTTTACCCTAGCCTTATCGACTCCGATCGACAAAGCTGTACCTCGAGTATAACGCTTCTGCGCGAAAGTGATGTCCTATGGGCGGAAAAAACCCAAACTGCCCTGCTGAACGGGCCTAAAGGCGGAGTAGCGCATGATAAAAAAACACCCTTAGGCTTGGTTTAATGCGGGCAAAGAAAATCTTGAGCGGTTAATTCCCGTTGCTATTCTGGCCGTCGCCTTGAATCTCGCCTTGAATCTCGCCTTGAATCTCGCCTTGATTGCGGCCTCGGCCCCGCTCGTCGCCTCCGTGCCGACCACCCTTCATCATGGCAACGCGGTGTGCATCGAGGTAGGTTACCAAGTCAGCTGTCACATCGGGTGCGAGCAGGGTATTCAGCTGGTCGGTTAATACCTGTGTCTGGGCGGCGCGGTGACTGTCCCGAAGCGCCGCCATTTCATCGCGTGAGGGCCGCGTCTCTGCGTCCCGCATGGCTTCCCGCTGGGCTTGCATCTGACTGCGTTGCTCGGCCGAGATGCTCATCAACAGGTTCGAGACATCGGCTTGCTGGCTTTGCGTTAAGTTAAGTTGGGTGAAGATATAGCTCATCCGCTCGACCGGATTGTCAGCGCGGTTACTCAGCGCAAAGGTTCCCACGGCCGCGGAGGCGAGCGTGACGGTCACTACTGCGGCAAGGATTTTTCGTTTGAATTGCATCATGGTTGTTACTCCTGGAGAAAAATGACAAGGCCCGTTGCCTTGGTTGAGTTCAATCTTCGCTCCAAAAGGTGCATAAAAAATGGCCAAACTGTGCAATGACACAACCTTGACATCAGACTCACGCGCCATCCCTGCCCCCGCTCGGCGC
>Ga0307492_10001077_pt1 | contig 11321 bp, 9 predicted proteins | sample SI3LmetaG_FD_202365 | JGI IMG/M metagenome (GOLD analysis project Ga0307492, IMG submission 202365) | Sea-ice brine microbial communities from Beaufort Sea near Barrow, Alaska, United States - SI3L | ecosystem: Environmental > Aquatic > Marine > Coastal | place: USA: Alaska | collected 2017-05-06
TAGAGGTTGATGATGCCCTTGAATTGTCTGAGCACACTGACATCTAGCCCAATATTTTCAAATAAGCATGGACGCTTTGAGCACATAACCTAAACAATCTAAGTGTAGATAATTAAGGTTGAAAGACTATAATTAGGCTCATAGCTGCCAACCGGTCACTAGCTAATAAGCTAGCAAAAGTATGATTCTTAATTGTAAAGTATGACACCTTATTGTCGGCCTTCACCATAACGCTGTCTTTGTGGGCATTTTGCAGCCATATGCAAAAGTAGGAAGTAGCAATGAGTAAAGATCTTTTTGAACATAAAGTGGATATGTATGATGAGATGATCATCGCGTTTAAAATGTCGAAAATATTGTTAATGCTATAGTGGGAAGTGTCAGTTTCAATCATCAAATGCATTTTATACATATCTTAAAAGGCGAGGGAACCCCGATGCTCCGTGAAGAAATTTTACTTGTGTATGATGTTGAATGCCCAGCTTGTAATGCTTATTGTCAAATAGTGAGGATCAAGCAAAGTGTGGGTGATTTACGCATTGTGGATGCAAGGGAAAACAGCGAAGTGATGAATGAAATCACCGCACAAGGTCTCGACATCGACCAGGGTATGGTTTTGAAAATGGGAGAGCAACTTTATTATGGTGCTGATGCTATACATATGCTGGCATTGATAGGCAGTCGTTCCGGAATTTTTAATCGCTTTAATCATTGGATGTTTAAATCAAAAACGATTTCAAAAATTATCTATCCATTTCTTAAGCTTTCTAGAAACCTGCTACTGAAAATACTACGGAAAACAAAAATCAACAATCTGAAGACTAAAGCGAATGAAAAATTCTAACGGTGTTTTGGAAATTACGCCTCACCCATTGTGAACATCATCAAATGACTCTAAATATTTGATCACATTACAATGGGTATCAGCATTATTTATTGGCGTGTTTCACATGTAATTATGCTTAGCGAAGCGCTTTTTTATCAATCTTCCCTACTGCTGTCAGTGGTATAGCGTCAATAAAGTGAATATGTTTTGGGGCTTTAAAGGCAGCCATAGATTCACGGCAAAAGGTTAATATTTTATCTTTCACTGTGTTTTGATCCGCATCTTTATAATGAGAAGATAATTCAACATACAAGTTGACTATATCGTTGCCCGGACGTCCTTTATCTTCGGTACCAATTACCGCACAAGCCCCAATTTCAGGTATTGCAGAAAGCTTATCTTCTACTTCAACTGAGAATACTTTATAACCACCAACAATTAGCATGTCTTTGGCGCGATCACACAGAAAAATGTAACCATCTTCGTCCATATACCCGACATCTCCGGAAAACATCCAGCGCTCGCCATCAATCTCTCGCAGTGCTTTAGCTGATTCGTTAGGTAAGTTTAAATATCCTTTCATTACTTGAGGCCCAGTACAAACAATCTCACCTGGTTCGCCAAAGGGCATGTCATGATTACCTGTCTCAACATCACGAATACGTACTTTCGCATTAGGCACAGGGAAGCCGATTGACCCAAGTTTATATTGCTTAGGTGGATTTACCGTGTAGCAAGGCGCAGTTTCGGTCATACCAAAAGCATCAGATATCTTCTTTTCGCCAATAATAGCTGAAAGAGCGTCGTAACTTCCGCGAGTGAGTGGGGCGGCTCCCGAGACAGCCACTCTTAGTTTAGAAAAATCGATGTCAGCAAATGCAGGGTTAGCAACCATCATGTCGTATAACGCTGGGACCCCAACCATTACATTTGGAGGGTTCTTTTTAAGTTGAGCACAAATAAAATCTGTATCCCGTGGATTGGGTACCAGAATCATCTTGCCACCATAAATTGCTGAGGCAATAGCATTGGCAAGCCCTGCAATATGAAACATTGGAAACGCGCTTAAGAGTGTTTCTTGGCCTGCATCAAAAGGGTTCACTGCTGACGATTGTGCTGTATTATGCATAACATTTCGCTGAGACAACATTGCGCCTTTAGGTTTGCCTGTAGTGCCCCCTGTGTATTGGATCATGAAGGTATCGTTCCAATGGACATCTGTTTGAATATATTCATCTGATGCCAATTGAGTGAGACTTAAATAAGGTAACACTTCACAATCTTTAATTTTTGGAAGATCAAAATCTATTGGCGCTAGAAAGTCTGTGGCTGCTGTTACAACTGCATATTCTAAGCAATCTGGCGTTTTAGGCATCGCTGATAATACTAACGAAAGTTCGCTTAACGTGATGATGACTTTAATGCCAGCATCTTGAATTTGATATGCCACTTCTGGCGGTGCTAAGAGCGGCGAAATACCAGAACCGATTGCACCTATTTTACTGATTGCCGCTAACGTAATGGGATATTGTGGAATATTTGGTAAATGAATGCCAATAACATCGCCTTTGTTAACACCCAATTTAACCAAAGCATTGGCTAAGCGATTGGCTTGTTCATTGTATTCTGAATAGCTAATTCCACGTGCTACATACCACATAGCGATTGAGTCTGGTTGAGTACGGGCATGTTCTTCAATGAAACTACCAAAGGGTTTATCTTCAAACTCCGGGGTAATAATGCCCAAATATTCGTAGTGTGCTAACCATGGTAAATTCATCATGCGTTCCTTTTAGTTTAATGATTATGAAGTTATGTTCAAGCGTTTCAATAACTTATAAATGTTAATATAATGTGTCAGGTTATTTACAATGCGTCTAGTGCTTTCATTCCGCTAATTAAATGTTTTAATGATTTTCATATTAATTAATCTAAGCCTAAACCGGTTGAATTTGTGTCTGTCGCTTTGAATTGTAGATAGTCTATTGAACTAAACCGTTACCAAATCACCCAATGTGAATGTGTTCAGGTGACTCTAAATATTTGATTATGTTATGCAAGCCTCTGTATGCTTTGTGTTTAGCCATATCAAACTGAGTTTTAGGGAGTTTTGTCTGGTGTTTACTTTGTGTCATTAAGGATTTATATGCGTTATGAGATGTTGTTAAGCTGTTTTATAGTGATAGGTTTAAGTGCTTGTGCGCAACCAAGAGTGGTTGCTGCGGATACTACTGAAGATGGGAAAAGTAATATTTACCAAGCATTTGGTGAAAAATGTGAAGATGCCAAATATCAACTTGATAAAACGGTTCAAGAAGGCCAATTATCTGAATTGAGAGAACTAAAACGTAATATTGAATTGTACTGTGTTTGGCGCAGAAATTAATATTTACAACTGTGAATTGGGTACGCTTAAAACATGCGTATTTATCATTTTTTTGATTTGAATAAGCAACGTGTTGAAACCCTATTTTTTACAAAACACCGAGTGTAAGATACCGAGAACAGCATGCTTTTTATTGATCTTACTTTTGAATAAAAATATATGACAATTGCTCCGTTCTTTTTTGCGATATGCCTGTTTGTTGAGTTCGGTGTAAAGCGCCTCTCTTTTGATTAAAGACAGTATCTCGTTATGACCAAACCAACAATTGTAAAAAGGGTCAAATGATTATAAATATTTTATCTAGCTTCGATTAGGGGGGATTAAAGTTCGGATTTTGGCATAAAACAGTTTAATAGCTCAGCATTTGTTGGATATTTCTCAAGTAGCTCAGCCAATTTCCTAGCGCCTTCTAAAGGTTTAAGATGGGAAAGTGCTCTACGCAAAACTCTGACTTTTTCGATATCTTTTGGGTCTAAAAGCAGCTCTTCACGGCGCGTACTACTTTTAGCAATCTCTAGAGCAGGGAAAATTCGCTGGTCTGCAATATTCCGTGATAAAACGATTTCCATGTTCCCAGTGCCTTTGAATTCTTCAAATATCACCTGATCCATCTGGCTTCCAGTGTCAACTAGTATGGTCGCTAAAATAGTGAGTGAGCCACCATTTTCAATCTTTCTAGCGGAGCCAAACAGTTTTCTTGGTACTTCTAAGGCTCTAGAGTCAAGCCCGCCGGACATTGTGCGACCGCTGCTCTTTCTACTTGCATTATGAACTCGAGAGAGCCTTGTAAGAGAATCGATGACAATCATAACGTCATGACCTTCTCCTGCCTGCTTGCGAGCTGAATTAAGCAGTTGATTCGCTACGCGAACATGTTGCTCATAGCTTGAATCAGTAGATGAGGCGTGAACTTCTGCTGGCACACTGCGCTTAAAATCAGTGACTTCTTCTGGGCGTTCATCAATAAGTAAGGCATAAAGCTTTATTTCGGGATAGGCTTTACCTACTGCCTGACAAATATGCTTTAAAATGGTTGTTTTTCCACAGCCCGGTGGAGCAACAATTAAACCTCGTTGACCCATTCCTATCGGAGTGATCAAATCCATCGCTCGGGTAGTGAATTCTTCAGAGCCTAATTCTAGGTGAATGCATTGAGTTGGATTGACGGCTACGCCATTTAAAAAACGTTTTTGTGGATCATCGTGTTTTAAATCTTTGGCCACTTTATTAACTTGTTTAGGTTCTTCATTTTTTTTAACTTTCAAAGATAATATTTTTCTTGTCATGATATCGCTTTATAACTTTAGAGGATTTGGTGTTTTCTACCTACTTGAGTCAGTTATCTTAAGTGTCTATTTAATTGTTTTTAACAACCGATAACTTAATAACAAGGCTCGTGTGTTCACACCCGAGATGTCAACTCACTAATGTCCTTTATGCTGAGTAGCAACATAAAGTTTTGTTTTTCTTGTTCCAGCTTGACTAATGATCTGTAGTTAAGCCTAAGAGTGGTTTAATTCTGGCATATTTTAAGGCTCTTAATGAGAATAATATGGAAATAGTTTTCATGGAAATAGTTTTTAATATTTCAGACCTTAGATAAAGTCTAAGGTGAATACCTTACGAATTGCAATTATATGATACATCATACCTTAATGCCTTTACATTCTTCCATCGTGAATATTGTTGAGTTTAGTCTAATCACCGCTTTATAAGCTTTATTATTAAGGTGCGAGCGTTTTCTTCATCATACCCAACCATTATTCGTAGTGCTACCTATTAACATAAAGCGCTGGATGTGTATCATTAGCGCTAATTTGTAGTGTTATCTTAAGTACCAATACCTGTTGGGTAAGAGTAGTAACACTCGTTTAAAAACCCTAACACAGAATATAAAATTAAGATGGGATGGACTTATTAGCTCGATATTGGGTTAAGATTAACAAAGTAACAAGGAGCCTGCTTGGCTCATTGTTACCGTAGAGACCAAATAGACTTTTAGCGTTTTATTAATGCCAGGTGGGTATCTTAATTAAGTACTACCCTTCATCGATTCCCATAGTCATTATCGATGCTAACTAATGGTTGCTCGGCTAAGTGTTATGTCGAGTATGGTGACTCTTCAACTAAAACGTAGTAGTTGAGAGGTGTTTTCTTTAGATTAGCTAAACCTATCAAAATCTAACGACATATTTACGCCCTGGCCCTCATCAGATTAGTCATGTTGTGCTATTTCAGCTGTTAACTTGCTTATTTTCACAATGGTTGGCAACATATTTCTATATTCCCAAGAGTTGATATGACTCGAACGGGAAACGAACATAATTATTAGGAAAACATGAAATTACTGACGCCAAAAACACAAGCTTTTGATAGCTGGATCCGCAGCCAGTTTGTACAGCTTAATGATGAATTAGAAGTTCTCTATTTCCAACAAGAAGACAAGTCTAATGTTCAGGGAATAGGTGATGATATTAAACACGCCTTGGAGAGAGAAGGGCGAGATTTAATTATAGAATTACTGGCTGAGGGTAATACCGATCAGGGCTTTGACAGCGCTTTTGACCTATTAGGGAATGTGGGCCTTTATATGGCCGCCTGTCGTCGCCACGAAATTACTGAGCCGAGTCGTGAGACGTCTTCACCGCTAATTGAAGCATCCGCTTTAGCCATGCATATTGGTGCCTCGATTGGCGTGACACCGCGTTTTGCTACTGCCCATTTAACCACGCATAACAGTGCCCAAAATGGCACATATAAACGCTTCACTAGCTTGCAAGATGAAAAGCTATTTTTAGATTATAATACCCGCGGTATCTTGGCTTATAAAAGGGCCGCAGACGCACTTTTAAAAATTCAACCGCTGGGGATCTCGCATCCTATTTGCCATGATTTATTGGTATCGTGTCAAAAGGCTTTGCAGGAAGTAATAGATTCGAATGCTATCTTATTTGAACGCTTAGATGCGACTCGATTTTTCTATTGTGTTCGTCCTTACTACAAACCCTACCGTGTGGGCTCCCAAGTTTTTCGTGGCGCCAATGCTGGCGATTTTGCGGGTATCAATGTTATCGATATGCAGCTAGGATTGTGTTTGGCAAACGACTCCAATTATTCTCAGTTGTTAGTGGATAAATTTCTCTACATGATGCCCGAGGATCAGACTTTATTACGTGACTGTATGCGTCGCGAAAGTCTTATGAACAAATTTCTGGATGCTAAAAATTATGCCGCTCAAGACTGGTATCAGGCCAACTTATCCCAATTCTTAAAAGCGTGTACCTTACATGGTGAAACTGCTAATCAGCATCATGAACAATTGGTTAATAAGTATATTACTCAGCCTGCCAGTGACTTAACTCAAACCCACTTAAACACTGTAACGGCAAGTGGTCCTCCTCTTGCGTCTCTGCTTAGTGGCTTAGAAAAACTCAAAGATAAACGCATGGCAAATGAACGTAGTGACATTCTAACTCGCTTTAATGATGTCCAGACTCTCAAGACTAGCCTTAGATGACATTAGCATTATCGAGTAAGGTTTATAAAGCAGATTTTTGTTTGCCTGAGCAAGGTTGTTATCTGTTAAGTCATTCGGTCGGGCGCCCCCTTAAGAGCGCACCTCAGGCTTTTCAGGATGCTTTTTTTAGCCCTTGGCAAAATTTGAGTACTGAGCCTTGGCAACAATGGCTTAGCAGTATTGAAATGTTTCAGTCTGCTTTAGGACATTTATTCAACCATCGATCAGAAAATTTTTGTCCGCAGGCCAATTTATCTAGCGCCCTGTGCAAGCTTGTTATGTCTCACTCTAGGCTGACCAAACCAGCTGCTAAGGTGTTAATGAGTGAACAAGATTTTCCCAGTATGGGATTTGCATTACGGCATGCTTTGCCCGAATGTGAGATTTTTTTTATCCCTAAAGATTTAGATATTACTTCTGTAGATGTGTGGCACAGCCATTTAAGTCAAGACATAGATTTGGTGTTTATCAGCCAAGTGTATTCAAACTCTGGGCAACAGGCGCCAGTAAAATCTATAGTCGATAGTGCGAAACACCTGGGAATTCTGAGCCTAATAGATGTGGCGCAATCGGCGGGCCTAATTCCTTTAGACTTAACCGAAATAGCTCCTGACTTTATGATTGGCTCATCTGTGAAATGGTTATGCTCAGGTCCTGGGGCTGCCTATTTATGGGTGCATCCGAGTCAGATAAAAAATTGCAAACCAAGAGATGTTGGTTGGTTTTCCCATGACAATCCCTTTGAATTTGACATACACAATTTTCGATATCATGAGGGGGCATTACGTTTTTGGGGCGGTACACCTTCAGTGGCTCCCTTTGTTTTGGCAGCTCACAGTATTGGCTATGCTAACCAAATAACACACGGCCTAGTTAGACAACATAATCTACGGCTTTTAGCTCTGCTGGATAAAGCGTTTGGGGAGCAACTTGTGTCACCTAAGGATGCCCAAAAATGTAGTGGCACCGCCATACTTCAGTTTGGTGAGGCGCAAAGCTCTGTACTCAATGCCTTAAAGTCCGCTCACATCGGGGTGGATGCAAGAAGTTTAGGGATCCGAGTCTCGCCACATATCTATAATGATGAGGATGATATCGAGTATTTGATTCAGGTGATCAACAAAGCCTGTTAATTTAAGGGGGATTTATTTATCTCAAAACAGGCATAGTCATTATTGCTTATGAAAGATACCCGACTAATGACAGACGTTTGTCGTGGGGGTAAGGAACTTTAATTTCAATCACTGGTTTAGACACCATTTCAAGCGCCATTTTAGGCACTATTAAAGGCATCTTTTGCTTCAGGGAAAAGCTGTACGATGCCACTTTTACCATCCCAATCTGCGACTATCCAAATTTGTTCAAAAGGATGAGTAGAGGGGATTTTTATACAATGTTGCTGAGTTAGGATTTCCTTTTTACCCCAGGCTGGATGAGTATTCCTGATCACTAACCAAACCCGCTTGGTTTTATACCGCTTATAGGATTTATTAAATAGAATTCGGTTTAGGGCTTTTAAGAGTCGAGCATTAGGCTCAGTAGCTTTTTCCAATTGTTGCAGTTCTTGACGGGTATGCTCACTTAATTCCCGTTGCAATATTTGCATAGCTTCCTGCTCACTGCCATACAAATGAGCCACTTCTAAATCTAAGCGCTCTCCCTGGAAACGACAAGACACATCTGGTTTGGTGGGGCGATTATGCCAAAGGTGGCGTATTGGATTGCCAGTCTCATGTTCATACCAGCGCATAAATAATTTTGCCGCCTGATGCTCCAGCTCTATTTTTTCATACTCACTGTTATTTAATTCAGACACTAGAGGATTTCCTAGCCCAATTGGACATAAATTAGCAACAAAGATGGCCAAAGAAAAGCATTGTTGAGGCAACTTCTGACTTAGTAATATATGAGTGGTGTTGGGTTAATGGAGATTAAAGGTAAAGGATTAATTTTTGATAGATGTTGGCGAAATTCTCTATAATGTCATTCCCCCTCATTTATTCTTTTATGTTTATATCAGTTATCTTGATGGTTCCCCCTTTTTATTTTGATTATACTGTTTCATGCATTTTTATTATTGTGGAACCATGGCTATATGCTGTCTATTTCTTCTAGCTTTTCTCTTACCCGTTTGGAGCGTAAAATGCTTCGCGCCTATACTTATGCTGACTGGAAAGTTGCAGCGCTTGAGCACGACGCTAAGTCTGGTTTCGATGCATGGAAAAGCAAAGAAGAATCAAAGAGTTATGATTATGTGAATATTCGTTCCAGAATAGACGCACTAAAACAGCTCAGACGTCAGGGAGACGACATTGGGCTATTATTCGCTTTAAACGAGGGGATTCATGGTAATCAAGGAGGGATGGGCAAATCTATCCTTTATGAAAAGGCCAAATTTGGCACTAAAAATCTTATTGAAGAGTACGTTGATGAAATAGTGGGTGCCCTCGATCACATATCTAACATTCCTGAGTCTAGTGACGTCACCAAGGAAGATAAGCTTGATTTTTTTGAACGTGCCAGTCATTGTTTTGGCCGCTCTGCTTTGATGTTGAGCGGCGCCGGATCACTGGGGCATTTTCATCGTGGGGTGATAAAGACCTTATTTGAACATAAAGTGTTACCTACCGTTATTTCTGGTTCAAGCGCGGGTGCAATCTCTGCTGCCATATTAGGTACCTATTCTGACGAAGAATTACCGTCTGTATTACAAGGTGATCAGGTGCTTGATCCACTTCAGGCTGAGATTGATAACCGTCCTAAAAGCCTTATCCGTAAGCAGTCTGATCCAGCATCCTTGAAAATAATGTTAGAGGCAATTATTCCTGATATCACCTTCCAGGAAGCCTATGAAAAGACAGGCCGAATGATCAGTATCACTATTGCGCCTTATGAAGAACATCAGTCTTCTAGGTTAATGAATGCCATCACTGCACCCAATGTTTATGTGCGTTCGGCAGTCATGGCGTCTTGTGCGGTTCCGGGTGTATATCCGCCTGTTATGTTGATGGCGAAAAATGTTTACGGTGAGGCTCAGCCTCATTTACCGGATCGTCGTTGGGTAGACGGAGCAGTTACAGACGATTTACCCGCTAAAAGACTCGCCAGACTTTATGGCGTTAATCATTATATTGTCAGTCAGGCGAATCCGTTAGCGCTAGCCATTATGAAGGGCGAACAATATATACCTGTGTCTGAAGGGGCAAAAAAAGTCCTACGATTATCCACCCACGAAATTCTGAAAAGTGGCGAAAAATTTAGCCGACGTTATTTAAGAAAAATTCCTGATGTGGGTAAAACGATGAGTATGTTCTATTCGGTTATGGCTCAAGATTACAAAGGTGATGTGAATATTGCCCCTAACTTTAATTTTGTCGATCCTCAGAAACTTCTAGGGCAACTCACCTCTGATGAAATCCAAGAATTGGTTATTGAAGGTGAACGGTCTACCTGGCCACAATTAGAACAGATTAAAATTTGTTCTAAAATTGGACATAAATTAGAAGAAATACTCGATCACCATACCGAGCACAATATCAAACGTTTTTACAAAAAACGCCGCTGAGTCGTAACGAATATTTAGTGCATGCATAGAAAATATGGCGGGGTTAACATAAATACAGCTTTACTATAACTACATTAAAACTATCGATTAAATCGACGCTTGTTGGGGAGAATGGACCGATTGTTCATTCCTTGGATCTAAATTAAAAAATCAGGATGTTAATGACACATTCAACTACCTTAATCGACGGACTTTATTTTGGCGAAAGCCCACGCTGGCAAAATGGCCGCCTTTGGTATAGTGATTTTTACGACCAAGCAGTCAAATCTGTTGACCTGCAAGGCGACACTAGATTGGAGTTACAATTAGATGAGCAACCTTCTGGCCTCGGTTGGCTTCCCGACGGACGTTTACTAGTCGTATGTATGGAATCCTTAGCGTTAATGCGACTTGAAAAAGACGGTTTAGTTTTACATGCTGATTTGTCTAAATACTCAAAACATCTATGCAACGATATGGTGGTTGATGAGCAAGGTAATGCCTATGTAGGTAATTTTGGTTTTAACTTGGATGAGGAGATGCAAGCTCGCGGTGTAGAGTCAGTGATTGCTGATCATCCTAAAGCCAATATTGTGAAAGTGACACTACAAGGAGATGTGAGTATTGCCACCGGTGGTATGAGTTTCCCCAATGGTTCTGTCATTTCAGCCGATGGCAAAACCTTAATTGTCGCCGAAACGTTGGGTCTGTGTTTAACCGCGTTTGATATTCTTGAAAACGGTTGTCTTAACAATAGAAGAGAGTGGGCAGCGACCGGTGCACGAGTTCCCGATGGGATCTGTCTGAATGCCGACGGTAATATATGGATTGCAAACGCTGTTAGCAACGAATGCGTTCTCTTTGCACCGGGCGGTGAGGTGATAGAGGTAGTCAATACCAGTCAAAATTGTTATGCATGTATGCTGGGTGGAGATGATGGTAAAACCTTATTTATGCTTACAGCTCAGAGCTCTCAAGCAAAAATAGTTAGTGTAACAAGAACTGGAAAAATTGAAGTGGCTAATGTTGCATCGCCTGGGGCGGGTCG
>Ga0307492_10001080_pt1 | contig 11318 bp, 8 predicted proteins | sample SI3LmetaG_FD_202365 | JGI IMG/M metagenome (GOLD analysis project Ga0307492, IMG submission 202365) | Sea-ice brine microbial communities from Beaufort Sea near Barrow, Alaska, United States - SI3L | ecosystem: Environmental > Aquatic > Marine > Coastal | place: USA: Alaska | collected 2017-05-06
TAAAGAATGTAATTCTCGATGAAGACCTTCAAAAAGAATTGGATGATTGGAATAAAAGCAATCCTAAAGATAAAACCGAAAATGAATAAGCTTTTGTGTCTATTCGATTGTATGTTAGGTTTTAAGAGAATTTTTCTGAACCGTCGTACATATCAGCAAATGATTTAATCCGAGGCTGTAAATAAAACTGTGTAACTGTTCATTATGTTAACTTACCAAAAAGGTATAAATAATGAACAGACTAATGGATCAAAATGAGGGTGTAAAAATAAGTGTGTAAATACTCATTGTGTATAATCTAAAAAAAATTAGGGGTCATGTATATTTTACAATAAAAAACTCGTTTTCTATCTCTTTAATTTCCTTTCCCCAACCCCCACCAGCGATTTCCTTTTTTATACGGGCAAGCGGATAGCATACACTACCAACATGAGAAAGGTTGAAATATTCAGCAAGGGATTTGTAAGTAGCGCCAGAATAAGTCTTACACGCATAAATGGCAAACGCTCTTTTTGCAGAATGAGTTGGGTTAGCTTTACCTAGTCTTCTTAAATCAACCATTTTTAGATCGGTAATTTTAGTCATTGCTGCAGAATCCATTAGCCGGCATTCATGCTTGGCTGATAAATTCTTACCTTATTTCGACCATCAGTTTTTGCACAATACATGGCTGCGTCGGCATTTTTGATAAGGATGGTTTCATCACTGCCATGATCTGGGTAGATAGCAACGCCTATGCTCAAAGAGATATTCAAACTTTGTTTGGCCAACTCGATTGGCATACTGAACACATGATGAATTTTTTCTGCAACTTCGGATGCATCTGGTTCTGTTTTGGCTGTGGGTAACAACACAATAAATTCATCTCCACCGATACGTGCCACAGTGTCGGATTCACGCAGACAGCATTTAATGCGATGAGCCACCTCGCACAATATTATGTCACCTGTACTATGTCCGAACGTATCGTTAATGGGTTTGAATTCGTCTACGTCAATGAATAATATAGCCAGGCTTGTTTTTTCGCGTGATGCGACCAAGAGTGCCTGCTGTAAGCGATCTATAAGCAGCTTCCTGTTTGGAATATTTGTCAGAGAGTCATGCAAAGAGTCATACCGCGCTCGCGCTCGACCTGTCAGCAGCAGCCAAACAATCAATGTCATTGCGATGCTGGTAGCAGAACCAGCCATTGCAATTATGATTGGTCGGTCAGTATCGACACGCAACTTAAACGTAGGCAAAGGACGAATGCGAACTGTCCAGACATGATCTACTACAGTTATAGGATAAGTTTGATCTTCTTCAGAATTCAACAGTTCTCCCAATGATAACGATTTATTTGAATCGTACATTAGCGTTTCGTATGATATGACATCACCATCAAAAATATCAATATCTAGATCGTTAGCCTGCTCCCCATGCACGCCTCTCATAAAGTCATTCATTCGAAAAACTGAGTATGTCCAGCCGATGATGTTTTCCCTACGTTCAGCAATTAAAGTATGCGGCTTATCTCTTTCGTAAATCGGCAGGTACATTAAAAATCCAGCCTGCTCATTCTTAGCAGATTCCTGAACTAATCTAACTTTACTAGACAGTGACATCTGGTCACTATCAATAGCCTTTTGCATGGCGCTATGACGCACTTCCTCAGAAAACATATCATATCCGAACGCCCGTAAATTACGGTCTGAAAACGGTTCAAGATAAATGATTGATGAGTAAACCTCACGCTCACCTTCAGGGTAGATTGAGTAGGTAGGGAACCCTTCTCTGCGCATAGTATCTATATGCTTCTTTTTTGATGCAGATGGAATCAAAATAGAAAAACCCACCCCCTGTATTCCGGGGAAATTATCTTCCAGACCAAGCGAAGAAGTGTAGCGTTTGAATTCATCTCGTGTGACAATCACTGATGCTTTAAATAAGCCCCCAGTTCCGCGCAGCACTTCTTCATAAAAAATTACTCGATTTTCAATGAGTTTGATTGCCTCTCTCACTCGGAAATCGAAATAATTTTGAATATTTTTCTTAGTAGCCGTCTGAGTAGATTGGAATGCTAAATAGCTTAAAATTAAGCAGCTGATTAGCATCAGCAATGATAAAATCAATGCATTTGAATATACTTTAAAGTTTGCAATAGATATGTTACACCACCCTTTTCGGATCCTAGAGTAAATCTGATCGCTTTTCTATACAAAAGGATATGAAGCACATATTAATGTATAGTAAACTATTATAATAGTTTACTATACATTAATATTCAACTCAAATTGCTGGGATGGACTACCCCCGGTGTTTTTCAAGCTAGTTGTCGCCTAAAGTTTAAATTTATGCAGCCTTTTTTCTTTAACCTCTGATTTACTTTTTTCAGTATTAAGGTAAACCTCTTTTATCTGCTCCCAGTTTCTTATTTCGCCTGACCAACGTTCAGGATTACGCATTATTGCTTGTCGATTAACCAATATTTCAACATCTTCTCCTGTATGACGTTGCATTGGTGTAACAAATTTGATCCCGCTATGATAGTGTTTATTGTTATACCATCCCACAAACTTATTGACCCAACCTCGTGCAGCAGTTAGATCTGAAAACTTTTTCTCAGGGCATTCTGGTCTGTATTTTAAAGTGCGAAACACCGATTCAGAAAAAGGGTTATCATTGCTCACTGATTGTCGACTAAAGGATGGAACCACACCGAGTTCTTGCAGGGTTGCCAACATCGTTGCGCCTTTCATTGGACTGCCGTTATCTGAATGCAGCGTCACTTGATTACGTTCAACTTTCTCCCGACGGCAAATATCAACCATTAGATCCGCTGCGAGAGCGCTCAACTCCACATTATGTACCTGCCAACCAACAATCTTGCGACTATAAATATCAAGGACCAGATACAGGTAGAAAAAGAGACCTTTAACCTGACTCGGTAAATAATTAATGTCCCAGGTATAAATTTGGTTCGGCCCTGGAGCGGTTAAAGCTTTCGGTTTAGTAATCTTTCTTGCTGGCTTACTTTTGTCTCTATGCTTGAGTTGGTTGTTTTCATTCAGCACTCGGTAGAAGGTTGACTCTGATGCAACGTACTGCCCACGATCTGCAAGCTTCGGGACTATTTGAGTCGGCGCTAAATGGGCGAACTCTGCGCCATTGGCAAGCTTAAGAACTAGTCCTCGTTCCAGCTAAGTGAGCTTGTTTTAGGTTCATGTTTGGTTTCAACTTGCCCATCCAGCTCATTGCTTGGCTGCTCCCAACGCTGCAACGTTTTGGCGCTAACACCAACAACATCACAAGCTTTATCTTGTCTCGCGCCTGAGCTTCGTGCCTGATTAACTAGCTCAATAATTTCTGCTCGTTCAGATTTCATTGTGAGTTGTCCTCGTCGTTTCCGCAGATCGCGTGGACTTTTTTTTGGAGAACCAATAATGTCGCAGTTTCAGCGAGTGCTTTGTCTTTATGATTCAGCTCCTTGTTTAAGCGCTTATTTTCTTGTTTCAGTATTTTCATTTCAGAAGGCGAAACGACTTTCTGCTTGGGAGTATAACCGTTAACAAAATCAAGTTTCCACAGCTCGGCATGGTGTGGATAGAGCCCTTGCTCTCGACAGTACTGGCTAAGTTTTTTCACCAGTCAATGAACCGCAAGCAACGACCATAATAAGCCTTTCTTTTAGCTTCCAATCTTGTGGTCTTTTATCTTGAGTCATACGGCTTATCTCATCAGGTGAAACACTATCAAATTCTTGGTTTCTAGCTTTAACATTCCACTTACTCAAAGTTGAGCAACCAACCCCTAATGAACCTGCAATATTATCTAAGGTCTTGACTCCACTTCTACTAAAGGCTTTTTCTACTGCTTGTATTTTAAACGATTGATTAAATTTCGCTCTTATTTTCTGTACCTCTAAGAAATATATTAGAGGCGAAAACTATCCTGACACAGGGGGATATGATGACTGTCTCAAATTTTTCTCACTAATTTTTGATATTGGCATGGGTAATCCTAAACTTGCACAGCAGCATCAGATATTTGCACTCAAACTGGAAACGAAACACCAACTAAACGCTGGAAGTTTTGGAAATTAAAATAGCATATGTGGTTGTTTGTTTAAGCCAGTAGCTTAGTATTCAAACTACAAGATTTGACCCTGTTTTTTCTATTTTTTCTTATTTTTCGCACACTTGAATTTAAGTGGATAGTGTTGTTTATTTGTATTACCAAGCTACTTAGTTCCAAATATTTTATCACCTGCATCACCTAAGCCTGGAATGATATAACCATGCTCGTTTAAATGACTATCAATACTTGCTGTATAAATATCAACATCGGGATGTTTTTCTTGTAATCGTTTTATGCCTTCGGGAGCTGCAACTAAAATCAATGCTCTAATATCTTTGCATCCAGCTTCTTTTAATAAATCAATGGTAGCATCCATTGAGCCACCTGTTGCAAGCATAGGGTCTATAATCAATGCCATACGTTGATCCATTTGGTCTGTTAATTTTTCAAAATAACTAACGGGTTCTAACGTTTCTTCATCTCGATATAGGCCAACCACACTGATCTTTGCGCTTGGCATTAATTCTAATACACCATCTAACATGCCAATACCAGCACGCAATATAGGAACCACCGTCGCTTTTTTTCCTTTGATTTGTTGGCCTGTTACAGGTCCTTCCCAACCTTCTAGAGTATAATCTTCTAGTTGCAAATCTTTGGTTGCTTCGTAGGTTAAAAGGCTTCCAACTTCAGCTGCTAATTGCCTAAAACTGCGCGTGCTTCTATCGCCTTGACGCATTAAGCTTAATTTATGTTGTACTAAAGGATGCTTAATTTCAAATACGCTCATGATTTATTCCTTTCTTGCATTTAAATATTAATTACAATTATTATTTTGAAATGCTGTTAATTGTTCAGGGTAAGCATTTTTTAAAAATCCATCAAAATAAAACTTAGCTTTATCGGATTCTTTTATTTCGTCTTCACTAACGGTTTTATCAACCTTGGTATAGTGAAATATCTTAATTAAATCAGTCTTATCATTCCATACTTGTTGTATGTTGGTTACGTTTTTTAGACTATCATCTATAAAATAAATATTTTTATATTTGCGATTGGTTTTTTCTAAAAAATCCTCAAGAACTAATCCTTTATTTAGCCCAGAGGACATAATGAAACCATTTTTATAAGTCACTCTAGCGGTTCTATTTCCATCATTAAATTGGTAGTCATAACCACTGCCGGATTCCTTAAAATGTTCGCTAGATAAATCAATATTATGTTTTTTTAATTCTCGCTCAGTAGCGACCCTATACTTTGCCGTTCTAGCAGTCAGGATTAATAAATCGTATGTTTTTTGCTGATTAAAAATATCAATTGCATTCGATTGTGTTAAATGAGTTGAGCCAATTTCAAAAAGCGTTCCTAACGTTCTAAACATACAATGAAATTGCTGGGCTTTATCAATAATAAACGACTCACCTGTAGGGTCGAAAACTTCGCGACCTCTTTGCCAGTTATACCATTTCCCACTACCTACAAAATTGCTAGATTCTAATAAAGTATCGTCAATGTCAAAAATGACCAGTGTGCTTTCTTTGTTAGGATTGTCTTTTTTAATTTGAGCGTGTAAAGCCGACAAGTCAGTTATATTTTCGTAAACAATAGATTCTGCAATAGACGGTTTAATGAAAACGGACAGGGCTATTACAGTCGTGATTAAAGTTAAAATAAAGCTTGGTGTATACAATTTAATAGAAAAACGTTTTTTATTGTTTATGTTATGCATTGCGTTCATTTTTTATTTTAAATCTCCGGTTTTTGATAAGACTTTGATCATTACTCTGCTTTAAATAACTCATCTAAATAGTAAGCAATTCTGATTGATGCTTGTTTTAGTCTCAGTTTAATCACAGGCATATTTTCATAAAGATATTCGTATCCAATAGAATCATCTGTTGGGTATACCTTATCTCGAATCTTAATGCTCTCTTCAATCCATACCATTGGATTATTAGTGCTCCATTGTTTAATGTTCTTTGCAGATATCTCTTTATCCAACCAATTGCTCCATTCTGTAAAACTTAAATGGCGTCGTTCTATTAAGTCTGTGTCCCAAATTCTATGAAGATTCGTGTCTTTTCGATAAAATTTAAGTTTTATTTTATTACCGCCATGATCTAAACCGTTTCCCGCGTGAAGAGGCTGATGCAGATCACCGATTATATGGACAATAAATTTAACCGCCAAAGCTTTTTCTTTTTGTGATGATTTTTTACTTTTGATGATTTTAGAGAATTCAGCTAAAGCAGAAACGGCATCACCTTGCTCGGGCGCTCCAACTTCTTGATAAGTCTTTCCTTTTGGAACAGTCACGTAATGATAGGGGCTAGCAGTCTTCTGCCAGAATTTAGCAGGATCGGTTCGCATTTCATCGGCCCAGGTTGATGCTTCAGCTAGAGTTTCATAACCTAATATCGATTTTAGAACTTTTTTTGTATGCTCGTTAACATGTCTTTCTGCTATTTCACCGGTTACTCGGTGCCCGGTTTGTCCTAAAGCTAAAATTCCACTGGAAAAAGTGATCAAAAATATATAGATGCTGGTTTTCATTTTGTTTCCTAATTTAATTTAAACAGTTCCACTTTTATTTAAGTCTAAATAACAATATGACGGGTCATAATTTAGTCATATTGAGCCTTTAACCTTGCATAATCAGTTCTAATTAGATGCTGATAAATATAATAGCATAAATGATACAGCTAACTAGTTGAATTTACTGGTGAAAATAAGTTTACTATTTAACTTGACTAAAAAGTCAAGATTCAATAGTGTATGAGCGGTATTTCTAAACACAAAGTAGTAACACAGTAGGTTAGCTCTTTAAGCAAGCCGAACTAAAGTTAATAGCCAATATAGGCTAAAACAGGGGAAAACAAATGAAGACCAAACTGAGTAAAATAGCAATTGCAGTCGCTTTGGCAGTAGGACTGTCAGGGATAGCGAACGCAAGCACTGTTACCTCTTCAATACGGGGTAATGTCGCCACAGAAGCCGGAACTAGCTTTCCTGCGGCATCAGTAACCATCACACACACACCATCGGGTACTGTATCGACAACAACAACAAATGATAATGGTGTGTTTTCTGCACGAAGTCTTCGGGTAGGTGGTCCTTACTCTATTTCAATTAGCGGCGACGGATTTCAGACAGTTAAAATCGATGACGTTTACTTGTCTCTAGATCAGACTTTTTCACTGCCAGTAGTAATAGAAACACAGGATTCAGGAAATGTAGTTACTATAACCGGTAGTCGTCAAGGATTGAGTGGATTTGCTAATGAAGGATTGAGCACCAGTCTAGGACTCCAAGCTCTTGGTGAATTAGCTTCGATTGACCGTGATATCACAGATGCGGCTAAGCTTAATCCATTCGCTTCAGTCAATCTCCAAAGTGGCGGAGCGAAAGAGTTAACGATTGCAGGGGCGAACAACCGCTTTAACTCACTGACGATAGACGGAGTTGCTTTGAACGATCGTTTTGGTCTAAATGCAAATGGTTACCCAACACAGCGCTCTCCTATTTCTTTTGATGCAATCGAATCGCTTTCAATTCAGACTGCCCCTTTTGATGTTGAATACAATGGTTTCACTGGCGGTACTATTAACGCTGTAACTAAATCAGGTACCAATGAAATTAAAGGCTCAGTGGGTTACTACTTCACAGATGATTCGTTGATTGGTGATAAAAGTGAAGACGACGAATTCGACTTCAATTTTGAAGAAAAAACCATTGCTGCCACTGTCGGTGGTCCAATCATTAAAGATAAGCTGTTTTTCTTCCTCTCTTACGATAAATATGAAGAAATTGCACCTTTGAATAATGGACCAGCAGGTTCCGGCGCTTTAAATACAGAAGACAACATTACAGCCGGTGATGTTTCGACGGTAAGTCAAATTGTTTCCGATCTTTGGGGTTTCGACATTGGTAGCTTCACTAAGGATCCCGCTAAAGATGAAAAACTGCTTGCAAATATAGACTGGAACATAAACAACGATCACCGTGCGAAGTTCACCTATCTGAATACCGAAGGCAACACGATTCGTGAGCAAAATGGTAATAATTTCCTTACGTCAGGCGATAGACTAGGTGCATCGTCGGCTTGGTATAACCGATCTGAAAAGGTTGAGAGCATTATCGGTCACTTATTTTCTGATTGGACAGCAAACTTCTCAACTCAGTTCAAGATCGCAAGTACTACGCAAGCCACCCGTCAAGACTCCTTAAATGGTGCAGAATTTCCGTCTTTTGGTATTCGTTTGAATGATTCCGATAACTTTTATGATCTAGCAGAGGATGAAGAAGTCGATCCAAATCGAGATGACGCATATCTTATTACTGGCCCAGACCGTTTCCGTCATGGTAACCAACTTGACCAGGAGTTTTTCCAAATTAAATTTGTAGCTGAATATTCGATGGGCGACCATATATTTAAAGCCGGTTATGAGCGAGAAGAAGTTGACATAAACAACTTGTTCGCACAAAACTCAGAAGGTTCTTATGCATTTGATCCAGTGTTTGATGATAGTGATGGTGGTACTGGTGCATTGATCAGCACAGGTTTAGTAGGTCTCCAAAACGCGACTGCAACAGGCCTTTTATATAACAACGCGACAACTAACAATGAAAACGACTTACGTGCGATTTGGGGTTACAATTACAACTCTCTATATGTGCAGGATAGCTGGGACGTGAATGGCGATCTTGCTGTAGAGTTCGGCATTCGTTACGACTGGTATGAGTCTGAAGGTGCAATCCGCGAGAATCAAAACTTTATCGATCGTCATGGATTCTCCAATACCAATGATATCGATGGATTAGATGTTGTACTGCCAAGAGCTTCATTCAAGTGGCTTGCAACAGATAACACTACCGTGCGCGGTGGAATTGGTCGTTTCTCTGGGGGCGCGCCAGGTGTATGGCTTTCAAATAGCTACACTAATGATGGCGTAATTGCAGATAGCTCTAATGCCTTCGGAACAGTCCTTGTGCCAACCACACCTGACCCAGCAACTGGTCAGTACATCCCCGGTAGTGTGCTTGATTCACTAGCGAACGAAGCACCAGATGGTTCTGTGAACGCACTTAGCCCAGACTTCAAAATTCCAACAACTTGGAAATATAGTCTTGGTGTTGCACACGAAGCTGATCTTGGTTTCCTTGGTAACGAGTGGTTACTATCCGCAGACTTTCTTTACAACAAGCTTGATAATGCCTCATACTGGTATGATGCACGTTGTGGAAACGTAGATACCTCTCCAGATGGCCGTGGTGTATATGATTGTAGCAATGGACCTGAGTCTCTTATTGTTGGTTCTTTCAAAGATGGAGGTAGTAGCACATTGCTTGCTTTTTCAGCATCTAAAGATTGGGAAACATCAGTTGGTAATTTTGACTTGTTCACAAGCTACACCCACGCTGATGTTGAAGATATTGGCTATGGTACATCATCGACAGCAACCTCTAATTATTCTGATTTTGCAGCATATGACCGCCAAGCGCCACGTGTAGGTACTTCAAACTACCAGGTAGAGCACTTGTTGAAAATACGCTTTAACTGGAGAAAAGAATTAATTGCGGGTCATGAAACTAAGGTGTCAGTGTTTGCAACTCGTCGCTCAGGTCAACCGTACAGCTACACTTTTGCCGAGAACAATGCTTGTGTGCTTGATTTAGGTCGAGGTTGGTGCCCTCGAGAAAGTCGTAACGATGATGCGGGTCACCTGCTTTACGTTCCATCTGGTCCGAGCGATCCGTTGTTTTCACCATTATCCTTCGGTGGCGACGCGGCGGCACAGCAGGAGTTCTTTGACTACATCAATAACTCAGAGTTGGCTCAATACGCAGGTGGCATTGCTCCGCGTAATGGTAATAACTCATCTTGGACGACTCTCTTTAACGTGCGAATCCAACAAGAGCTGCCGGCATTTGATGAGGACCATAAATTCCGTATTTTCTTAGATATTGAGAATTTTGGTAACTTACTTAACAAAGACTGGGGTCGTATTGAACGTACCCGTTACGAGTACGAGCGCGATGTGGTATCTGCTACCATTACCGATGGTCAGTACGAGTACTTAAGGCTTGAAGATGAAGACCGTATCACTAATCTGGAAGTGTTAAGTCAATCTGTTTGGCAAATTCAATTCGGTTTCAAGTACGAATTTTAATTTACTGAACTGATACTTAAAGGTGAAAAATTAAACCGGAGACTTGTTCTCCGGTTTTTTTTAACCTAAATTTTTATTGGAACAAGTTTAGCTGGGTCGTCTATTTTGACTGCTTAAGTTATATTATTGTTCCAATAAAAGCGGGTGAACGAGTCACTTCAGACTCTCAAGTATTATTGAAATACTAAATGAGGTACTCCACAATAAGTGGGGTTAAAGTTTGGTTTTTTTGAAAATAACGAGATGCGCCTTACAGGTAAGGGGCGTCGGATCGCTAAAACTGCGCCTCTGCTTTGAGCGTTCTATTGTGTCCACCCTATTGGGGTAAGACTAGAATGTGATCATCATGTTCCAGAATTTACTAGAATACGCATACGTGAGGCTTTAGGAAAAGGTATTGTAAAATATTATTTGAAACTATTTCGCGCAGGAACACAATTTTTAGCGTATTTTTTAATCAGAATAAAGAAGTGAGGGTTTCCCTCCAGCCTAGTTAGGTGTCCACTTTGAAAAGAATGATTTGGTATTTATTGGATTCGAATTAATCATCGGTTGGTATTAATAAACTCTCTGTATAATTAGCAGAAAAAAAACAGTCGTAAATGGCTGATTAGCAAGCCCTTTCTGAACGAAACAGAAAGGAGGATAAAGGGATATAAAAAACACCCCCTTAAAAAACAAAATGTTAAGGGGGACCATGTTGAGCTGCTACTTAAACAGTATTATTTAATAAGTTTACAACTAGGCATGACTATCCACACTTAGAATCACCACAACTCAAGCAAGTCATGCAACCATCCATTAAGATAGCGGCTTTAGTCATGCACTTAGTACACATTTGAGCGGTTTTTGGAAAATCTCCGACGCTATGTGAATCACTTATATTTTCCATAGCGTCATATTCTGCACGTTTTTCGTCAACTAGTTTTTGTTGATGCTCATCTAGGCCTTCATCTTTCAACAAGCCTATCATTTTTAAATGTTGTTCAATGGCATCACCAATTTCGGCTACCAATGAAGGCATATATTTACCACCCGGTTTAAAATAACCACCTTTAGGATCAAAAACCGCTTTGAGTTCTTCCACCAAGA
>Ga0307492_10001081_pt1 | contig 11303 bp, 5 predicted proteins | sample SI3LmetaG_FD_202365 | JGI IMG/M metagenome (GOLD analysis project Ga0307492, IMG submission 202365) | Sea-ice brine microbial communities from Beaufort Sea near Barrow, Alaska, United States - SI3L | ecosystem: Environmental > Aquatic > Marine > Coastal | place: USA: Alaska | collected 2017-05-06
AACCTTATCTAGACAAAAATAAATCAGAAAAAGAGTTAACAAAACTTTCAGAAAAAAGTTCTAAAGGCCGTTTTATTTATTTTGTTGAAGAACAAACGTTACCGTCATTTTTAGTTAAAAACGCTAAAATTTCCATGAGGTTAGCAAAAGGTGATTTCTCATTAATTATTAAAGAGCTTAATTATCAACATTGGCTTCAGGGTAAGCCGACTGAACTAACGTTTAGCTCTCAAAATTTTAATACCAGTGGTTCTTTTTTCGTTAATAGCGAATTTAGCTTAACTAAAATGCAACAACTGTCTGCTGCTGGAAAGTGGTCGCTAGACAAACTCCCGGTTGAAAATATTAAATTTAAAGAGAGTGCTAAACTGAATTTAACCTTGGCAAAAGGTATGGTTGGCGGAGACGGTCAGGTGGTGATAGAAGATAATATCATCAGTGCTCTCAATAATATAAAACTAACACAAGCCAGTTATCAGGGTAAAGCGAGCTCTCAATTAGGTAATATTTTAATTGATACTTTTAAATCAATGGATGACTTGGCCATCAGCATTAACATCTCAGGTGCCCTTGAAAATCCAGATTATGCGATAACATCTGAGTTAGACAAGTTATTGAAAAACGCTTTTGATCAGCAAGTTAAGCAAAAAATCACGCAATTTAAAAGTAAAATTCAAGCAGGTCTTAATGATAAACTTAAATCTGCGCTTAAAATTAATAATGAACAAACCAGTGAATTACTCGATATTGAAGGTTTACTAACAGATACGGATAAAACCATCGATGCGCTGCTGACATCAGATATAGTTAAACAACAGGAAGACAAACTTAAAAATAAACTTCGAAATAAAGTTGAAGATAAACTAAAGGAAAAGTTAGGTCAATTTTGGGGTGGGTAACAAGTCAATAACTTAAAAACTGTAATCAACTATTATATTTTTTGGAGTGTATAGGTAGGTGATGAGTGATACTTGCTGCCGCCAGCTAATTTTTATGGCTAGGTTTTTGATTACTCATCCTATATTTTTATATTCATTATTTGTAAATGTTGAGCATTCTATTAGGCTAAAAAAATGTACGCTGCACCAGCATGAAAATATGCGCCATTAAAACCAAATGGCGCAGACCGACCAAAATATTTGAAGATGCCAGCACGCTCTAAAATATTATTACTATGAGTATCAATTATTGTTCCTTATCTTGAATGACCAATATTATTCCCACCGATATTTAAAGATAAACGTTCATTGAGTTGATAATACACTCGCATATCGGTTAATACATTTCTGCCCACCATATATCACCATATATTCAGCGTAACGATTAAGAGCTAAATTTACTTTTTAATAATTTACTTAATATAAAGCAGCTAGATTAATTCGGTTTTGTGGTTGCCATTCTTCAATAATTTAAATTTTTTAAATATCTTTTGGCGGATAGCAGCTAAATGGCTGTTTGACCGATTAAATAAATCATTGAATTAACGATGACTATAATAATATTGGGCTGTCATTCACCGTTAGAATTGAAATGTCGAATCATTCATCCCACTTTTAAATAAAAAAGTTCAACCTGTCTTTAAGTATTCGGTGAATTGAGCCATTAATATCTGATGAGAGAGAATAACAATGTCATGTAATTTCTTTATCTCTATTTTATTCTTGGCTTTAGCCGCAAGTTCTAATAAATATGTTTGTTCTTGCAGTTGTAAAGCACTTAAGTTGCCGGCAATACCTTTGATTGTGTTGGCATGGTAATGTACTTTTGAGAAGTCATTATTGCAAATTGCTTGGTTTAAATTGTTCATATACTCAGGCATATCTTCGATAAAAAGTGTAATTAATTGATGTAAAAGCAGTTCACTGTTTCGCACTCTTTTCAAACAAGCTTTTTTATCCCAAATCTTGTTCACCTCATTTTGTTGGCGCACTGCATCAGCAACTATGTTTTTATCATTACTTTTATCAATTTTTGATTTCTTTGGTTTTGACGACCCTAATACCGGTTGTTGATATTGTTCAATTAACAAGGTGTTGAGTTTGGCCACTAATAGTTCAGGTTCTAAGGGTTTACTTAAATAGTCATTCATCCCAGTTCTGATGCACTTTTCTTTATCTCCTTGCATAGCATTTGCGGTCATAGCGATAATGGGAATACTTTTGTTTTGTTTACCAGCGGCGCCTAAGCGGATTTTTTTGGTGGCTTGATAGCCATCCATTTCAGGCATTTGGCAGTCCATTAATACCAAAGCATAACAATCGTCTTTTTCTGTCAAAGCCAACATCTGTATTGCCTCTAACCCATTTTTTGCAATATCTGCGGTTAGTTCAAATTTTTCAAGTATACCTAAGGCGACTATTTGATTAACTCGATTATCCTCAACGATTAATAACCGTGTTTTTTTTGGCCAATGATATTTGTTCGTTGAGATAACATGAGATGGTTGAGTCTGATCTTTTATTGATACACTTTTTAAATAGTCATGAGTGACTTCAGGCTTAGATTGTTGTGAAGCATCGTCGTCAACAAGCGCTAATACATAAAAAAGATCAGAGGTGGTTGCCGGTTTTGTAAAGAAGCCATTAAAGCCTAAATCAGCAAAAACCGTAGCTTCGTCATCTTGATATATTGAGGCCATCATCACCATTTTCATCTTATCGAATTGATGATTTTGACGAAAATATTTACCTAGTTCAATTCCATCCATATCTGGCATTGTCATATCGACAAGCGCAAGATCAAAAGAGGGAGATTGTGGTTGTTGCTTTAAACGTTGCTCACAAATAATTATAGCGTCTTTAGCATTTTTAGCTTCCGTAATATTTACGCCCCAATGCTCTAACTGGGCCCGTAATACTTGTCTGCTGGTAGTATTGTCGTCAACGATAATAAGTTCAATAGCGCTAACATTAATACTTGGCATGACTTTTTGTGAGAGTTTACTTGGTTGAATAACGATACTGAATTCAAAGGTACTGCCTTTCCCTTCAATACTGCTGACATTAATATCTCCAGTCATCAATTCACATAATTTTTTACTTATTGATAAACCTAATCCCGTGCCTCCATATTGACGGGTTGTTGAAGCGTCAACTTGTGAGAATGAATCAAATAAGCCTGGCATTTGATTCTCAGGAATACCAATACCGGTATCTTCAATAATGCAATGTAATAACAGCTTGCTCTTTGAGGTAACATTCGTCGCAACCCTAATAATAATTTCACCATGTTTGGTAAATTTAATGGCATTACCGACTAAATTAGTTAAAATTTGTCTGATCCTACCTTTATCTCCTTTCACCATAGATTGTTCAACTTCAGTAATATCTAAAATAACTTCTAACCCTTTATCTTGAGCTTTGAGTGCCATAGATTCTGCAACTTCCGCCAACATGCTGCGTAAGTTGAAATCAAAATATTCTAATGACATTTTTCCAGCTTCAACTTTAGAAACGTCTAATATATCGTTTATCAATGTTAATAAAGACTCTGCACTTGATTTTGCTAAACTTGCTTTGTGAGTTTGCTCGGAATTAAGACCGCTGTTAAGTAACAAGCCCAACATGCCCAAAACGCCATTCATGGGTGTGCGTATTTCGTGACTCATACTTGCTAGAAATTCACTTTTGAGTCGACTATTCTGGTCTGCAGTTCTAGATGCTTCCTTTAACATGCTGCGAGCGTTTTCTTGAATGATACAAGTGCTGAACAATGCACCAATCTCTTTTAACAAAATCAAACAATCTTCACTAGCATCGGGGTTTATATCGGTATACAGAAATAAAGTGCCAAGAACCACAGACATGTTTTCAGCATAATCAATAAGCGGGATTATATAATAGCCATTTGATTTTTTTGGTGAAGTACTACTTGTTTTGCTGTGATCGTAAGCGCGGTCATTCCGAATAATGATTTCAAAAGATTGAGCGGACTCTTCGCATAAACTATTAATATCTTCATTTATCAGAAAATCTTTAATGAATTTTCCCTTAGTTGTACATAAATAAAGTTCTGATGAGTTGAGGGGCAATAAAAACAAACCACCTTTAGATTGCAACGTTAAGTCATCTAATATAAATAACTCATCAATAGCATCACCTATTTTTTGAGTTAATGACGTTGCTTGTGATAGCGCATTAGAGACTAACAACTTCACTTTAGTGCTTTGATAAAGTTTTTGTTGTTTTTCCCCCTGTTGCTGGCGCAACGTTATATCACGAGAAACCGAGGTAAAGTAAATTTCGTCACCAATATTAACTTGAGACACCGTTAACTCAAGGGGAAAAATAGAACCATCTTTTCTTAAGCCTTCTACTTCTACTGGACGATTAAGAATCTTAGCTTTTTTAGTTGCTATATAATTTTTTAATCCTTTTTTATGTGGTTGATGATAGGCCGGTGGCATGATATTGGTGATATTTTTGTCTTTGAGTTCTTCCTGACTATAACCATACATTTTTTCAGCCGCAGGGTTAAATGTTTGAATCGCGCCGTGCGTATCAATATTGATAATACCGTCGGCGACAGAATTAAATATGCCTTGAGCAAAAACTTCACTACGTGCTAGATTTGACTCTGTATTTCTTTTTTCGCTTATATCTAAAGCTATACCAAACATTCTTTTAGGCTTACCTTCTTTGGTTCGCTCTATTAATTTCCCACTATCGCGTAGCCATATCCAGTGACCTGATTTATGCTTCATTCGTAACTCAAATGTATAGTGAGTATTCGCGTTAGAAAAGTAATTTTCAATTAAAATTCTTGCTGTAGTCAAATCATCAGGGTGCAATAAACTCGTCCAAGTATCGATAGAAAAAGGTTGTAATTCTGCTTTTTGGTAACCTAACATTGCGAACCAATGCTGATTACATTCAACTTTACCTGTTATTAAGTTCCAATCCCAAATTCCAACACCCGTAGTATCAACGACTAATGTCAGTTGCTTGGCCTTTTCTTTAAGTTCATTCTGTTGTTGTTGCCGAGTTTTTAACATGAAATTAAAGGCATCGGTTAGTTGACCAATTTCATCATTTGTCGTTTTTTTTATTGGTAAGCTATTTTCACCATAAGCAATTTTGACACTTTTGTTGGCCAATATTTTAATAGGCCTAGTAATTATTTTTGCTAAAACTGCGGCAATGCTTATAATAATCAAAGCAGTGACAATGAGTAAAAGCAAGGTTGATTTAGTTAGTCCATCGAGTTCAGAGAATGCATCTTCAGAATTAACTTCACTGATTAATAACCAATAAATATTGCCGGTTTTTATGGTTTGATGAATACCTATGACTTTGTTTTTTTCTATGCCAATGTATTCATTTGCAGTACTTGATATATCGTTTTTTGTTTTTTGTTTTATTTTTTCTTGCTGCCATATGTCTATTTTTTTATAAATGGTTTGATTCAGAGCTTGCTGCCAATTACCACGAATGGGCGTTTGCAATTGAGCGTTTTCGTTGACGACATAATGCATTACAGATGTTAAAGAGACATTGTCCAGTAACCTATAAATACGATCCAGTTTGATTTGAAGGGCAAATACGCCAATAGATTTACCCGCAGCATTGATTAATGGCGTTGTCATAAATCCAAAAGGTGCATTATTTGATGGGGTGTACCTTTCTATATCTGAAAATAATGTTTCGCCTGTGGTTAATGTTTGCTGCACTGTCTTTGCAAAGAGGGTATTGTTATGTTTTTTACTGATAATGTTAGTGCCAAGATCTGATTCTTGTGATAGGTTTAGTAATATATTTCCATATTTATCAATCAAGTAAAAGTCATAAATATAGTCATATCGTTTTGTTTTTTTCAATAGTTCATCACTTAATTTGTTATTAATGTTCGCCCAATCATCACTTTTTACATAATCTGATAATGACTGGTTACTGCGTCTCCAATCTTGAGCTAATTCAAGCATTATTTTGATATTATTTTGGTTTTTAGCTTGAACTTTTATGTCGATAAAACGATAGTCAAACCAACGAGAAATGATTTTTTTATTGATTAAGGCTGCTTTTTTTAATGAAGTGATTTCCGTCTCAATTAAACTTTCTTTATTTTGCTGATAGCTAAACCAAAAAATAAAGGGGAGTGGAATAATAGTGATAACTACAAACCAGCGAAGTAAACGGTTTTGAAACGACGATTTTTTGTCATTGTTGGGGGATGACAAAATGTTGATTTTGTCAGTAAATTCCATATGTAATTCTTAATATTGAAAGACAATTTTTTATATTGTGATAACTAATGGGACAGGTAAATTTCAACGTGAGAAAGTGGCGTTTTTTGACAATGATTTTAGTTTTAAGTAAAAATATTTCTTCACATACTTTCATTCGAATGAATCCATAGCTCAAAACTACACATAATTAATATTGTAGTAGATGATTCGGATTTAATCGGCAATTTACATCTTTATTGTTGTATTTTAATGTATTAGCGTAAGAGAACGGCGCTTGAACAACCCAAGGATAGGAAGTGTGAGTTATCAGTGAATTATCAATATAACGCACTGATGCAAAGGTTTAACTTTAATAGATGAAATAATTTATATGCAATATTTATACTATTGCTTTCATTTTTTTGCTGATTTTTTAGTTTGTTTTTTAGCCTTGGCTTTTTTCTGTGACGTAGTGCGTTTGATTTTGGGCTTTTTCATTGCAACACGAGATTCTTTATTTTTTGGTCGTAAACCTTCAACCACACGTCTTGGAAAACGTTCATCTTGAAAACGTTCTATTTTAGCAATAACTGGCATGTCATGCGCTTCAACTAATGATAGTGCGGTACCTTTATTGCCAGCTCTTCCCGTGCGTCCAATACGATGAATATAAACATCCACTTTACGTGGCATATCAAAGTTAATCACATGGCTAATATCATCAATGTCCAAACCACGAGCGGCCACATCAGTAGCCACTAAAATATTGACCTTCCCATTTTTTAATCGTTCTATGGCGGTATTGCGCTTATCTTGCTGCATTTTACCTTCAAGCCATACACAAGGTAACTCTTGAGCGTATAATTTACCTGAGAGTGTTTGTACGGTTTCTCTTTTGTTAGCAAAAACCACAGCTCGAGTGACATCCTCTTGCTTGAGAATCTTGTATAAAAGCTCAAGTTTATGGTCAAAATTATCAGCGAGATGTAACCATTGATGGGTTTTTGCTTTTTCTTTACGAGACGGATTTGACTCTAAAAAAACAGGCTCAGTTAATACTTCGCGAGCAAAACGACTAACGCCAGCACTTTCTAGGGTAGCAGAAAACAACATGGTTTGTTTGCGCCATCGAGCCTCTGCGACTATACGATTAATACTTTCACTAAAGCCCATGTCTAACATGCGATCTGCTTCATCAAGTACTAAAATCTCGATTTCACGGGCATCAAATTGTTCATTTTCTATGTATTCTAATAATCGTCCTGGGGTTGCGACTAAAATATCCGTGGTACTGGTAAGAATATCGCTATGACTACCGTAGTTTACGCCGCCAGTAATTACACCCGTTTTAATTTTCGTTAATTGAGTTAATTGTTGGCTGTCTTCACCAATTTGCATGGCAAGTTCACGGGTAGGAGTAAGAATGAGCACTCGTGGAAACCCTGGACTTGTTCTTGGGTAATCAAGTAGATGTTGGGCAATCGGCAGTAAAAATGAGGCGGTTTTACCTGTACCTGTTGGTGCGGACGCTAAAACATCTTTGCCCGCCATTGCCTCAGGAATGACTAATTCTTGAATTGAGGTTGGCTTTTTATAACCAATTTTTTGTACTGCGGCCAATAATTCAGAGTCAAGATCAAACTGCTCAAACATACTTTCGACTATCCTTCACTAATTAGGTGATTTAAATTGGTATCGGCTGATACCGATTTGTAGGCAAATTATACGGTAATCTAAATCAATCATCACTACATATAGTTAAATTATGTGGCTAAAATCTCTTTGATTTCATCATGTATACTTTTAACCCATTGTACTATGCGTTCATCAGTAAGCTGATATTGACTCTCATCATCAAGTGATAAGCCAACAAAATATTGTTGATCTGTTGTTAATGCTTTAGAGCTAATAAACTCATAACCAATATTGGGCCAATATCCGGTGATATAAGCTTCAGTGGGTAACAGTTGCTCATGTAACATACCCAAGGCATCTTGAAACCACTCACTGTAACCGATTTGATCGCCCATGCCATATAAAGCCACCATTTTTCCTGATAATTCAAGCTGTGAAACTTCTTCCCAACTTGACTCCCAATCCTCTTGTAATTCACCGTAATCCCAAGTAGAAATACCAAAGAGTAAAAAATCATATTCTTGGCATAAAGACAAGGCATCACTTTTGATATTGTGAAGCACAACTTCAAAACCATTGTAATGAGCGAATGCTTCTTGAATTTTTTCTGCAACCATTTCTGTGTAACAAGTTGTTGAGCCAAAGAACAAACCAATTTTCATAGGGGGAGAATTTAAACGTTAACAAAATTTGATTAGAGTTTAACAGAAGCATTAAGCTAGGTGCTACTTTCAAAAGTGCTTAAATGTTAAATGTTAGAACAATTTAGTCAGTGTATCTATTATTAAACATGCTAAGCTGCAATGGAGATACATATTACTTGGTCGAGTTAATACTGACCTTTTAACATTTTTATTGATTTATTGCTGGATGTTTTGATGTTTAAATTCAAATTTAAAAAAAATTACACGATTATTTTAACAAGTATAATTAGTTGTTTTTCTCTGTTTTATGTTTTTGCTGATGATTCGGTTTCTACTCATTCCCCAGCGCAGGCTGTCGTTCAATCAAGCGAGTCAACTTTAGATGCTGCACTCTTAAAAAGAAAACTTAAGAGCTCATTAGGATTAACCGTCACAGAGGTTATTGATACGGTTTTACCTGGCATTGCTTTAGTTATTACTGACCAAGGTTTATTTTACGCTAGTCATGATGGCGATTTCTTTATTCAAGGTAAAGTTTATCAAGTGGGGGAAACGGTAACAAATTTAGCTGATGCGAGTTTGTCCAAAATTCGTCTAGAGGGTATAGCCAAATTTGAAAGTGAGATGATTGTCTATCCAGCGAAAAATGAAAAGCATGTTGTCACGGTATTTACCGATATTACTTGTGGCTATTGTCGTAAATTACATCAACAGATGGATGAGTATAATGCCAAGGGTATTACGGTCAGATATTTACCTTATCCTCGTTCAGGAATATATGACAGCAGTGGTGAGCTGTCTCAAGGTTTTCAAGATCTTCGTTCTATTTGGTGTAGTGAAAATCCAAATAAAGCCTTGACTAAAGCCAAAGCCGGTTCAACTGTTGCTCATAGAATTTGTGATAAGAAGCTTGAAGATCAATTTAATTTTGCCCGTCAAATTGGCATTAATTCAACGCCAGCCATTATTTTTGAAAATGGCATGATGATCCCTGGTTATCAAGACCCTGCGAAATTATCTGAAATGTTAGATAATATGTAATATATTCACGGTCGAGTTCAAACTCAATGTCATATTTAGCGGCATTTATCCTAATTCTGAGGAATAGCATTGCAAAAGAATATTGTTCGTCGACAAATGGTTATCGATAGCCATCTCCCCAATGATCTCCATCCGACAATTAAACAAATATATGCCTCTCGAGGTGTTGGCTCAGCTCAAGAGCTAGATCTGAAAGTTGCTCAATTACATGCTATTGATTCATTAATTGGGCTTGATCAAGCGTGTCAGGTTTTATATCAAGCGCTAGTCAATAATGTGAGTACTTTTGTTATTGGAGACTTTGATGCCGATGGGGCAACAAGTACGGCATTAATGATGGAGGCATTGACGGCGTTAGGTAGTACTAATCATCACTTTTTAGTACCTAATCGTTTTGAATATGGTTATGGATTAACACCTGAAATTGTCGAAATTGCTGCGAGCCAAGGAGCCCAATTATTAATTACGGTTGATAATGGTATTAGTTGTTTGGCGGGCGTCAAACGAGCCAAAGCACTAGGTTTACAAGTTATTATTACCGACCATCACTTGCCAGGTAAATCGTTACCTATTGCTGATGCCATTGTCAACCCTAATCAAAATGATTGCTCATTTGCCAGTAAATCACTGGCAGGTGTTGGCGTTGCTTTTTACTTCATGTTGGCGATGCGAAAATATTTGCGTGATATCAATTGGTTTAAAGAAAAACAAATAACAGAACCTAATTTAGCGACATTATTAGACTTAGTTGCATTAGGGACAGTCGCTGATGTGGTTTCTCTTGATACCAATAACCGCATATTAGTAGAGCAAGGGCTGAAACGGATCCGGGCAGGGCAAACACGCCCAGGTATTCAAGCGTTAATTGAAATATCAGGGAGAAATCAGCAGCGTTTAGTGGCCAGCGATTTCGGTTTTTCCCTTGGTCCAAGAATTAACGCCGCAGGGCGTCTTGATGATATGTCTTTGGGCATTAATTGTCTGTTAGCAAAAGATATGATCTCAGCGCGGCTAATGGCAGCAGAGCTTGATGATTTAAATAAATCTCGACGTGACATTGAACAAGGTATGCAATTTGAAGCTGAAAATATTTTAAAAAAACTCGCTTTTGATGATCAAAATCTTCCTAATGCTATTGCCCTTTTTCAGCAAGACTGGCATCAAGGGGTTATTGGTATTGTAGCAGGTAGGCTAAAAGAGAAATTTCATCGACCGAGTATTGTTTTTGCCGCTGCTAAAGACGAAGAAGATGATCATAAGGGGAGAGAAATCAAAGGTTCTGCCCGTTCTATTCCAGGGTTACATATTCGAGACCTACTTGAACATATCTCAACGTTACAACCTGATTTAATTATGAAATTTGGTGGTCATGCCATGGCTGCTGGTTTATCTATTAAGTCGGAAGACTTTCAACGGTTTCAAACCATTTTTAATGAGCTTTCAGCTCAGTGGTTAAAAGAAGAAGATCTCACCGGTGTTATTTTATCTGATGGTGAGTTAACAGTTAATGAGATGACTTTAGACTTTGCTGAGATGGTTAGAGACTGTGGTCCCTGGGGACAAAATTTTTCAGAACCTTTGTTTGATGATCAGTTTGTCTTAGTACAGCAGCGTATTGTGGGTGAAAAACACTTGAAAATAGTTGTCCAAAAGCAAGGTCAACTATTTGATGGTATCGCCTTTAATGTTGATGTCAAGGCTTGGCCTAATGCTAAAGAAAATAAAGTACATCTAGCATATCGTCTTGATGTTAATGAATTTAGAGGAAAACGGACGGTACAATTAATGGTTGAAAGCATTACAACAGTTTACAACTAAAA
>Ga0307492_10001082_pt1 | contig 11299 bp, 12 predicted proteins | sample SI3LmetaG_FD_202365 | JGI IMG/M metagenome (GOLD analysis project Ga0307492, IMG submission 202365) | Sea-ice brine microbial communities from Beaufort Sea near Barrow, Alaska, United States - SI3L | ecosystem: Environmental > Aquatic > Marine > Coastal | place: USA: Alaska | collected 2017-05-06
AGAAGTTAAGAGGGTGAGCTGAATTATACGATCGCTTTGCCACTCTAAGACCAAAATTAGGACATTATTTTATCAGTCTGGCGCTAAAAAGTGTCGAAAGGGTCAAAAGGGTCAATTAGTGCCCAAAAGGGGCATTTATTTATCGTTAGTCCATGTCCGAAATCTAGACGCCGTTCAAGTTAATTGCCAGCCGATCCACTATAGTGGTTCATTCTGCATTCAGGTTTAGACTATCGATCATGATAAAACGGCATGTTATTCAAGCGCTTGGCATCAGCCTTATGATGGCCACACTCATCAGCTGCGGACCGGAAGCCAACTCACGCATCGGCGATGAGTTTTGGGACCCCAATAACACCAAAGAAACCTTCGAGCCGATCGAGCTGCCCGACTACTCTGTGACCTATCGGGATGAAACCCCAGACGACAGCGACGATAACGCTTGGACCGCCCTGCTGACGGTCGACCTCACAGCCCTGAGCCGGCGATCCAAAGAAGGTATAGTGCCGACCTATGTGCGTGGCCTGGCCGAGCCCAAGGTCATCGACGACCTGATCGATACAGACGTCTCCGGCATCAACGATACCCAGTTCTTCAATAATCTAGAGGTCGGTGAAGATCGTCGCCTGCAGACCGACATCGCCGGTGACTACCGCTTGGTATTAGACTTTGACGTGGTCTGGCCGAATGGCAACAGCGTCTCCTATGTTCTTGATGATATACAGTTCACCGTGCCCGGTTGCCAGACCAACCATCTCTACTACAGTGACTATATTAATCCGGTGCTCGCCGACAACTGCGTTAACTGCCATAACGCCGGCGATGCCAGCAGCGCCTTCGACCTAGATGCGACCGACCTCACCGTGCGGCGCAACAGCTTTCTCGCCAAGGTAGATGCCGATGGCGTCAGTGCACCGCGCACCGGCACCCTGCTCGATTATATCTACAGTGCCGATCACAGCGGTGCCAGCACAGTCGCGGCCATGACCGTCAGTCAAAGCAATGTGCTAACCAGCTTTATTGCGCGCCTGAAGGCGATCGATGACGACAGCGTCGATACTCGCGACGTGACCGCCGACTTTACCTTTAGCGCGACCGATGGTGCCGACTATTGCTTCGCCCGACCGAGCACCATGGTGGTCGAAAACGGGTAGCGCCGGCGTTTAACAGACCACGACATTGACCGCGAGACCGCCTTGGGCGGTCTCCTTGTATTTGCTGGTCATATCTTCCCCGGTTTGGCGCATTGTTTCGATACACTCATCCAGTGACACACAGTGATCGCCCGGCTCGCTCAGCGCCATCCGGGCGGCTTGCATGGCCTTAACTGCGCCAAAAGCATTGCGTTCGATGCAGGGTACCTGGACCAGCCCGGCGACCGGATCGCAGGTCATGCCCAGGTGGTGTTCCATAGCGATTTCAGCCGCGTGTTCAACCTGCTCCGGCGTGCCCCCCAAGACGGCTGCCATACCCGCTGCGGCCATCGAACTGGCGACGCCGATCTCGCCCTGGCAACCCATTTCAGCGGCGGATATAGACGCATTGCGTTTGTATAACCAACCGATGCCGGCACAGGTCAGCAGAAAGATATTTAGCCAGTCCGGTGCCAGATCCTCACGGTGGTACTTCAGATAGGCCATCACCGCCGGTATCACGCCGGCAGACCCATTGGTCGGGGCTGTCACGACTCGGCCACCGGCGGCATTTTCCTCGTTGACCGCTAGCGCGTAGACCGTGACCCAATCCATCGCGCTGAGATCATCACTGGCGCGTTGGCGCAGCGCCTGTGCCATACGACTGGCGCGCCGCTGCACGTTAATCCCGCCGGGTAATGGACCCTCTAGGCTCATGCCCCGCTCCATACAGCTCAACATGGTCTGACTGATCGAATCAACCCAGCCCTCAAGGGAGGCCTGGGTACCGAAGAGGGCGAGTTCATTACGACTAATGACTTCGGCGATACTGAGTTGTTGCTCGCTGCAATGGTGCATCAACTCATCGCCGTTACGGAAGGGATAGGGCCGAGGGTCGGGGAACTCCTGCAGTAGATCGCGCTCAGCCGAGTTTTTCGCCAGTTCATTGGCAATCGCCCCGCCCCCGACCGAATACCAGGTTTCAGCCAGCAATTCGATGCCCGACAGGTCCAAAGCGCAAAAGCGCATGCCGTTGGGATGCTCGGGCAAGAAGATATCGCCCATAAAGCGAATGCTCTCATTGACATTAAAGCGAATCGAGCGTTGCCCGGCCAATAACAGCTCGCTCTCTGTTTGCGTTGCTCGATAGATCTGTTCCGCCTTGTCCGGCTCAATAGTGGCCGCATCCAGCCCCTGCAGACCGAGAATAATGGCCTTGTCGGTACTGTGGCCAATGCCGGTCAGGGCCAGCGAACCATAAAGATTCACTCGTATATGCGCCACCTGATCGAGCAGGGCCTGCTGACTCAGACTATCGACAAAGCGGCCCGCGGCCCTCATCGGGCCTAGGGTATGGGACGAGGATGGGCCAATACCCACTTTAAACAGATCAAGCACGGAAAAGGGTTGCACAGAATCACCAAACTTTGTTTTTAGAGTAGCTCTAGCCTTGCCCAAGCTTGGTAAAATGGCAACTTCCGAGCGTAAATAAAAATTGGCCAGACTGGCCTGATTGATTTACATCGGCTTTATCGCCGTTCGGGTCTGTTCAGTATAAAAATCCCACGGTACACTGCGGCCCACTATTCGACACACTGGCTGACACAGTCCTGGAGATACAGCAATGGGTACTATTACCTGCTTCGGCGAAGCCCTTATCGATTTCTTAAATACCGGTGCCAAACAGGAAGGACCCATTCGCATCCCCGAATTCCGTCAGTTTCCGGGCGGCGCGCCGGCCAATGTCGCTGTTGCGATCAGCAAGCTCGGCGGCGAAGCCGCGTTTGCCGGCCAGGTTGGCAATGACACCTTCGGTCTTTTTATTAAGCAGGCGCTGGAAGATTACCAGGTCGACACCAGCAACCTGGTTTTACATCCGAGCGCCAAAACCGCGCTGGCCTTTGTGTTCCTCGATGACCAGGGCGAGCGCTCGTTTGAGTTTTTCCGCCAGAATACCGCCGACCTGCTGCTCACCCCGCTCGACGTCAAGGATCGGTGGTTTATCGACACCGACATCTTCCACTTTTGTTCCAATACCCTAACCGATAGTGCGATTGCCGAGACCACGCGCGTGGCCATCACCAAGGCTCGCCACCAGGGTTGTCTGGTCAGTTTCGACGTTAATCTACGCCACAATCTGTGGCCCAATGGCCAGGCCGATATTGCGGCGGTGACCGCCTGTTTTAGTCAGGTCGACCTAATTAAGGTCTCCAAAGAAGAGCTGGACTATCTGGCACCAGCCGGTGAAAGGGCCTTCGTTCAGGCCGCCGTGGCTCAGGGCGTTAAGACTATTTTAATCACCGATGGCGGCAATACCATTAAGGTCCTGGCCAAGGGGGTCTATTCTGAAATCACCCCGCCCAAGACTATCGTAGTCGACACCACGGCCGCCGGTGATGCCTTTACCGGTGGTTTCCTGTTTGCCTTGAGCGAACAGAGTGATATCCGCAAGACTCTGGGCGACCAGGAAAAGCTCGAAGAGTTGGTGCTCTTTGCCAGTAAATGCGGCGCCTTTGCCGTGGCCCGCCAGGGCGCCTTCACCGCTTTACCGACCCTGGATGACCTAGCCCCAGAGGACCTAGCCCCAGAAGATCTGCCCCCAGAAGACCTAGCCCCAGAGGACTGAGAACCGCATCAACCTCGACGGCCCTCAGCCGTCGAGCTCTTATCGCCCATTACCGTCGCTAGGTGGTTAACAAAACCGGAGTTTACGACATGTCCCAGGTACCCAAGTTCCGTTCGGCGGAATTTTTAACCGCCCATATTAAAACCATCCTCGATTTTTACACCCCGAACGTGAAAGATATCAACGGCGGGTTTCAACAAAACTTTCTCGATTCCGGTGCTGCTTTTGATGGCGACAAAAAACATCTCGTCAGTTCCTGCCGGATGATTTTTAACTATATTAAGGCCGACGCCCTGTTTGACCGCATCGAATACCAGCAACTGTGGCAGCACGGCCTGGACTTTCTGCGCGCCAGCCATTGGCAGAACGAGCGGCAGGGTTATTGTTGGACCTTGGATAGCTCTGGGCCCACCGATGAGACCAATCAATGTTATGGTCTGGCCTTTGTCTTGCTTGCTTTTGCCACGGCTCTGAAAGCCGGAGATGAAAGTGCCCGGGCCGATATCTATCACACCTGGTCACTGCTGGAGCAACGCTTTTGGCAAACCGATATTGCTCTGTACGCCGATGAGATTTCCGCCGACTGGCACACGATGTCCAATTATCGTGGCCAAAACGCCAATATGCACTGCTGTGAAGCGTTAATCCTGGCCTATGAAGCCACCCTGGATGAACAGTTTCTGGATCGCGCCTGCCTGCTCGCCCACAAGATCGCGGTAGAACAGGCCGACAAGTCCGATGGCCTCATCTGGGAACATTTTAACCAGGATCTGTCCATTAATTGGGACTACAACCGGGATGATGCCAAAAATCTCTATCGTCCCTGGGGCTTTCAGCCCGGTCACCAAACCGAGTGGAGCAAGCTCTTGCTCATGGTGCACAAACATCGGCCCGAAGCCTGGCTGCTAACGCGCGCGCAGCAGCTGTTCGATCGCGCCTGGGCGATTGCCTGGGACGAGCAGAACGGCGGCCTGTTTTATGGCTTCGATCTCGAGGGTGCGATCTGCGATGACGATAAGTATTTTTGGGTCCAGGCAGAAAGCTTTGCCGCCGCGGCGCTGTTGGCCAAGGCCACCGGGGACGAAAAATACTGGCGTTACTACGATCAGCTGTGGCAATACAGCTGGGCGCATTTCGTCGATCACCAGCAGGGTGCCTGGTATCGCATCCTCAATGCCGACAACAGCAAGCAGACCGACATCAAGAGTGCTGCCGGTGCAAAATGCGACTACCACACCCTGGGTGCCTGCGAACTGGTACTGCGCGAAGTGTTCCAGGACTGAACCGGAAGGACGGCTGCCAGACCATGATCGATGACCTAAAAATCTTAATTGATCACAAGGCCCATACCAAACGGCGGGAGAAGGTGTTACTGGCCCTGCGCGCTTATAATGACGGCCAATCATCCTGGCACCAGGAGATGCGTTCCAAAGCCGGGCGGCCGATCGATGTCTATGCCTTGGACCAAAACCAGCAGATGATCGCCGGTCTGGTCGCGGAAACCTTTTGGGGTTGGTTGGCGATCGATTACCTATGGGTGGCCGATGCGCATCGCCACAATGGTTTGGCCAGCCTCTTGCTGCTCGAAGCCGAGACAGTGGCGATCCAACGCAAATGCCAGTGGGCCAAGGTATCGACCTTCAGTTTTCAGGCGCCCGCTTTCTATCAGAATTTGGGTTACCAAATCGCTGGCCAGCTTGACAATTACCCACCCGGACACACCCTGTATTGGCTGCAGAAAACCTTACCCGCTGCCACGCAGTCGCGCTAGGCACCACTGACCTGCAGCGGGTGGCACCCCGGGCGAATTTCTCGACCTCGCTTAATGGTATGCGCGTCAGCGGACCGAAGTCGTTATACTAGGTAACAGTGTCCGACAATAGGCCCCTCTATTTACCCGGGTTGGGCAGCCCACGTCACTTTTTAGGACTTCCGTATGAAAATATTGGTACGTAATTTAAGCAAGGTCACCACCGAGGCAACGCTACAAGGCATGTTTGAAGCCTACGGCGCGGTTCAGTATTGCACTCTGATCAACGACCTAAAGTCGGGTCACCACAAGGGTTTCGGTTTTGTTGAAATGCCCAAGGCCATCGATGCCAAGAAGGCCATCCAGGCTCTGAACAATGCTCAAGTAGATGGTAAGGCCATTCGCGTTAAGCGCGCCATTGCCAAGGTGGTTGACGCGCCTGAGGGCAGCTCAACCGATGAGTAAGGATCCATTAGAGGGTATTACCCTCAAGGAGATCGTCACCCTATTGGAAGCGCGCTATGGTTTCGACGAATTGGGACAGCGGATCAACATTCGCTGCTTTACCCAGGACCCCAGTGTCGCATCGAGCCTGAAGTTTCTGCGCAAAACGCCCTGGGCGCGTACTAAGGTCGAAGATCTCTATATAGAAACGCTGGGCAGTAGCCCACCAAGCATTGCCCTCTAGATACCATAATCGCAGCGCAACGCCAGCATCGACCGGCCCTAGGCAAGACCAGCCCTAGGCAGGACAACTGAAATCGGTGTCCATGCGGTACAGCATCTCGATGACGCGCAGATGTTCGGCCGAATTCGGAGCCCAACGCTGCCCGGCCGAATGCACTAAATTGCCACCGGTTGCTTGTGGCCAAGCATCGAACTCGGCCGCCACCTGCGCGACAAAATATCGCTCGGACGAATCCCTAATCTTATTCCACAACTTAAGCGTCGCAAACGAACTGTTGTCTGGCTGTTGGGTATGGCAACCGCTACAGCTGTTAAAACTGCTCTGCACCTCATTGGCAAAAAAATTCTCATTGACGCCCGAACACTGGTTACCGATGTCGAGGCTTACCTCGGTGGTTTCGGTAGCGCCGTCCTTGCTGATGGTCAGTTCGACGACATTCGCCCCCGCTTGCGCGAGCGTCAGGTTGGTTAAGTGAATGTTGTCGTGGGTGGTCAGGCCAGAGAACGGGCCGGTGACGATGGCGGTGGTCGGCATATTGCCGCTTTCAAGCAATTCACCATTGAGCCGCAGCTCATATTGGGAGCCGGCGACCGCGCGCATCTCGACCGCGGCCGCGACCGGGAAATCCCCATTAGGGGTATTACCGGCGGTAACAATGAGCGACGTAATCAGTGCACCGGACGGCGCTGCCGTGCTGCTCCCCCCGGTAGAGTTGATTGGAGAATCGACTGGAGAGTTGATTGGAGAGTTGACTGGAGAGTCGACGGGGGGATCGAGCAGTATATTACAGCCCACCAACAAACAGGGTAAAACCCAGCTCAAGATCGCTCTGTTCATGCCCAGCACCCTCAGTAACCGATTCAAAGACAGACAATGCCTGAACGAAAGAGTCAATTCTGAGCGCAACCACACAGTTTCTGCAAGCCGGCCTCGGCTCGAATCAATAGGCCCTCGCTGCGCCGTCCACGCAGAGCCGGTCTTGGGTTTGGCCTAACCGGTAATGCCCGGCGGGACTTCTTTGGGAATGCTCGAGCGCCGCTCATAACTGAGATATACGCCCACGAACACTACCGAAATAGCGATCCACTGGATCAATGTGAGCCGTTCGCCAAGTAACAGCATGGAAAACAAGAGCGTAAAGACCGGCAATAAATTGGCATAACCGGCCGCCGTCGAGGCCTTGACATAACCTAGAGAGAAGTTATACAAACCGTAAGCACCCAGCGTAACCACCAGCCCCAGATACACCAGCCAGCCCATGGTGGACAGTGAAATTTGGCTCGGCCAATCCGACATCAGCGCGAGCGGAAAATAGAACAGTACCCCACAAAAACTCTGCAACGCCGTTAACACAAAGGCCGAGTAGCGTTTCACCAGGTGTTTGATCAGCAGGGTATAGCCGACGGCTGTGACCATGGCGAGGAACTCTAGGAAATTACCCAAGATGGCGTTGGGCGCCTGGTCCGAGTTCTCACCGGTCAGGGTCATCACGATCACACCGGCCACGGCGATTAAAAACCCGATCCACTGCTTAAGGTTATTGCGTTCACCGAGGAAAAAATAAGCCGCAATGGCGACCATCAGCGGTAACATGGCCGTGACCATACCCGCCTGACCGGCACTGGTATAGCGCAACGCCTGAGCTTCGAAGAGAAAATACAGGCAGGGTTCAAACAAAACCATACCGAGCAAAAACTTCCAATCGCCTACCTGGTAGACAAAACCGTGGCGCAACCATGGCCAGACTACCAGGAAGGCCACTGTGCCGATGGCCATGCGTAAAAAGATCACGATCATCGGCGACATTTCATTAACCGTGATCTTAAGGGCGATAAAGGAGCTGCCCCACAGAATCATGGCCAATAACAGGGCCAAATGGGCACGCAAGGTGGTATTCATGGTTTACCTCATAATGGTCTTGCACGCCAGCCAGCGTGGCAGGCATTCTCGCTAAAATTGCTCGGCAGTCAATTGACTTGGCTGCAAATGGCACCGCTCTGATATGTTTGGGGACTAGACTGTAAACAGAGCCGAGAAATTATCGTTTTTACACGAGCAATTCAACGGAAATTGGTCTAACCTATTGAAAATAAATAAAAACTGCGACTATGAGTGAAATAGGAGACCCAACTTTCAATAGCCTGAAGCTGTTACCAGGACAGATTCTCCAATTGGAATTCGAAGGCTACAACAAAAATCGTAATCGCAGTCAACTGGTCGGCTACTACAAGGATCGATCGATCATCATCTCGACGCCTATTCAACAAGGCATCGCTGTATCGGTTAAACTCAATACTAAGGTCAAGGTGCGGCTCTTTGTTAACCAAATTAATGGTGCCTGTGCGTTTGAATCGATTGTCATACATGTCAGTGTAACCCCTTTTCCCCATCTGTATTTAACGATGCCCGATCGGCTGGTGCTCGGAGAAGTACGCAAATCGACGCGGGCCGCGGCCAATATCATTACCTCGGTGGTCATCGTTACGATAGACGGCCAGCGTAAATCGGTGCCCTCTGTTATCGGCAACCTGTCGGTAGACGGTGCACGGCTGTCTTGCCAGCAATTACCGACTGCGTTAAATGAAGAAATCAATATCGTCTTTAAAGTGTCAGTCAGCGATATAGAACACATTATGCGCATCAAAGCGACAGTGCGTTCGATCCAGTTCGATGAGGCCAGGGACACCCATTTTCATGGCTTGGAGTTTGTCGATGTCAAAGCATCCGAGCGCGAGACTTTGCGCGCCTTTGTGTTATCGCAACCCCACAGCAGCTAAGCGATCAAACCGGCGCTAACCTGCTTGCCCAGCGCACGCCGTAACACCCTAGACTCTAAAGCTTGAGATGCCATAACCTCTAGGCCCCATCAGGGTCCAGATAGGTCATAGCGGCTAAAGGAAAGATGCCTGTTTACAGAGTAAAGCCGTACCGAGCGGCGAGAAAATGCGCAATACCGTCATCCTCATTGGAGCCAATGGTCGCCGTGGCGATAGCCTTGAGCTCGTCCAGCCCTTGACCCATCGCATAACACTCGTCCGCCAGACGAAACATCGATAGATCATTATCGGCATCGCCAAAACAGATCATCTTGCGCGCACCCAGTTGTTTTTGGATCAGTTGAACGGCATCGCCCTTGGTGCCACCGGCATGGTGAATATCCATCCAGTAACCGCCGGAGTGGTACATGTCGTGGCCGGCGAACACCGCTACGCCAGGCATATCCGCCAACTCTTCGGCCATGCCCAAGACGGCGGCATTATCGGTTGCGACAAAGATATTCAAAACATGATCGCGAATGTCGGAAAAATCCGCTTCCCTTTGCACGGTAATGCCCTGGGCACTGAGAAAATCGGCCCACTTTTTCTCTTTTGGGGTCGAGACACCGGCGATGATAGCGCCGATGATATCGTCACGATTGAGGGTATTAATCCAGGGATTAATGCCATGGTGACGCAGCCGCTTGCAGACTTCGATGACCTCATCTTTGTCCATCGGCATTTTACTGATGACCTTGTCGGCGTTGAGATCCCAGAGCAATACGCCGTTTTTATAGACCTGTGGATGGTTGAAATGCAGATTGGGCAATGACTCCAACGCGCCGTGCGGCATACGACCGGTCGCGATGGTCCAGTTGATGCCCAGCCGATCCAGTTCGGACAGGGCCTTACGGGTCACGTCTGAGAGTTTTTCGAACGGATCGAGCAGCGTACCATCGAGATCAAAAACCAATAATTCTTCCAAGGGGACATCCTTTCTGTTTGACTGGGAGCAACGTCATCACACCAAGGGCGACGACGTTGCAGAGAGTGCAGTATATGGTTTGAATGGTCTGAGCAGCCCGGACCTATCGAGCCAAGGCCAATTCGGCGCGCATTTTGGCAATTTCAGCCTGGTAATCGTCGGCCTTAAAGATCGCCGAACCGGCCACGAAGGTGTCGGCACCGGCCTCGGCAATGGCGCGGATATTGTCGACCTTCACACCGCCGTCGACTTCGAGCCGGATCGGTCGTCCACTGGCCTGAATCCTTGCCCTAGCGGCCTGCAGCTTGTCGAGAGTCGAGGGCAAAAAGGATTGACCGCCAAAACCCGGATTGACCGACATGATCAGTATCATATCAATCTTATCCATCACATAGTCCAGATAGTGCAACGGTGTTGCTGGGTTAAACACCAGCCCGGCCTGCAGACCGGCGGCTTTAATCAGCTGCAAGGAACGATCAATATGATCGCTGGCCTCCGGATGAAAGGTAATCATCGACGCACCGGCCTCAATAAAATCGCCAATCAGCCGATCTACTGGGGAGACCATAAGATGCACATCGATCGGTGCGGTAACGCCATGCTGTCTCAAGGCCTGACAAACCATCGGGCCAATGGTCAAATTAGGAACATAGTGGTTGTCCATTACATCGAAATGCACCCAGTCGGCACCGGCTGCGAGCACATAATCCACATCCTCTCCCAGGCGGGCGAAGTTGGCGGACAAAATGGATGGGGCTATGACAAAATCAGACATCGAAGGGTGGCCTCGGTGGTATACAGGAGCGACCATTCTAGTGAGTCCCAAGGTGAGGTCAATTTCCAATGGCAGTTAAAGGCCGTTTATTTTTAGTCGGGCTGCTGGCAGTCGGCTCCGGAGTGCTCGCCGAGAGCGATCCGATGGCCGATCTGCTGCGCAATCGGGACCTGCAGACTCACTATCAGAACCGGCTCCAGGGCGACGAGGTGATCGAGTTAAGCACCCCTGATGAACGTTTTTTTGCCCTAACTCTAGAGCAGGAGAGCGCAACCCCCCAAGGCGGCATATTGATATTGCACGATGCCGGCCAAACACCGGACTGGCCGTTTTTACTGCAACAGAGTCGAACCTACCTGCCTGTGGTCGGCTGGACCACCCTATCCATCGCCCTACCCATACCGCAACGCGATGCCACCGCTTGGCAACCGCTGGACCCAGACGCCGCGCCGGAGCGCGTCGAGGAAACCGACGAGCAGTGGCAGCAACGGGTCTTAGCGCGGATCGCCAGTGGCATCAAAGAGCTCAACGAGCAGGGTAACTTTAATCTGGCGATACTCGGGTATGGCGACGGTGCTTACTGGGC
>Ga0307492_10001083_pt1 | contig 11296 bp, 9 predicted proteins | sample SI3LmetaG_FD_202365 | JGI IMG/M metagenome (GOLD analysis project Ga0307492, IMG submission 202365) | Sea-ice brine microbial communities from Beaufort Sea near Barrow, Alaska, United States - SI3L | ecosystem: Environmental > Aquatic > Marine > Coastal | place: USA: Alaska | collected 2017-05-06
CCTTCGAGGGCTGGCAGTTCTCGACCCGCGAGGAACGCCTCGACCTGCTCAAGGCAATAGCCGCGGGGATCGAGAAGCGGCGCGAGGACCTCGCGCGCGCCGTCAGCGACGAGATGGGCGCGCCGATGTCGCTCGCCAGCGGTCCGCATGTCGGCCTGCTTGCCGGCCACCTCCAGACCGCCATCGGCATCCTCGAAAACTTCCCCTTCGAGCGGCAGGACGGCGACACTCTCCATTCGTGGGAGCCGATCGGCGTGGTCGGCATGATTACCCCGTGGAACTGGCCCTTGAACCAGATCGCCTGCAAGGTCTTCCCCGCGCTCGCGACCGGCAATAGCATGATCCTCAAGCCGAGCGAGATCGCGCCGATCAACGCCATGATCTTTGCCGAGATCATGCACGAGGCGGGCGTGCCCAAGGGCGTGTTCAACCTCATCAACGGCGACGGGCCGGGGGTCGGCACCGCGATCAGCGGCCATCCCGATATCGACATGGTCAGCGTCACCGGCTCGACCCGCGCGGGCATCGCCATCGCCGCCAACGCCGCGCCCACGGTCAAGCGCGTGGCGCAGGAGCTGGGCGGCAAGAGCCCCAATATCGTGCTCGACGACGGCGCCTTCGCCAGATCGGTGGCGCGCGGGACCGCGGGGATGATGAGCAATTCGGGCCAGACCTGCACCGCGCCGAGCCGGATGTTCGTGCCCGCGGCGCGGATGGAGGAGGCCAAGGCGGCGGCGAAGGAGGCCGCGGAGGCGGTCATCCCCGGCGACCCCAAGGGCAACGCCACCATCGGTCCGGTGGTCTCCAAGGCGCAGTGGGACAAGATCCAGGCCCTGATCGAGACCGGCATCGCCGAGGGCGCGACGCTGGTCGCCGGCGGGCCCGGCAAGCCCGCGGGGCTCGAGACCGGCCATTACGTCAAGCCGACCGTCTTCGCCGATGTCACCAACGACATGGCCATCGCGCGAGAGGAAATCTTCGGTCCGGTGCTGTGCATCCTCGGCTACGGCGATCTCGACGAGGCGGTGGCGATCGCCAACGACACCGAGTATGGGCTCGCCTCGGCCATCACCGGCGAGGATCTCGAAACCGCGAAAAAACTCGCCCGGCGGATCCGCGCGGGGCGCGTGGCGATCAACGGGGGCTACGACATGAACGCGGCCTTCGGCGGCTACAAGAAATCGGGCAATGGCCGCGAATGGGGCCAGTTCGGCTTCCACGAATTCCTCGAGGTGAAGGCGGTCATGGGAGCGGGCCCCGGCAAGGTTCCGGCCTGATGGCGGGCCGCTTCTTCGATGAATGGAAAGTCGGCGACCGCATCGAGCACGAAATCCGCCGCACGGTGACCGAAACCGACAATCTCCTGTTCTCGACCATGACGCACAACCCGCAGCCCCTCCACATCGACGCCGAGGCGGCGGCGCGGAGCGAGTTCGGGCAAATCCTCGTCAACGGCACCTTCACCTTCGCGCTGATGGTGGGGCTGTCGGTGGGCGACACCACGCTGGGAACGCTGATCGCCAACCTCGGCTACGACAAGCTGGTGATGCCGGGACCGGTTTTCCTCGGCGATACGCTGCGCGCCACCAGCGAGGTCGTCGCGCTCAAATCCAGCAAGTCGCGGCCCGGGGCGGGGATCGTCACCTTCCTCCACGAATGCCTGAACCAGCGCGACGAGGTCGTTTGCCGCTGCGAGCGCGCGGCGCTGCTCAAGGGCCCGCAGCCCGGCTGAGCCGGTTACACTCCGCGACACGGTGCCCTCTCGCGGGGCGCGGGGAAACTTGTCATTCACCTGCTTGCGCCTACATTGGACAGGCGAAAGGACCGGGCAAACTCATGAGCGATCAGAACCAGGGCGGCGATCCCGAAAACGGGGGCATGAGCCCCTGGGTCAGGAGCCTGATGATCTGGGGCGGGATATTCCTCGCCCTGCTCGTGGTCGTCTCGGTCTTCGGCAGCGGCGCCAAGGCACCGGGCGAGGCCATCCGCTACTCGGAATTCCGCCAGAAGGTCGCCGACGGCGCGGTGCGCGACGTGCAGATTTCGCCCGAGCGCATCACCGGCACGCTGACCGACGGCAAGCAGTTCTCGACCGTCCCCGTCGACGGAGACACTTCGCTGACCCCGCTGCTCGACAAGGGCGGCGTTTCCTATTCGGGCGCGGCCAAGGAGGAGATGAGCGTCTTCACCTATGTTCTCATCCAGTCCCTGCCCTTCATCCTCATCCTCGGCATCGCCTTCTTCGCGCTGCGCCAGGTCCAGAAGGGCGGCGGAGCCGGAGGCGCGATGGGCTTCGGCAAGTCCAAGGCCAAGCTGCTGACCGAAAAGCAGGGCAAGGTGACCTTCGCCGATGTCGCCGGTATCGACGAGGCGCGCGAGGAGCTCGAGGAGATCGTCGAGTTCCTGAAGGATCCGCAGCGCTTCGCCAAGCTCGGCGGCCAAATTCCCAAGGGCGCGCTGCTGGTCGGCAGCCCCGGCACCGGCAAGACGCTGCTTGCGCGCGCCATCGCGGGCGAGGCGGGCGTGCCCTTCTTCACCATCTCCGGCTCGGACTTCGTCGAGATGTTCGTCGGCGTCGGCGCCAGCCGCGTGCGCGACATGTTCGAGCAGGCCAAGAAGAACGCCCCCTGCATCGTCTTCATCGACGAGATCGACGCGGTGGGCCGCCATCGTGGACATGGCCTCGGCAATTCCAACGACGAGCGCGAGCAGACGCTCAACCAGCTCCTCGTCGAGATGGACGGTTTCGAGGCCAACGAGGGCATCATCATCATCGCCGCCACCAACCGGCCCGACGTGCTCGACCCGGCGCTGCTGCGCCCGGGCCGCTTCGACCGCCAGGTCGTGGTGCCCGTTCCCGACATCGACGGGCGCGAGAAGATTCTCGCGGTGCACATGAGGAAGCTGCCGCTGGCGCCCGACGTCAACCCGCGCACCATCGCGCGCGGCACGCCTGGTTTCTCGGGCGCCGATCTGGCTAATCTTTGCAACGAAGCCGCCTTGCTGGCCGCGCGCCGCAACAAGCGCCTCGTCGCCATGCGCGAGTTCGAGGACGCCAAGGACAAGGTCATGATGGGCGCCGAGCGGCGCTCCATGGTGATGACCGACGACGAGAAGAAGATGACCGCCTATCACGAGGCCGGTCACGCGCTCGTCAGCCTCAACGAGCCCGCCTCGGACCCGATCCACAAGGCGACGATCATCCCGCGCGGCATGGCGCTGGGCATGGTGATGCGCCTGCCCGAGCGGGACAACTACTCCTACCACCGCGACAAGATGCACGCGAACCTCGCGGTGGCGATGGGCGGGCGCGTGGCGGAGGAGATCATCTTCGGCCACTCCAAGGTCTCGAGCGGGGCCAGCGGCGACATCCAGTACGCCACCGACCTGGCGCGCAACATGGTCACCAAATGGGGCATGTCCGACAAGCTGGGTCCGCTTCAGTACGAGGCGAGCCAGGAAGGCTATCTCGGCATGGGCCAGACCGCGCGCACGATGGGCGGCGCCGACACCAACAAGCTGATCGACGCCGAGATCAAGGGCCTGGTCGAAGGCGGTCTTGCCCGCGCGCGCCAGGTGCTTGGTGAACAGGAGGACAAGCTGCACCTGCTGGCGCAGGCGCTGCTCGAATACGAGACGCTGACCGGCGACGAAATCCAGGCGCTGATGAAGGACGGCAAGATCGACCGCGACGCCGACAAGGGCGCCACCACCGTGGTCCAGCCCGTCCGTGGCTCGGCGATTCCCAAGGCCGGCAAACGCTTCGGCGGGGAAGGCGCGGCGCAGGGGGCCTGAATTCTCTCAGCCGGAGTTCCGTCAACCGCCGTTCATGTCGGACCGCGCAGACACTCCTAACCTAGGGGGAGTGTCCGAGTGAGCACCAAACTTTTGGCCGCGCCGGCGTTACTTTGGACGGCGGCAGCATTCGCAGCGCCGGCGGACGTCAACGCGCAGGCTTTTTATGTCGACGCAAGGGCGCTCGAGGCCAGGGGCCTGGGCGCGATTTTCGACAAGCGGCTCAAGCCGATGATCGCGCAGATGAAAGATGCGAGCACGCGCACGCGGTCGGCCAATCTCGCGGCGAAGGCTGCCGGCGAGCCGCTCTATTGCCCGCCCGAGAGCACCAAGCGCGGTATGGGCTCGCGGCAGGTGATCGCCATACTGGGCCGTTTGCCCGAGAGCGAACGGCGCTCGCTGACCCTGGTCGAGGCTTGGCGCCGCGCGATGGCGAAAGAATATCCCTGCGGCTGAGCGCGCGCGGCAGGCCCCGTAGGGGGTTGGCGTTTCTCCAGAGCCCTGGGGCGGCTAAGCTGGAGCGGAAATATTGCCGGGCTCAGCCGTCGTAATCGCCGCCGACCGAGGTCGAGCGGGCGGGCGCCGCGGCGGTAATGCGCAGCGCTTCGGCCGACTGGCTGAGCGAGCCCATCTCGTCGGTCTCGTCCTCGTCGTCGGGCAGGATCTTCTGGAGGTTGACCACCGCCGATTCGCGCAGCTCGGTCGGGCGCACGGTCTCGTCGGCGATCTCGCGGAGCGCGACGACCGGGTTCTTGTCGCGGTCGCGATCGATGGTCAGCTCGGCACCGCCCGAAATCTCGCGCGCGCGCTGGGCGGCGAGCAGCACCAGATCGAAACGGTTGGGGACCTTATCGACGCAATCTTCGACGGTGACGCGCGCCATTGTTCACTCCGCAGATGGACTTGCTTGTGGGGAAGCGGGCGCAGATAGGCGAGAGGGGCGGCGAAGTCAAGATTTGCGCGCGGCGATCCCTGCCGTAAGGTCGCGGCGTGAAAGCGGTCGATCGAGGAGCCGGGGCGGGGAGCGGCGGGCGCGCAGCGGACAAGTTCCGCGAGCCCGATCCGTTCTCGATCGAAGCGGCGGGTCAGACGCTGTCATTCTACCCCGCCGGCGCGGACCGGCGCGAGGCGATGATGGCGCTGCTGCGCAAGGCGCGGGTCTCGCTCAAGCTCGCCTTCTACATATTCGCCGAGGACGCCATCGGCCGAGAGGTGCGCGACGAGCTGGCCGCCGCGGCGCGACGCGGGGTCGCGGTAACCTTGATCATCGACCGTTTCGGCTCGGACGCGAGTGACGCCTTCCTCGCCCCGATCCGCTCGGCCGGCGGGACGTTTCACTGCTTCAGCGCGCGCTGGACCCAGCGCTATCTGGTGCGCAACCACCAGAAGATGATCGTCGCCGACGATCGCACCGCGATGTTCGGAGGTTTCAATATCGCGGACGACTACTTCGCCCCGCCGGAAGCGAATGGCTGGGCCGATCTCGCCATCGGGGTCGAGGGACCGGCCGTGGCGGGGCTGGTGCAATGGTTCGAGAAGCTGCGGCATTGGACGCGCGACGATGGCTCGCCCCGGTTTCGCGCGATCACCCGCGCGGTCGCCAGCTGGGACTGGTCGGTCGAGGAGTACGGGGGCCGCGCGCGCTGGCTGGTGGGCGGGCCGACGCGGGGGCTGTCGACCTGGGCGCGCTGCGTCACCCTGGACATGGCCCGGGGGCACAAGCTCGACATGCTGATGGCCTATTTCTCGCCGCCGAGCCATCTCCTGCGCCGGATGGGCAGGATCGCCGCCAAGGGGCAGACGCGGCTGGTGATGGCGGCCAAGAGCGACAACACCGCCACGCTCGGCGCCAGCCGCTCGCTCTACCGCTATCTCCTCCGCCACCGCGCGAAAATCTGGGAATTCACCCCCTGCAAGCTCCACTCCAAGCTGATCGTTCTCGACGATGTGGTCTATCTCGGCAGCGCCAACTTCGACATGCGCAGCCTCTATCTCAATCTCGAGCTGATGCTCGAGGTCAAGGACGCCGCGCTGGCCGAGCGGATGCGCGAATTCGTTTCGGAGCACATCGCGGCCTCGGAGGAAATCACCCCGGCGCTGCACAAGGCGCGGGCGACGCCGTGGAACCGCTTCCGCTGGTGGCTGGGCTGGGTGCTGGTCTCGGCGATCGACTATACGGTCAGCCGCCGGCTCAACCTGGGGCTGTAGCTACTCGTAGCCCCAGTCGCTGTAGTCCCGTGTGGCGGGGCTGGAGAATTTGGTGATCTCCGCCTGGAACAGCAATGGCACAGGACCGGTCGAGCCGTGGCGCTGCTTGGCCACAAGCAAGGTCGCCTTATTGACCAGTGTCTCGTGCTTTTCTTCCCAAGTTCGATACTTGCTTTTGTCCTCTTCAGAACTCTTCTCGTCCGGAATCGGCGGCTTACTCCCTTGGTGATAGTACTCTTCGCGAAAGATGAACCACACCATGTCTGCGTCCTGCTCGATTGAGCCCGATTCGCGTAGGTCGGAGAGCTGCGGGCGTTTGTCCTCGCGTTGCTCGACCGCGCGGCTGAGCTGCGAGAGCGCGATGACCGGCACCTCGAGCTCCTTGGCGAGGGTCTTGAGGCCGCGACTGATCTCGGAGATCTCGTTGACGCGGTTGTCGTTGGCGCGGCCCGAGCCCTGGAGCAGCTGGAGGTAATCGACCACCACCAGGCCGATCCCGTGCCGCCGCTTAAGCCGCCGCGCTCGGCTGCGCAGCGCGGCGATTGTGAGCGCCGGGGTGTCGTCGATATAGAGAGGAAGTTCCATAAGCGTTTGACTTGCGTATGAAAGCTGCTGAAACTCATCGCGCTTTAGTTTGCCAGAGCGCAATTTCTCCGAAGATATCTTGGCTTGCTCTCCAAGTATTCGTGTCGCCAGCTGGTCGGCGCTCATTTCCAGACTGAAGAACGCCACCGGTCCACCATAATTGAACGGGCCACCGTCACGTTGGTGCTCAAGATGTGCCATCGCACAATTGAACGCAATGTTGGTGGCGAGTGAGGTCTTACCCATTCCTGGACGCCCCGCTACGATTACAAGATCCGAATTGTGTAAACCTGCGGTCTTTTCATCGATACTTGCAAGACCGGTGGTCTTGCCCGAGATACCCCCGCCCGAGTTCATGGCTGCTTCAGCCATTTTAAGCGCAGTAAGCGCGGCACTGCGGAAATCGGTCGCCTGCGAGCCGCCCGCTTCCCCCTCGGCCACCTTGTAGAGCGCGGCCTCGGCCTCGGCGATCTTCTCGAGCGGGGCGACGTCGGTGGCGGTGTCGAAGGCGGTCTCGACCAGCTCGCGCCCCACCCCCACCAGCTGACGCAGCAGCGCGAGGTCGAAGATCTGCTGCGCCAGCTCGCGCGTCGCGAGTAGCCCCTGCCCATCGGCGGTCAGCTGCGCCAGATAGGTGGTGCCGCCGAGCTCCTTCAGCCCTTCGTCGCCGTCGAAATAGGGCTTCAATGTCACCGGCGTCGCGACCGCGTTGCGATCGGCGAGCGTCAGGATGCGGGCGTAGATGCGGCTGTGGACGGGTTCGAAGAAATGCTCGGGCGAGAGCGGAAAAGGCAATTCTTCGAGCACCTTGTTGTCGATCAGCACCGCGCCGAGAAACGCCGCCTCGGCCTCCGGATTGGCCGGCAGCGCGCGCGATGTCGTGGTCGCATCGGGGGTTTTGGCGATACGGTCGAGCAGATCGGTGGCGGGCATCCAGCCTCCATGCGGGAGCCGCGGTTTTGCCGCAAGCAGCCTTGCGCCAAGCCGAACCCGCGGCGCTTGTGGATAGCGGGGACTCTTTTTGGTTTCGCGCAGAGGTCGCGGAGAAGCGCGGAGGGCGCGGAGCGGTTTCGCCGCGCCGCGGGCCCTTTGGGCCAAACCGATCGAATTCCCGAGGCGGCTTCGCCGCGACCGCGACATCCCCGCGTCTCTGCGATCCTCCGCGGTCTCCGCGCGAAACCGATGGGCACCCCCTTGCCGCCACCGTGCCGCATCTGCGAAGGCTCGCGCCCCGATGAGCGAATCCGCGCAATCCTCCGGCGATCACCGCATCGCGCATGTCGCGCTCGACGAGGCGACCATCCTGTGGCGCAGCGCCGATGTCGAGCAGGAGCGGCGCATCGCGATCTACGATCTGATCGAGGAGAACAGCTTCAAGCCGCTGCGCGCGGCCGAGCGCGGGGCGAGTGGGCCCTATCGGCTCAAGCTGGCGGTGGCCGACGGGCGGCTGGCGCTGGCGATCGCCGATGGCGAAGACCGTCTGCTCGAGGAGCTGATCCTCGGGCTCGCCCGCTTCCGGCGCGCGATCAAGGACTATTTCGCGATCTGCGACAGCTATTATCAGGCGATCCGCAAGGCCACCCCGGCGGAGATCGAGACCATCGACATGGCGCGCCGCGCGATCCACAACCGTGCCGCCGAGCTGCTCATGGAGCGTCTGGAAGGCAAGGTCGAAACCGATTTCGCCACCGCGCGCCGCCTGTTCACGCTGATCTGCGTGCTGCACATCAAGGGCTGAATCGATGGCTAGGAAGCGAAGAAACGGGCGCGGGAAGCGCCGGAGATGGCGGACGCCGCTGCTCGTTATCGTGCTGCTCGCGGCGGCGCTGGCGGCGGGCTGGTGGCATTGGCGCGGCCGGCACTGGCGCCCCTCGGAAGCGCGCTATCCCGAACAGGGCGTGCTGGTGGGCGAGAGCGACGGCGCGGTTCGCTTCGCCATCGTCAAGGGCCTCGGCGCCAGCTTCGCCTATCTCGAGGCCAGCCGCGGGGCGAACAGCCGGGACCGCGGTTTCATCGCCAATCTCGCCGCGTCGCGCGAGCACGGGCTGGCGGCGGGCGCGGTGCATGTCTTCGATCCCTGCACCCCCGCCGATGCCCAATCGGCCAATTTCGTCATCGCCGTCCCACGCGACGCCCGGCTGCTGCCGCCCGCGATCCTGCTCGACGGCGACGCCGCGTTCTGCCCGCGGCCGGTGAGCGAGGCGGCGATCCAGAGCGAGCTGATGACGCTGGTCAACCAGATCGAGGCGCACGCCGGCAAGCCGGTGATTCTGGCGCCCAGCGCCGCGTTCGAGCGCCGCTACCGTGTCGGCGGCCGGATCGAACGCAATCTGTGGCTTACGCGCGGCCTGGCCGAGCCTGGCTACCCCGGCAGACCCTGGACGTTGTGGACCGCAGCCGCCGAAAACCCCCTTCGCTGGGTCGTGGCGCGGCCTTGATGCAGGGAAACGGCCCATCCGTTGCAACAAACGATTTGGCGGCCATTCAATTCTAGTTCAGGCCATTGCTTTACAAAGGAACACAATCGCCAGCGGTGAGTCCGAAAGATGAAGGGTTCGCGGTGCGAGGCGTGGATTAAGAAAGGACATGACATGTCGATCCGTGCATCGCATTGGGGGCGCCGTCTGAAGCAGGCCTCCATCCCGCTCCTTCTCGCCGGCCTCGCCGCCTGCGCGACGCCGTTCAACGCCGATGTCACGCGCTATCAGGCGCAGCTGCCCGCCCCGCAGGGGCAGAGCTTCGCCGTGGTCGCGGAGGATCCCGCGCTGGCCGGCGGGCTCGAGTTCAGCCAATACGCCAGCCTTGTCGCGGCGCAGATGCAGCGGCTGGGATATATCCAGGCGTCTTCGCCCCAAAACGCCACCCTGCTGGTGCGCTTCGACTACGGCGTCGACCGCGGCCGCGAGCGAATTCGCCGGACCGGCTTCTCCGATCCCTTCTACGGCCCGTGGTATGGCTATTCGCCCTTCGGCTATGGCGCTGGCTGGGGGCATGGCCCGATCGGTTACGGCCGATACCCCGGCTTCTACAGGGGCGGGCCGTGGGCGTTCGGAATGTATGATCCGTTCTTCGGTGGCGGTTTGGACAGCTACACCGTGTATACCAGCGGGATCGACCTCAAGATCGACCGCGCGTCGGACAAGGCGCGGCTGTTCGAAGGCAAGGCCCAGGCGCTCTCGACCTCGAACCGGCTGCAGTATCTGGTGCCCAATCTGGTCGATGCGATGTTCACCGACTTCCCGGGCGAATCGGGCCGCACGGTGCGCATTTCGGTGGCGCCGGAGAAAACCGCTTCGCGCTGAGGTTTCAAAGTGTTACGCATGGAGGGCGGGCCGCGAGGTCCGCCCTTCCCGGTTTCAGGCGGAGACCCGGAGACGCGGAGATCTTTCGCGCTCGCGGCGGCGCATAACCTCCGCGCCTCTGCGCGCTTGCGAGCGACAGACCTCCCCATTCGGCGCGCTACCGTGCCAATTGGACTAGGGCCCTAATTAGGGACTGTCCCTAATTAGGGCGGCCCCGGCCGGGGGTGCCGGCAAGCGGCGATTTGTCTTGACTGACATAACCAGATAGGTTAGGCGGCGAATCGATCCTGCTTTCGGGCTGGATCGACAAGGACCGGAGGCGGGCGAGACCGGCTCATCCTCCTCCTTGCCCTCGCGTCTGAACCAGGCGCGCGGGGCAGCGCGGCAGGCGCGGGTGCACGTGGGGCGCAGCGGTACGGTCAACCGTCGCGCGCGACGCCTAACCTAACGCCAGCTCCCGTGGGAATGGATGGCGGACCCACCGTCCGAAGGGCAGCAGACCGATGGTCGGCCGCTCCCGGCGGAACCAGGATAGTCCGCCTGTGAATCGCATGGCCGCGCGGCCGCTGACCGGTGAGCTTCGGCTGGGCCGGCACGGACCACAAGGCATGCGTGCGGCCAGGGATGGGACGCGAGCCCCCCGCCCTGGATCAGCCATTCCGCCGGCGAACCAAACCAGGGCCGAGCCGGACACGCCGCAGCGGGCGGACCCCGGCCATTCGCCTACAATCCCGCTGCCCGCTCGTCCCGTAACAAGGCACGTCGACTGACGCCGTGCCTGCCGCGCGGTTCCTTGCTGGAGTGTCGATTTGGCGGACGCGACACGCGTCCCAGGTCCGGGGTAGCGCCCGGATGTTTTTGGGTCCCGATTCCGCTGGCCTTAGCGTCCGGCGGCAGTTGCTCACACAAAGACACGAAGACACGAAGAGCGCAGCCCGCGCCGCAGGGCTTCCGCCTCGATGGCTGAGTTCGCATCAGCAGAGCGGCTTCGCCGCCGGCGCTTCCATCTTCGTGTCTTTGTGTGAACCAAAACCCGTGCCGCCGCAGCAGAAAAACGCTGCCTGTCCTGTCGTCATCGCCTTTGGCGTCAGAGCTTCGCGTGCCCTCCGGTCGAGCCGAAGCCGCTGCTCCCGCGCGCGGTCTCGTCGAGGCCCGCGACCTCTTCCCACTCCGCCTGCACCACCGGCGCGAGCACCAGTTGCGCCACGCGATCGCCGCGGTGGATGGCGAAGGGCTCCGCGCCGTGGTTGATCAGGATGACCTTGAGCTCGCCGCGATAATCGCAATCGATCGTGCCGGGGGTGTTAGGGACCGAAATGCCGTGCTTCAGCGCGAGGCCCGAGCGCGGGCGGACCTGGATTTCGTAGCCGGGCGGGATCGCCAGCGCTCGGGCCTCGCGCTGAAGC
>Ga0307492_10001084_pt1 | contig 11296 bp, 11 predicted proteins | sample SI3LmetaG_FD_202365 | JGI IMG/M metagenome (GOLD analysis project Ga0307492, IMG submission 202365) | Sea-ice brine microbial communities from Beaufort Sea near Barrow, Alaska, United States - SI3L | ecosystem: Environmental > Aquatic > Marine > Coastal | place: USA: Alaska | collected 2017-05-06
CATACGACCGTACTCACGTTCCATTTCTTTTTTGCCCTCTTCTGTGGCAAACTGCAGCATTTTTTTAAAATCTTTTAAGTCTAAAAGCGGATACTTATTATCGTCACAATACTTAAAAATTACAGAGGTAATACCGCTCTGCGCCGGACTTAAATCTAAAATTCTAGAAAGTAGTACAGGTCCAAATTCGCTAACGGTAGCCCGCATACGCACTCCTTCTTGATCTGAGATTGTTAAAATCTCTACCGGAAACTTTTTTGCGTTAAAAGGAAATCCTATTTTTTCGTGACGTTCGTCTATTTTAGGATGCCCAGAACTCGGTTGCGCAATCCCAGATAAATCACCTTTCATATCCATTAATAATACAGGGACTCCTTTTTCAGAAAGATTTTCTGCGATGATCTGCAACGTTTTTGTTTTCCCCGTTCCAGTGGCACCAGCAATAAGGCCGTGACGGTTCATCGTTTTTAATGGAATACGCACCAATGCATTTGTCACCGTCTCCCCATCAAGCATGGCTGCTCCCAAGTCAATCGCTTCACCTTTGGTTTTGTAGCCATTGGTGATGTGGTCAAAAAACTCCTGTGTATCTGCCATAGTAATATTTTTTATAAAAATAGTGATTGTCTCCTTGTTGTTGAAATTTTAAGGAGATATTATTAGCTAGTAAAAATTTTCACTAAATGTTATATGGACTGCAGTCGAAGTCTTATAGCAGCCTGCCTCAAAAACCAATAAGAACGACATTTGCCGTAGAAAAACTCGCGAGAGTAAAAAAATAGAAATTGAAGTGATAGCGGTACGAAGAGAAAAATAAAAAATCCATCACTTTGCTGAAAAAGATGGATTCAAATTATATTTTACACATTACCCAACGATCACCAGCTTCCACCTTCACGTCTCACATCAGTCTCGATCATTCCATCGCGTAATCTAATAATACGGTGTGCATTTAGCGCAATCTCTTCTTCGTGGGTTACTACAATTACAGTGTTTCCTTGTTGGTGAATCTCATCAAATAAATTCATTATCTCAACAGAAGTTACAGAATCTAAATTTCCAGTAGGCTCATCTGCTAGTATGATAGAAGGCTTATTTACTAAGGCTCTCCCTACAGCAACACGCTGGCGTTGTCCTCCAGAAAGTTGGTTTGGTTTGTGGTCCATACGGTCTGCTAGGCCTACTTGTGTAAGTACTTCTTCTGCCCGCAGTTTCCGAGCAGATTTTGATGCGCCTGCGTATACCATAGGTAATGCTACATTTTCAAGAGCGGTCGTACGAGGTAAAAGATTGAAGGTTTGGAATACAAACCCTATCTCCTTGTTTCTTATTTCTGCAAGTTCGTCATCGCTCATATTGCTCACATCTTTACCATTGAGCTGGTATGAACCGGCAGTACAAGAATCTAAGCAACCTAATAAGTTCATCAAGGTAGACTTACCAGAACCAGAAGGTCCCATAAGTGCTACGTATTCTCCTTTATTTATTACAAGGTCTATCCCTTTAAGCACCTTTACAATCTCTTGCCCTAGTGGGAAATCTCTTGTAATTTGTTTGATATCAATAAGTACGCTCATAATCACTGTAGTCTTTGGTTGGATTTATCCTAGTTTGCAAAAAAAAATGGCAAACAATGACGTAATACATTGTAGCATAAGACGCAAAATGCTTCACCTTGTTACACTCTAATTGTAAAATGTTCCTTCTGTTGTTCTTTTCTAAAAAACACCAAACCCCATTGATAGGTGTCTATGCTTACAGTCACTTTTGGGTCTGAACAAATCTCGTTCCAAGCCTCCGTCATTCCTGGGCTCCAATAAATATCATCAAAAATAATTACGCCATCAGTACTCATTTGGGGTGCTAATTTCTTAAAATAAGCAAGCGTTGCCTCCTTGCTATGATTGCCATCTATAAAAGCAAGGTCTATCTCACTTCGGAAATGTTCTGAATTGAAAAAAGCATCAAACTTCGTGGAAACCTGAGCTATACGGTCAAAACCAAAAAGCTCAAAACCCGCTCTTGCGATGCCTGAAGTTTCTAGACATCCCTCTACCGTAGTAATATGAGCAGAAGGATTCCCCGTATAAAGCGCAGCCGTTGCTAATCCCACCGAAGTGCCAATCTCTAAAATTTCTTGAGGTTTTAAATAGCCAACCAGCTTGCACAACAACCCTTGTCTTTTTTTTGTCATTCCAGCTGTTGTAGCAATGGAAGAAACTTTCCGAAGGTTAGATTTAAAAATACGTGATCCTACACCAAAGTCTGAAACTTCAATCTCCTTATGATTTTTAAGAAGCCAGTCGCGGTGTGCTTTTACTTTGCTGTAATTTTCTGAAATCTGCTTTGTGTACAGGCACTTGGTTAGTAAGTTATATACAAAAGGGGAGTGGACTCCGTGCTGGTTGCTGGATTTTTTGAGAAAGGTGAGGTATGTTATAAGTTGATTTACCATAAGAAGTCACACCAAAATTACATGAATTTCATTGCTTTAAAGAAATAAAATTTCAGAAGAAAAAAAAACACGAATAACTAGAGTTAAAATGCGTGTTTAATAGTTTTTAGACCACGATACCATTTATAGTTGCAAGACTAAGTATGTTTTTTTTTGCAATAACGGGCCATTAGGAAATTTTAAAATTTATTGGTTTATGTTTACATTTAAAGGTATAGAATACCCTTGTTGTGCAAGTTTAGCGTTGGGTATTATTGACAGAAAATCGAAGACAGTCATCTTGTTTCACTTAATAGGAAGGACGATGCGTTATAATGAATTGCGCAAGGAAAAGCCGACTGTTCAAGAACGAACCTTTAGTTTACAGTTAAAAAATTTAGAGGAAGACGGTGTCATTAATAGAAAAGGCTACACCTCAAAACCACCCTTAAAGGTAGAGTATTCATTGACAGATTTTGGAAAAACACTCATTCCAACAATTAAATCTATTGCGAATTTAGGGGTGTCTTTTGTGGAAGACCACGAAGGTAAGAGTGTAGTGCTTTATTGTACGCTCTCTCCATGCTGACTAAGATCAAGACCTCTTTCTTCTTGATCCTCTCTTACTCGCATTGTTAATAGTACATCTACTATTTTAAATAGTAAATAACTACCTCCAAAAGTAAATACAGAGGTGATTGCAAGTGCTATTAAATGATAATAAAACGTAGTTGTTTCTCCATATATTAATCCCACTTTGCTCGCTAGAACTCCGGTTAAAAGCATTCCTACTATTCCGCCAATCCCGTGACTAGGAAAAACATCTAGTGTATCATCAATGCCAGATTTATTTTTAAGATGGATTACCCAGTTAGACACTATCGCAGCAACAAATCCAATAAGTACAGATTGACCAATATTTACAAAACCCGCTGCAGGTGTAATCGCGACTAATCCTACGACTGCCCCTATACAGGCTCCTACTGCAGACATTTTTCTGCCTAACATTCTTTCATAAAAAATCCAGGTTATCATAGCGGTTGCAGAAGCAATATTGGTGTTCGCAAATGCAATAACTGCATCTCCGTTTGCGCCTAGCGCAGAACCAGCGTTAAAACCAAACCAACCAAACCAAAGTAAGCCAGTACCTAAAATAACATATGGAACATTTGCATGGTTTTCTACAGCCACTTTTCTTTTCCCTAAATAAAGTGCTCCAGCTAATGCTGCAAATCCTGCAGACATGTGTACCACGGTTCCGCCAGCAAAATCAAGGACTCCCCATTTTCTAAACAAACCGTCAGGATGCCAAGTCATATGTGCAAGAGGGCTATAAATAAATAAGCTAAACAATACCATAAACAGAATGTAACTTCTAAAGCGCACTCGACCAGCAAAACTACCAGTGATTAGCGCAGGCGTTATTATTGCAAATTTTAATTGAAACAATGCAAAGAGTAAAAACGGAATGGTACTAGAATAATTTGGGTTGGGTTCGAGTCCTACATTTTTAAAGTTTAAGTAAGTAAATGGGTTTCCTATGATACCGCCTATGCTATCTCCAAAAGCTAAACTAAAACCAACAAGTACCCACAGAACACTAACAACACCAAGCGCTACAAAACTTTGTAGCATAGTAGAAATAATGTTTTTTTTGTTAATCATTCCGCCATAAAAGAAAGAAAGACCCGGTGTCATAAGCAGCACAAAAGCACTCGCAACTAGCATCCAAGCGGTATCTGCTTTATCTATTTCTGATGATAGTTCTTGATAACTTGTTGCAGTAAAAGCACTAAAAATCACTAAAGCTGCTAGTACGATAAAGTTGATCTTTTTCCCCATTTTTATAATATAAAAATTGAATTTTTTTCTAAAAATTACTGAACCTACAGTAAACAAATAGGATGCTATCCTGTAATATTATAACCGCCATCAACGTGTCTTATTTCTCCGGTAATCGCTAGCTCAGGTCTAAATAGATGAACAATCTCATAGGCAAGATCCATCGGTTTTGCATTTCCTAAGGGGCTCATCCTATCGGAGGTGTTCACATCCTTCTCGTTTAACGTGGCATTCCCTGCTTTACTTCCCATGTAAGGAGAAAACCGAATGGCATTCACACGAATGTTGTGTGCTCTTCCCAGTTCATCGGCTAGCTCGATAGTGATTCTTTCTAATGCTGCTTTTGCGATGCTAATATTTCGGTACGGGTGGAATGTCACTTTCGCAGCGGCGATATAGCTAAGGGAACATATAGACGCACCTGGTTGCAATACCTTATGTTTTAGTAAATAATGAGAGAGCCTAATAAGAGAATAGGCAGATACATTCATAGTATCACAAAATTCTTCTTTGGTGACATCTAGCAAAGGTTTTACTTCTTTATTACGAATGGTTTTATCCATGGCAATTGCGTGTAGTAATCCGTTTAGTTTGATGTTTCTATCTGCAAGCGTTTGCGCAAAAGATGCTATGTTTTCATCTAGGGTAACATCTAGAATTTCTACAGAGCTATCACCCAATTCTTCTGTAACGGCTTGTTTAAAGTCTTCAAAGTTTTTGGTCAGGAATGATTTGGCTTTTTCAGATAAACCAATATGATGTGGACTCACACCCAGTCCGGTGCAAACTACCTTACCACCTTGTCTAATAATTTCTTTAGCGACATACATCGCGAGTGAATGTTTATCTGCAATACCTGTAATTAAAAATGTTGTATTTGAAAGCATAATGTTGTTGTTTAAAAAAGAAGAATTTTAATTTACCATTTGTACAAAGCTGTACCCCAGGTCCAACCTGCACCTACGGCTGCAAATAATAGTAAGTCTCCATCTTTGAATTTGTTATTCTTTAGTGTTTCATCAAGAATGATAGGAATCGTCCCTCCAGATGTGTTAGCGTATCGATCCATGTTGGTTTTTACTTTTTCAAAAGGCATATCCACACGTTTTGCTACTTCCTTTAAGATTTTAATACTTGGTTGATGTGGTAAAAGGAATTTAACTTCATCGATACTTCGCTTGTTCTTTGTCAGTATTTCGTTAATACATTTTGGAACGACATCAATAGCTGTCTTATAAACTTCTGGTCCATTCATATAAAAAAAATGGTCTCCATTTGAAACACTATCAGTAGATGCTGGTTTCTCTGATCCACCTGCAGGAATGGTAAAATGTTCTTTTCCAGTACCATCAGTATATAAAACAAAATCAAGAAATCCTTTATCTTCTGTCGTGTCTGAAAGCACAAATGCGCCTGCGCCATCACCAAAAAATACGGCATCTCTGCGCGTCCAATCTGTAATAGTAGAAAACGTGTCTGCGCCAATAACTAGTACGTTTTTGTACATACCAGATTTTATATATTGTACCGCTGTGGCTGTAGCAAATAGGGCGCCCGAGCATACTGCGGAAATATCAAAAGCAACAGCATTTGTTGCATTTAATTTTTCCTGTACAAAGCACGCGCAAGAAGGAGCAAGCCTATCTGCCGTTGCAGTGGCAAGAATAATAAGATCTATATCACTAGGTAGTAAATCTGCATCTTTGATGGCAGCTAATCCAGCTTCATAAGCTAAATCACTTGTAGTTTCACCCGTTGAAATTCTTCTTTCCTTAATCCCAAGATTTTCATAGATCCATTTATCTGAAGATCCAATACTTTCGAAAAAATTATTTTTGACAATGTTTTGAGGTGCGTAAGAACCAGTACCTCGTATGTAGGCGTTTATCATAGCTTAAATTAAGCGGGTAAAATTGAAACTTTTTTAGGTATTATTTGCCAAAAAATTACACTAATCGAAGATTATTGTGATATCGAAAACGAAGCGTAGCATAAAAAATGAATATGATAAAATTTGAATTAATGCGCTCGTGAAAATGCATTATTCATAATGTAGTTTTGAGAAATGTTCTGTATTTAGTGTGATTTAGAGTAAACTATACCTTTTTTTTAGTTAAAATATTGCTATAAACTCATATTTGCAAATGGGAAGCGTGTTTGTGTTTCATTTAAAATGTAAGGCGTCACGCTATAAAACGCTCGATGAAAAATTCTCAGGGGTTTTAGAACAATTGAAAAGTCTAAGGCATTACGTATTACAATTAAATCAAGCCAAGAAATACCTTTAATCTAATGATCTTCTTTACAGATTGATACACCTGCTGTCTGTAGTTTTGGTTTATTGACATTTCAGAAAGAATACTATCTATCGTGTCAGTTTCATCTATGGGCATCAACAACATATCATTCCCTGCTATTGATGCTAGGAGTGGAGCGTTATCAATAATGGTGACTGCTTTCATAATGTTTAGCGCATCTGTAATCACGAGCCCTTTAAAGCCTAATTCTTCTTTTAGTAAGCCTGTTACTATCTTTCTAGAACAACTGGCTGGCAGTCCTTCTGTATTGTATTTGGAGTTGTTTTGTATCGTAATGTGCGCCATCATAATAGAAAGCACGCCAGCTTCTATAAGTGGAGGATACACGGCTACTTCTTGTAAGGGCCCATCTATATACACCGATTTTTTATGGGTGTCTCCGCTCACTAAACCATGACCAGGAAAATGTTTTGCCGTGGCAATAATACCTTGCGATTGTGTTGCTTTTATAAACTGAGTGCTCAGCTCAATCACTTTTGTTTGATCGCTCCCAAAGCTTCTGTTTTTAATGGCTTCGTTGTTTGGGCTTACATCTGCTACTGGAGCAAAATTTTGTTGGAAACCAATCTCTAATAAACTTTCATTAATAATACGGGCAATAGAATCAGCTTGCTTCGTGGTTTTAATATCAATGGTATTCATCATAGGCGCACTGCCTTTTAACCTTCCGTTAAATAAGCTGGGCTCTGCATCAATAGAATAGAGTATCGGTAGTTGTCTTTGAATGGTGCTTATACTATTTAAGCTATCAATGAGCTTCTTGTGATTCTCTTTACTGCCTTTAAGAAAAACGACGCCGCCTATTTTATTTTCTTGCGCCAGTTGTAACACTGTTTTATCAGGCTTTCCTAATTCGCCAGCAGAGGTTACAATCATTTGAGCAACGCGAGCCGTATCGTTTAGAGAATTGAAAATTGCATCAACGCGATGTTCTACGGCTGGATTGTATTTATAGAAATCTACAAGTGGCGGGGTTTGCGCTTTTGCTGAAATGCACAGTAGTAAGGTGAATGAGATTGTGAGTATTGATTTAATCATTTTTGATTTTCAATTTGTTCATCTTCGAACTTAAAAGTACCATCATCAGCAAAAACGGCAGAGCCGATAATATAATTTTAATTAAAAAAATAAAAATGTTTAATCTCATTCAAATATACCTTTTTAGAGATTTCAGAAAGCATAGTCCCAGAAATGAAAATTTCATTTTTTTTTCTGATCTATGGCCTCAAGAAGTCATCGAAATAAGATAAAATAGTAGCATTGAAATAAATAATTTCACTTTTTATTCTTTAATAACTCTTCTTGTAATTACGCCCAAAGAAGTGTTAATTGTCATTAAGTATACTCCAGAACTTAAATGGCTCAAATCCATGGTTCCGTTGTTGAGGGATGTCTCAATTTGTACTCCAAGAATATCATAGAGTATCACATCTTGTATTGCTAGTGTCGGGTCGTTATTTTCAATGCTAATAATGTTTTGTGCAGGGTTAGGAAAAACACGAATCGTCTTGTCTAGATTCGTATAGCTAGGGTTTGACAGGATGTTGTCCATATACATACGGAAAAACAACCACGCTTCTTCGCCGGCATCGATGTCCATATTTCCCCAAGCACCGGGCCAATCGTGACCTCCGCCTGCTACTTCATAATACCATACCTCATTATTGTTAATTCCGTTTTGGTGCTTTTGAGTCACAATGATACTATCGTCACTAGGGTCTGTATCTGGTAGCGTTTCATATACTACGGTGGTACATTCGTTTTTGGCCACAAAATAATCTATTGTTGAAGCGATACTCGGGTATGCTCCCCATCCATCTTGGTTGTCAGGGTCTCCAGATAAAGGTGTTACTCCATCTTGAGAACCGTGTATCTCAAACAACGGGATAGGCGTGCTGCCATCACATTGATCCAGTATGTCTTGCAAAATCATGCCAGCGACAGGCGCTACAGCTTTAAACGTATCATAGGCTTGGCAGGCAAGCATGTAGCACATCTCTGCACCATTAGAAAATCCAGTAGCAAAAGTATAATCAGGATTTAAACCATGCGTAACTTGTAGGTATGCTGCTAACTCTGTTAGGAAGCCCACATCATCAACATCTTCGTTTGGATGAAAGTCATAGCCTACGTTCCAAAATCGATTGCCTCCGCCGTCTGTAGTTCCTCTAGGGTACACAACTGCAAAGCCATATAGGTCAGCAAGGTCATTCATGTCAGAATAATTTCTCATACTGCCAGCATCACCTGTATAGCCGTGCATTGCAAATACCAATGGCATATTTTCATCTAGTTCTATTGGTTCGTGGTAAATATATTGTCGGTCTATACCATCATGAGAAAAGGTGATGTATTGTGCTTGTGCAATAAAATGAGAACAACAGAGTGTTAAAACAAGTAGGACTAATTTGAAATTAAGTTTCATATGATAGTGGTAAATATTTTATAAAGTAAAAATACACTTTTATTAAAGGAAAATCTAAAAGTCGCTAGGATGCGATTTCCTAATTTCAAAAATCACATTTGAAAGATTGCCATTATCCTTTCTGTCTTCGATTAATTGAAATCCCGAATTCTTTCTCTATTGTTTTCATAACTGAAATAAAAGTCTGCGTTTTAGGACCCGCTGGGATGGCCATATGATTTGGGATTACCTTAATGTCTAGTGTTGTTAGCGTCCCTTCATTTTTCTGACTTATAATATTAAATTTTTTCAGTGCATTTAGTGCAAAACGATTTTCGCCAAGCACATAGTACCTTAATTTTTGTAAGCCCATTGTACCCGCGATAAAGTTTAATGTGGCAAATAGAAGTCGCCCCAATCCTTTACCTTGGTGTGAGTCAATTACTGTAATGGCAACTTCTGCCACATCTTGTTCCTCCTTGAATTTTACAAACCGTCCTATCGCAACAGGTATCGGCGAGGCACCAGACTCATCGAGGATTCCCCAAGCAACGTGTTGTATGCCATCCACTTCAGTAAAATAATTTAACTGAACATCACTTAACTTATTGTTGATTTCAAATAACCTGAGATACTTAGATCTTTCAGAAAGTTCGCCAAATCCTTTTTGCAATAACCCCTTGTCAGAAGGATGGATAGGTCTTACACGAAACCTTGATGCCTCGCTTGTATAGAAAAAATGGCTTGGAAAATCTGTAATCACTATTTGATGTTTGAGAACATTAATTATAAAATATTTTGAGACTACATTTTGAGGCTAACCTATTTGCAGCTACTTTATTGGTATGAAAAATACGAAGAATTTAGGATTTCTTCATTGTTTTATTCTGACTTAATAGTGGTAATTATAAAGGAATACAATTTACAAGTTTATCTGTGCTTTATAATAATAAAGCGAAGGATGGCAAAAGTAATTTGGTGAAAAAGTGGGCTAGGTTATAGAAAGAATGCAAACATTTTCACCTCAATACTCCTTATGGAATATGCAGTCTAAATGGTTTGTCAAAGGGGGTGTAGAAAACCACTAAGGGGAGTATTGTTATTTTTCATTTATAACAAAAAAAATCGTTAAGTATTTGATATTCACACTTATGTTGTATATTTAAAGCCTAACTAACACCTAAACGTTATGATTAAAAATTTTAGATTATTTGGATTTTTAGCAGTCGCTGCTTTAATTCTAACCGCCTGTACCACTATGGAAAAGGAAGTAGCTCTTGATATGGATGTCGTAAAGGCAGAAATTCAAGCTATGGAAGATGCATACGCAGCAGGTGAAAAAGCCAAAGACGCTGATGCAGTCGCTGCTTATTACGGTGAAAACGCGATAAGTTATGGACAAAACAAGCAACCAATCACCGGAAAAGAAGCTATCAGGGCAGATGTGGCAGATCGCTTGGCAAAAGACACTAGTGGTACTTATAATGTATATAGAGTTGTAGACATATTTGCTAAAGGTGATACAGCTGTTGAGATAGGTTCGTGGACGGAACTTGATGCTGCTGGTAACGAAGTTGATAATGGAAATTACATGTCTTATTTCGAGAAACAGGATGGACAGTATAAATGCGTACGAGATATGTCTACGACAGCAACTCCGCTTAAATCAGCTATGGTTGTAGCTCCAGTGGTTGAAGAATCAGAAATGTAGGCTATATAATTTGTGCTAGTAACCTATTTGTTACTATCGCTGTTGTCTAAAAAACGTTTACTATGCGCACGCAAGTAGGTTTCTATTTATGACAGGCTTAAATAAAAAAAGGCGTTTGGATCATACCTCACGCCTTTTTCTATATGTAGTTTTTAGGTCAATTTTTTACTTGGCTCCTTTAGTCTTATCTAGTTGATATTCTTGAATAGCTTGAGTTAGTATGTTAAATGCAACCTCTTTGTTGCCAAATCCTTTGGACTCCATTTTACCGGGCCCTTTATAGTTTGAAAACCAGAGCTGAATTATATCTGTAACTCCCTTGTATTGGTTGTTTAATTCCGCTATACTATTCACTTCAAACATAGGCGAGTCAATTGAAACCGCAATTAATTTATCATCCTGTTCGCCACGATCTTGTAAATATAATACGCCTATTAATTTACATTTCAGTACTTGACCTCTTTCTTCGGGAGCACCAAGAACTAGAATGTCTAAAGGGTCACCATCCCCGCCATTTTCTTTTGAAAGTAAGGTTCTTGGGATCATTCCGTAATTTCCGGGATATCCAATATAGTGTACAACTCTTG
>Ga0307492_10001086_pt1 | contig 11295 bp, 6 predicted proteins | sample SI3LmetaG_FD_202365 | JGI IMG/M metagenome (GOLD analysis project Ga0307492, IMG submission 202365) | Sea-ice brine microbial communities from Beaufort Sea near Barrow, Alaska, United States - SI3L | ecosystem: Environmental > Aquatic > Marine > Coastal | place: USA: Alaska | collected 2017-05-06
GAAAGACTGAAGAGTGGATCTGTTCAAGATCATGCTTGATGCCAAAGAGGGTTTCGGTGTGGGAGATAAAAAAATAACCACCGGGGCGTAACTGCTTTAATACCTGATTAATCACCTGTTGTTTGGACTGCAGATTAAAGTAGATCAGCACGTTACGCAGAAAGATAATGTCATAGCTGCGACCCTCTGCCTCCGGCTCCATCAAGTTTCGTTGACTGAAGCTCACGTGCCGACGCAGTTTGTTGGCGATCATAAAAGAACCTTGCTGACCGCCGACGCCCTTTAGGCAATATTTCTTGAGTCGCTCCAAACCAATGCCATCGTTACGGGCCATGGGGTAATGCCCTTCATTCGCCAGTGCCAATACCTTGGAGCTGAGGTCTGAGCCGTGCACGCGCCATTCATTTTGTAAGCCCAGAGCGTCGGCCAGCGTCATCGCCAGGGAAAAGACCTCCTCGCCTGAGGAGCTGGCGCCCGACCAGACCCGCCAAGCCGTGGTTCTTTTTTCTTGGGCTAATAGCCGGTCGAGGAAGTGAAAGTGATTAACTTCCCGGAAAAAATAGGTCTCATTGGTGGTCAATGAATCGATCAGTAGGGTCAATTCAGCATCGTTACCCGCTTTCGTCGCTAACGCAAAGTAGTCACCGTAGCTGGACAGGCCGTAATGTCGTAACCGGCGGAACAGTCGAGTTGCCACCAGGGTTTTCTTGGTCGGCGCCATGCTGATACCGCAATGGTTGTACAAAAAACTCTGGATTTGTTGAAATTCCCTATCATGCAGCGGTGTGGCCGCCATGTCTTTGGGTTTCGTATCGACCATTAAGGACTCCAGGGTGGTTTGCTTAGCCATTCTAATATAACCGTATCAAGCGTAGCATTGGATCGGCGGAGTGCACGTTTGACTGGCGAGAAAGTGGCCTCAATTTAGGGTATACGCATAGGCTAGCAGCGCCGCCTGTTCGGCTATTGAGCTTAGAATGCTTGAAGAGTGGCTGTTCAGTTCAGTTCAGTTCAGTTCAGTTCAGTTCAAACAAAGAGAGGGGTGGGGGCTGTGCGGCGTCACATCAAGTTCAGTCAGCTCAGGTTGGATCTAGCCCAGCTGCTGTTAGCGGTTGCCTGTAGAATAGTATATATTAGTGGTGATTTTCCATAAACATAGTCAAAATGACCATTAAAAAGCGCTGCCATTAGTATTTCCCTTTTTCCTGAATATGCAGACAGGTTTTTCAGGGTAACCTAAAGCGAGGCAGTATCGGGCAGTAAAATCGAGCGGTTAGACCCTATCTCGGTTCGAGATGACCCGGGTTGATAATATAGTCTTCTCAGGCCTTAGACAATATTGAGTCAAGGGCACGAATAGGGTGGCTCGCCTACGGTGCGTCGATATGTGTGATGTTTTGGAGCACAAATGAAATTCTTTTCCCACCGCGCTAATTTTGGCGCCTATTTGTACAGCCTGACTATAGGGGCAGTGACTCATTAAATTCAGAACCAAATTACTCATCCAGATAGTGCCAGCGATCGCTGTACCGATCCTGTTCAGTCTCTTTCTGATTCATAGTATGACCGCCGATAGAATAGCCGCAATGCAATTCGAGGTGTTGACCAATAATATTAATTATATTTTTGATAAAACCAGATCCGAGTTAAAAAGTATTCAATCGGTGGGTATGACCGATGGTACTTCCTTTCAAAATACGATCAAACCCAGCACCCTGTTCAATAGCTATGATAATTTTTCGCCGGGCAGTACCATCCTAATTGTTGATGTGAAAACAGCTGAGGTTGTTTTCCAGACCGGTGATGCCAAGAAGACTTTAATCGATGCAACACGCCTACAGACAATGATCCAGCAGCAGAGCGGTCAAGTCGAATACCGTCTGGATCAACATTCAGGCGAACATTTGAACACGCTGGCTGTCTATGCAACCTTTCAACCTTGGGATTGGCTTGTCGTGAGTATGGCGGATGACCACCATCTGTATGGCTACGTCTCAGATGCCATTGCACTCTCGGTATTGGTCATCGGTATCTTACTGCTGTTTTTGTTTGCCGTGGTGTATGTGCAAACGCGGGGCCTTAGCCAGGCGTTGATTGCGTTAGAGCGCGGCACAAAACGCTTGGCGGAGAATAATTTCGAGGAAAAAATCGTCATTGATGGGGGTGGTGAATTTTCTCGCCTGGCCGATAATTTCAACTATATGACAACCGAGATTGGTAGCACTCAAGAAAAATTGCGCAAGACAATTGTTACGGCCCAAGCGACTAGCCATCGTCTGCAGGAAAGTGAGCAACGTCAACAACTGGCGTTGAATGGCGCTGATCTGGGACTGTGGAATTTAAGGCTATTGTCGGGTACCTTGGTGGTCGATGAGCGTTGGTGCGCTATGCTGGGTCAGTCATGGGCAAACTGGATTCCCCATTCCGACAGCTTTTGGACCTTGGTACACCCGGAGGACGTTAACGACGTTAAAGCTGTGCTTGATGCCCATCTTAACGGCGAGACCCAGAGCTTTGAGATCGAATATCGGATGCTGCACGGTCGCGGCCATTGGGTCTGGATCCTTTCCCGCGGCAAAGCTTTCGAGCATGACGCGGATGGCCATCCGCAGCGCTTAGCCGGCACTAATATGGACGTCACGCGGAGAAAGGAAGCGGAGGCCAACTTACAATTATTGGCCGGGGTATTCAATCACGCGCGGGAGGGAATACTCATTACCGCCCTCGACGGCACCGTGATCGATGTCAATGGCGCCTTTACTCGCATAACCGGCTATCCGCGCGATGAAATTATTGGTGTGAATCAACGTATGTTGCGTTCCGGTCAGCAGGGTCTCGATCATTTCGCGGCGCTACGCAGCACTCTCTTGGAAAAGGGTTACTGGCAAGGTGAAATCTGGTACCGGCACGCGCAAGGAGAGGTTTTTCCGGTGATGCAGACCATCAGTGCTGTGCGGTCCGATAGCGGATCACTACTTCACTATGTGGCCTTGTTTACCGATATATCGGCGACCATAGAACACCAGAACCAGTTAAAACACCTCGCCCATTACGATGTCCTAACCGACTTGCCCAATCGAGTTCTGTTATCAGACTTTCTTCAGCATGCTATGGCGCAAGAGCGTCGCCGAGACCAGAAGTTGGCGGTGATCTATCTGGATCTGGACGGATTTAAAACGATTAACGATAACCACGGTCACGATGTCGGCGATGAAATTCTCGTGTCCATCGGTAAGGCCATGAACCACAGTTTACGTCAAGGTGACCTGCTGGCTCGGATTGGCGGTGATGAGTTCGTCGCGGTGTTGACCGATTTGGACGATGTGGCGGACAGCGAATTATTATTGCATAGGCTCCAGTCGAGCGTGGCCGAACCCAGCGATTGGAATGGTCTGCAATTGAGTGTGACGGCCAGTATGGGCGTTAGCTTTTACCCACAGGCACAGGAAGTCGATGCCGGCCAACTGCTGCGCCAGGCGAACCAGGCGATGTACCAGGCCAAGGTTGCCGGTAGGGATCATTATCAGATCTTCGATGCCGAGTTGGACAGCGCCATTCGCGATGGCCATGACACTCGCGAGCGCATCCGTGTGGGATTGGAACTCAATGAATTTGTGTTGTTTTATCAACCCAAAATCAATATGCGCACCGGGCAGATTATCGGGGCCGAGGCCCTAATCCGTTGGCAGCATCCAGACCGCGGCCTGCTCGGGCCGGGTGATTTTTTACCCTTCATCGAAGAGCACCCGATGGCGATTTTGCTCGGCGAGTGGGTCATTGAGTCGGCGCTCAAACAGATGGCCGTTTGGCAGGCGGCGGGCATGGCCTTGCCGGTAAGTATCAATATCGGCGCTGAGCAGTTACAACATGTTGATTTCCCCGAACGGCTGCGCATGATCTTAGCCAATCACTCGCCAGAATTGATCGCTCGACTGGAACTGGAAATTTTAGAAACCAGCGCGTTGCGCGATATTACCCGGGTTGGGCAGGTCATCGACGAGTGCACAGCGTTGGGTTTAACATTTGCGTTGGATGATTTTGGTACTGGCTTTTCGTCGCTGGTCTACCTACGCCGCTTGAAGGTATCGCTGCTTAAAATAGATCAGAGCTTTGTCCGTGATCTATTGCACGATCAAGATGGCTTGGCGATTGTCGAGGGGGTTATTGGCCTAGCGTCGGCGTTCAAACGTGAGGTGATAGCCGAAGGTGTGGAGACCCTAGCGCACGCAACCAAACTACTCAGCCTAGGCTGCGAGCTGGGCCAGGGCTATGGTATTGCCCGACCCATGCCGGCGGATGATTTCCCCCGCTGGGCCGAAGCATGGCGGGCCGATCCGACCTGGCTAGTGCTAACCTGAGCCGTCCTAAACCGGGCCGGCCCAGAGGGCAATCGCTGGCCCTACTGTTGGTGCTGAGCGCCATCATTGCGCTGGCACTGGGTCACGAACTCGGGCAGATACCGGTAGGGCTGATCTACCTGTATGGCGTGGCCAGTTTGCTGACCCTGTTGAGCTACGCTTGGGACAAGTATGCGGCCAAAAAAGGCTGGCAGCGGGTGCCGGAACGGACCCTTCATCTGCTCGCGGTTATTGGCGGCTGGCCCGGCGCATTGGTGGCCCAGCAGTGGTTGCGGCACAAGACGGTTAAAAGGCGCTTCCGGGTGGTATTTTACTTGACCTTATTGATCAACCTGGCGCTGGTGTATTGCTGGCTGATCAAGCGATAACCCCATTGATAAAGGCTAGTATCCCCTCGTTAGTGACTTTTGCGCGCCCCTACCGAGCCGTTACGGTACTTATTGATATGATCGCCCCCGCTTGAACCCGTTCCGCTCACCGCTCACCGCTCACCCTGTACTGTACTGTACTGTCATGACCGACCCGGGTCTGCTATCACTAAGATGCCGTCAGACTACAGAAAAGACCGGTTGTAGTTTAATGCCAATGTTTCATACTGACGCCAATCTGATTATTTAATATTTTTAGGGGTTGGTTATGCATATTGTTGTAGTGGGTGGGGGCGCCGGCGGCCTGGAACTGGCGACCAAACTGGGCGGCCGTTATGGAAAAAAGGAGAGTGGAAAAAAGGAGAGTGGCAAAAAAGAACAAGCACAGGTTACCCTGATCGATCGCAACAACAGCCACCTGTGGAAACCGCTGTTGCATGAGGTGGCCAGTGGCAGTCTGGATATGGGCGTCGATTCACTAAGCTACAGAGCCCATGCCTTTAATCATCATTTTCGCTTTAAGTTGGGTTCACTCAGTGGCATCAATCGCATTGAAAAAACCATTACCCTGGCCCCGCTGGCCGATGATGAAGGCCAAGCCGTGTTACCCGAACGCACCCTGGCCTACGATATATTGGTGCTGGCCCTGGGTAGTGTGACCAATGATTTTGGCACCCCCGGCGTGCGCGACAATGCCATCTTTCTCGATGCCCCGAGCCAAGCGGAACGCTTCCACCGAAAATTGTTGAATGGCCTATTGAAGTTGAACGGTCGCGCGCTGACCGAGGTCGATGCCGTGTATCGCATAGCCATTGTCGGTGGCGGTGCTACCGGTGTTGAACTGTCGGCTGAGTTGCACAATACCTTCAATATTATGCGCGCCTATGGCCTCAGTGAACTGAAGTCGGAGCAATTGAAAATATCATTGATCGAGGCCGGTCCACGCATCTTGCCGGCGCTGCCGGAGCGGATCTCGGCCTCGGCGCACAGGGAACTGGTGGCTCTGGGCATCGATGTCAAGATCAACACCCTGGTCGCCCGGTCCGAGCCAGGATCTTTTGTGACCAAAGATGAACAGGTAATTGGTGCCGATATACTGGTTTGGGCGGCCGGCATTAAGGTGCCCGACCAGTTTGCCGCTATGTCCGATTTGGCCACGAACCGAATTAACCAATGGCAGGTTCGACCGACGCTGCAAACTACGCTTGACGATCATATATACGCGCTCGGGGACTGTTCCTCCTGTCCGATGGCCGACGGCAAGACCGTGCCGCCGCGTGCTCAATCGGCGCACCAGATGGCCAGCCATGTGTATCAGAATATTTGCCTGCAATTGGCCGGTGAAACGGCATTAAAAGCCTATGTTTATACCGACTATGGATCGTTAGTGAATCTCAGCCGATATTCAACCGTTGGCAGTCTGATGGGCAATCTGACCCGCGGCACTATGATGATCGAGGGTCGAATAGCGCGTTTTATGTATGTGTCCTTATACCGAATGCATCAACTGGCACTGCACGGCTGGTTTAAGACCGGCTTGCGGATCCTGTCCGATAGCCTTAACAAGGTGCTCCGGCCCCGTCTGAAATTGCACTGAGCGCGCCGCCCGGTGCCACCCCAAACGCCGCTAAGTGGCGCCCAGGGACTCACCGGCTGCCGTTGTTTGGGCGATACGGGCGACCAGGAAATCGACCGCGCGCTTAATCTTAGGCACCAGGTAACGATGTTTTTGATAGAGCAAAAACACGCCTGGGTCAGTGTGCGAGGTGATGCTGACCGTGGGTTCCAGGTTCAGCAAGACCAGCTCGCCCCGGTCCAGATAGGGCTGGGTCACCCATTTGGGCAACAGCACTATGCCTTCGCCCGCAAGGGTCCTAGCCATGAGCCAGGGGCCATGATTGGAAATGGCCACGGCCGGAGCCGAGACATCCTGCCATTGTTGGTCGAAGTGGCTGAGCCAGGCGGTCGGACCCGTTGGGGTGCGAAAATAGAGTCCGGCATGCTGACGCAGGTCGGACGGGTGCGCAGGCATACCCGTGCGCGCCAAATAGGCCGGTGCGGCTACCGGAAAGAAGCGATTGTCGAGCAACTTGATCGCCACCACTCGCTCGTTTGGCGCATAACCGCCGCGGATGGCAATATCGATATCATCCCGGTTCAGGGTCGACAATTCATCGGTCAGGCTAATATCCAAGATGACCTTGGGGTAACGCTCAGAAAATTCGTCGAGCAGCGGCAGCAACACCAACTCCCCAAAGCCGACCATCGAACTAATCCGCAGGGTGCCCATAGGCTCGGTTTGATAGGTCCGCACCGATTCGTTGGTTTGCGCCAATTGCGCTACCAGAGGCTGAACCTGTTTTAAATAGTTGCGGCCAACCTCGGTTAACCTAACCACCCGGGTTGAGCGTTGGAATAGGCTGGCACCGAGCTGCTGCTCTAAATCGGCAATGCGCCGCGATACGGATGAAGCCGGCACGGCAAAACGCCGCGCGGCCTCGGTGAAATTTCCGCTTTCAGCCACGGCGATAAAGTAGTTCAGCGCGCGCAATTGGTCCATTCAACCTCCATTGTTGTTTTTAAAACAATAAACATTAGCTTATTTTGCTATATATGTCGGTGTTTATCTAGGTAATACTGGCTTCAACAGTTCGACAGGCCTTGAGCCGGACGAGCTAAGCCCCTTAACTCAGCATCCTTGGAGACACCCTATGTCAACTTACACCGCAATCAATTTAGTCAAACGGCCTGATGGCGCCGCCATCGGTCCTGACCTGTTCGACGTTGTGCAACTGCAGACGCCGCGCGTTGGACCGGGTGAATTATTGATCAAACAGACTCATATGTCGCTCGACCCTGCCATGTTGGGCTGGATGAGCCCAGCTACTGACAGCTATATACCGCCGGTTGAGTTGGGCACGGTGATGCGCTCATCCGGGTTCGGTGTGGTGCTGGAATCCAACCATCCAGACTTTGCCGCAGGCGACCAGGTCCAGGGCATGTTCGGCTGGCAACAACAGGTGCTTAGCAACGGTATCGGCCTAACCAAAATCGACGCCAATCTATCGGCTGAGTTGGTCTTATCGGTCCTCGCGCTGCCCGGTCTCACCGCGACCCAAGGGCTGTACCGTATTGGTCAACCCAAGCCGGGTGAAACCCTGGTGGTCTCGGGCGCGGCCGGTTCAGTCGGATCGATTGTCGGCCAACTGGCCAAGGCCGAGGGGTTGCGGGTGATCGGTGTCGCCGGCGGCGCAGAAAAGTGTGCCTGGTTGGTCGATGAGCTGGGTTTTGACGGCGCCGTTGATTACAAGGCCGGTAACCTGGCCGAGCAACTGGCCGCCTTGACCCCAGATGGCATCGATATCTATTTTGAAAACACCGGCGGCGAAATACAGAGCCTGGTCTTTGCGCGGATGAATGCCCACGGCCGCATCGCGGTCTGTGGCCATATAGCCGACTACCTGACCAGCACGCCGGCACCGGGTCCAAACTGGATGAACATTATCAAAAAACGCCTGACCATCCAGGGCTTTACCATGCCCGACCATTTTCAGGATGCACCGGCTCTGCTCGGCTTGCTGATGCCGCATCTGATGGCCGGTAAAATCAAATACCGGGCCCATGTCTTGGACGGGCTGGAATCGGCTATGACCGGCTTAAATCTGTTTTTCACCGGCGCCAATGAGGGCAAATTGATCGTTCGCCTATAGTGACTGCGCAGCGGTAGTGCACTCGCTTAGGGTGCGCTGCCAACCTTGCCAGCCCATTGGCTTTCTCCGCGCTGCGGCTGCATACTTTGGCTCCACTTCAAAGAGTTGAAGTTTCCAGTTGATGAAATCTTCACGTCCCCATCTGTTTTCCCTGCGCATCGCGCACGCCTTCCGAGAATCTGTGTTACAGGGCCGCTATCGCCGCGCCCAGTTACAGCGCGACCTGATCGCCGGCCTAACCGTCGGCCTCATTGCTATCCCGCTGTCGATGGCGTTGGCCATTGCCTGTGGCGTCCCACCCCAATACGGACTCTATACCGCTATAGTCGCGGGCTTTATTATCGCCCTTACCGGCGGCTCAGTGGTGTCCATTTCCGGCCCGACCGCGGCCTTTGTCGTCATTCTCTTGCCGGTAGTGCAGCGCTATGGGGTCAGTGGCCTGATGGTGGCTACGGCACTCTCTGGCGTTATTTTGATCCTCATGGCCTTTATGCGCTTGGGTCGTTTTATCGAATATATCCCCGAACCGGTGACCCTCGGCTTTACCGCCGGTATCGCCGTGGTGATCGCCACGCTGCAAATTAAGGACGTGCTCGGCCTGCCGGTAACGGAATTGCCCAACCATTTCTTGGCCAAGTGGCCGGTGCTGTTCGAATATCTGCCCGATCTCGATTGGGCCAGTGTCAGCGTGGCCACAGCGACCTTTGCCACCCTGTTGCTCTGGCGTCATGTCAGTAAGGTCTTGCCGGCTCATATCCCAGCGCTAATGATCGGTACGCTGGTGGCATGGCTGTTTGGCCTGAATGGCCACGAGGTGGCGACCATCGGCAGCCGATTTCATTACTTGGACCCGGCCGGTCAGCTGATGTCCGGCATTCCGGCGCAATTACCGCACTGGATCTGGCCTTGGCAGCTGCAGGCGGGTGACAGCCAGGCACTGACCTGGGACTGGGAGACGGTGCAGGGGTTACTGTCGGCCGCCTTTGCCATGGCCATGTTGGGTGCCATTGAATCGCTGCTCTGCGCGGTGGTGCTTGATGGCATGATTCAGCGTCGGCACAGCGCCAATAGTGAATTACTCGGCCAGGGCATCGGCAATATCATCGCACCCTTTTTTGGCGGCTTTACCGCGACCGCAGCGCTGGCCCGTTCGGCGGCCAATGTGCGGGCCGGTGGCACCACGCCGGTGGCGGCTATGGCCCACGCCGTGGTGGTGCTGATCGCGCTGGCCTTCTTTACCCGCTGGTTGGCCTGGTTGCCGATGTCGGCCATGGCGGCGTTGTTATTGCTGGTGGCCTGGAATATGAGCGAAGCCCACAAGGCCGTGCACTTGATTAAGCGTTCACCTAAGGAAGATATCTGGGTGTTTTTGACCTGTTTTAGCCTGACCGTGATGTTCGATATGGTCATTGCCATCACAGTCGGCATCCTGTTCGCGGCGGTGCTCTTTATGCAGCAGCTGGCCCGTCTGACCCGGCTGATACCGCAACAGGGTGCGGACGCCATCGGCCTGCCCGGAGAATGGTTTATGTTTCGCATCCAGGGGCCAATGTTTTTTGCCGCGGCGGACCGGATTTTTTCCGAACTGTCCGATCTGTCGCCCAATGCCAAGGGTATTATTATCAACATGGCGGGCGTGGACCTGCTAGACGCCGGGGGCTTGTCGGCGTTGTACAAGTTGATTGCCCAATGCAGCAAACTGGAGACCAAACTGATCCTCTGTGAATTGAACTTTCAGCCGCTTAAAACCCTGGCGCGCGCCCAGATGGTGCCCATCGAGGGCATTCTAACCTTTAAGTCGACCAGCTCCGATGCCCTGGCATTGGCCCAGGAGCGGGCTGAACTGGCCGGTTGAACAGCCCCCGACGCCCTGACGGGCCCATGGCGGCCCGGAGTCACCGGACGATCCGCCGAAGGGTCAGGCCTTAGAGCGGGCTTAGAGTAATTTGAATCGGGTCACCGAGGCGCTCAGCTGCTTGGTGATCGCCATGGCTTCATCGGAACGTTGCAGGTTACTGGATGAATGATCGAGGCTGGACTTAGCCAAATTACTAAGAGTCACTAAATTAGCATTGACCTCTTCGGCCACCTGGCTCTGCTCTTCGGTGGAGGTCGCGATCTGAATTGAGGCATCGGAAACTCTTTTTGTAGCCTCGACGATGCTGTCTAAGGCTGCTCGGGTCAAATTAGATTTTTCAACCGAGGAATTGACCGAGACCAAGCCTTCTTCGATGGCGAAGACGGCCTCCTTAACGCCTTTTTGCAGGCTTTCGATCATCGCTTGAATATCATCGGTCGAGGCCTGGGTTTTGCTGGCGAGTGAGCGCACCTCATCGGCGACCACAGCGAAACCGCGGCCCTGTTCTCCGGCGCGGGCGGCTTCAATCGCCGCGTTGAGCGCCAACAAGTTAGTCTGTTCGGCAATGCCTCGAATCACATCCAGGACCGATGCGATATTCTTTGAACTGGTCGCCAGGTCACTGATCGCCCTTGATGTGGTGCTAACCGTCTTACTGACCTGTTCATTCTGGCGCACGGCTTCGTTGGTGATCTGTTTACCCTCATTGGATAGGGTGTTGACCTGCTCGATATCGGTCGCGGTCAATTGGGCGTTCTGGGCCACTTCACGTATCGCAGCGGTCATTTCGTTAACGGCGGTAACGATTATGTCGACCTGTTCCAGCTGTTGGTTACTGATCTCCTGCACACCATGGGCGCCATGGTTCATGGCAGTGACGTTGCTCAAGACGGTTGCCGATTGGCTGACGATGCCCTTGATCAGGTCCGTTAGGCCATCGAGCAGGAGATCCACCTCATTGGCCACCGCACCGACCTCATCCTTGCGGGTAGAGCGAATAC
>Ga0307492_10001087_pt1 | contig 11294 bp, 10 predicted proteins | sample SI3LmetaG_FD_202365 | JGI IMG/M metagenome (GOLD analysis project Ga0307492, IMG submission 202365) | Sea-ice brine microbial communities from Beaufort Sea near Barrow, Alaska, United States - SI3L | ecosystem: Environmental > Aquatic > Marine > Coastal | place: USA: Alaska | collected 2017-05-06
TTAGGACTATATTTTGTTAAAGAAATCGTGAACGGTTATCAAGGAACTATTAATGCTATTAATATCCTTAGCGAAGAATCTAACTACAAATTAATTCTCGGTTTATCAAGTGGCGATAGTTTTGATTATTATATTCAAAATAAAAAATTAAATGAGCGTATGTCTTCATGTTTTGTCGAAGCCAATATTTTGGAATGCGATATTGTGGAAAATGACATTTTAAAAACAGAAGGTGTACAATACAAAAACGAACTAAAAATTGAACACGATATTCCAGTAAAATCAATTCAAATAATGAATATGAAAACAAAACACATTTTTTCCATCGATGGCATAACTAGAGATAACAAAAAATCTCAAAGTTGGGTTGACAATACTTCGCAATTTCCTGAATGGGAGATCTCCCTCAGCCCATTTAAAAAGATACAAACTTTCACATTTAAAGCACTCGATATTACTGGAGTCAAGTTTGAAGTTAATATACCATCGGTTATTGAATGATCGTCGTTAAGAAAACACTCATAAAAAATGATTATAAAAAAATAACCATATATAAAATATTTTGGGGCATACCAATGAATATAAATAGATTACTTATTTTACTAGCTATTATGGCTAACACTTTTCTTTTTGGTTGTACCTCATCTAAGCTAATTTACCAAATCGATCCGGATTTTTCTCAACTGACTCCGGCTCTAGAAAATAGAGAAATCATTTACGTTGAAGTAACTGACAATAGGAATGCCACAACTAATACTGCAACACTAACCTCCATAGATTCAGATATCCCCGATAATACGGCCCTGAAATCAAAACTCACTCAATATTTGAAAGATAAACAATTTAAAATTATTAACCGAGCACTATTAGCGGATATTGGAATCGAGATTGGAATTGTTGAACTTGAACTATCTTTGGATTCAGGTTTTTTCAAAAGTAAAATAACAGGAAAAAGCGAACTCAAAATTATCTTCCATAAAAAAAGCAAACAATGGTCAAAAACATTTAAAGCCTCACGTTCACAAGATATAGCTAATCCTGTAAACGAGTTTGATGCAACCGGCATTATGAATCAAATGTTAAGTAAACAATTCAATAGTATTTTTTCTGATGGTGAACTCATTAAGTTTATAACAAAATGAGATGTTACGTGAAAAACAATCACCTTTTAACGGTAATTATTGACCGTTTGTGAACATTTACCCGACAATATTGCTAGAATTGTTCCATAATAGTTCTAGTCTTTATGTAAGATCTTGATTTATTTCTGCTTTTGGGAATAAATTACACTTAAAAACGGACTATAAACCAAATTCAAAGTAAAAAGCCTCTAATCAATTAAAGGATAAATTATGATTAACAAACAAACATTAGTCGCAATAGCGGGTTTAAGCCTTGCACCTTTCGCTTCGGCTGATATGGCTGGAATAGAAGTCGGAGCATATCAGTGGACACCTGATTATTCAGGGACCATAGCTTCCGACTCTACTGGTTCGACTGGAACCAGTATCAATATTCAAGACGATTTAGGTTTTGTTGATGATACGCACCAAGTCATTTGGGCATCACTAGAACACCCTATTCCATTAATACCGAACCTTAAAGTTGTTTCATCTGATCTAAATTCTTCAGCTACCAATACCTTAACGGAAGAACTAGTCTTTGAAGGACAAACTTTTACCGTTAGCGAAGATGTTTCTACAGTAATTGATATGAGCAACATTGAATATACTGTTTATTATGAATTATTAGATAATTGGATAAATTTAGATGGCGGGTTAACGTTTAGACAATATGATGGTGTTGTTTCTTTAAAAACAGATCCAAACGGCTCGAATTTAGACGAGCATCAAAGCCTTAATTTTACAATTCCATTGCTTTATCTAAAAGGACGAGTTGATCTTCCTTTCACTGGTTTCTTTGTAGATGGAATTGTTAATATCATAAGCTTAGATGGCAATTCTCTTTCAGATACTGAGTTTTCTGTAGGTTATGAAAGCGAAATCGGTTTAGGTGCAAAGGCTGGTTTTAGAACATTTGCGATGGACGTGGATGAAAGCGGTTTATTAGCCGATATTGAATTCAAAGGAGCTTACATAAGCGCTTTTTTCCACTTCTAAGTCATTCTCTTTACTGACAAATAATAAAAAAACGGAACATTTATGTTCCGTTTTTTAATGTGCTCAATTTATTAACGAAGTAGACTATTACAAGAACAGGCAATCCCATTGCACTCGCAATAAGAAAGAAGCCTTCGTATCCCACTGAATCAACAATGCTACCAGAATAACCACCAATAGCCTTTGGGATCAGGGTCATCAAAGAGCTAAACAACGCATATTGAACCGCCGTAAATGAAACATTGGTTAGACTCGCTAAATAGGCAATAAAAGCCGTACTGGCTAAGCCTCCGGTTATATTATCCGCAGAGATGACTAAATACAGCAAAGTAATATCATGCCCTGCACCAGCTAAAATGACAAAAAATAAATTAGTAACAATAGTGGAAACAGCGCCCACAACCAATATTTTCATAACGCCATATTTAACCGATAACACGCCTCCTAAAAAACCTCCCAAAATGGTCATCACCAAACCAAAGGTTTTAGATGCTGTGGCAATTTCAACCTTACTAAATCCCATATCTTGATAAAACACGTTAGCGATTACACCTAAAACGATATCAGAAATACGGTATAGAGCGACAAAAAGTAAAATCAACAAAGCTAACTTTGACCCGTAACGTTGAAAGAAATCTAGAACTGGCGATAACAAAGATTCCTGGACTAACTGTTTTTCATACCAACTTGTTTTAGAAAATAAAATCAACCCAAATGCACCACAAATAATACTCAAAGAAATTCGAATAAACTCAATCATTAAATTAACTATTCGACCGTTATCTATTTGATTCCTTAATAAATCAAAAAAACTGCTTAAAATTGTCGAAGAGTAATTGTAAGTAAAGACGAAAAGACTGATTGCCACAATAAACAAAAGAAGAAATCTAAAATATTGAATATTATTATAATTGGTTTGTTCAAGTTGGCTTAGATTTTTTGGCTCGTTTATCACCAATGTCGTTAAAACACCAATAAGCATAACGCCAGCCATAATATAATAAGTCGTTTGCCATGCGCCATAATTATAAACCTCTTGCGTTGAACCAAAATTTTGCGCCATGATTAAAGCACCCGCTCCCGCTAAAATCATGCCTATCCGATATCCAGCAATATAGGTCGCAGCCATCAATGCTTGAACATCAATTTTATTCGCTTCAATTCTATAAGCATCAATAACAGTATCTTGCGTAGCGGAAGTGAACCCTAACATGACTACTGCAAATGCCATCAAGGTCAACTGTGTCTCGCCTGCCGATGGGTCAATACTGCCCATCCATAAAATGGCCGTAATCACGCAAAACTGTGAAAGTAACATCCAGCCTCTTCTCCGACCAAGCCAGTTGGTTAAAAATGGTATTGGCAATTGATCAATCAAAGGAGCCCATAAAAACTTGAATGAATAACCCAAGGCAGCCCAACTAAAATATGTCACTGTAGAGCGAGCCACTCCAGCTTCACCGAGCCAAAGAGACAGTGAGGAAAAAATAAGTAATATTGGAACCCCAGAAGAAAATCCCAAAAATAGCATGCTCAACACTGCTGGTTGAAAAAACTGAACTAGCATCGAGGCATCGTTTATTGAGGTATCTGACATTGAGGCTTCTTTAAGTGTTCTTTGTTTAAACGACGTTACATTTTTTTCGCTCGACAAAAGAGATTCTTTGCTTTCAATTACCATTCACTGGATCTTAATTTATTATCGTTGTAATGTGGATACTACAAGAAAGCTTAACCAAACCCAATGTTCATTTTTTAAATGCTATGTTAGAAACACTTTCATCAAATAAACTATCTAAACTGGCCGACCAGAAATATTTGTGCATTAATATTATTGGCTCAGGCAGTATGGGCCATTTGCTTGCTCTTTTATTACAAAAAACAAAACAAATAACACCTTTTGAAACGGATATAAATAATGAATTAGTAATAGATTTGTATGCTAGAAAACCAAGAAAAAGTGCTAACTGGAGATACCAATCCCCAACAGCTACTTTTAATCAAACAATTCAATATTATTCATTGAACCAGTGGAAACAGCCCAATTTAATAATTATCTGTATAAAATCGCCCCATTTAAAGGCATTGTGCCAACAGCTTTCTAAGCTAACCCCATCAAACAAGATCGACTCGTCGATTCCAATATTAATCATGATGAACGGAATGGGGTTAATGGAGACGGTGTTATCGTATTTTCCAAATAACCCAATATTTCAAGCGACTACTACACATGGCGCAAAAATTGATAAACACATACTTTTTCATACAGGTTCAGGTGATACCTATATCGGAGTTCAACAGCATCTTGGTAATCGACAAAATGGAAAGAATACTGAACAACTAAAGGGTATTTGTAAGCTATTAAACAAACAACTACCAACAGTCCATAAAAGTCAAAACATTGAACAGAGTTTATGGAGAAAACTACTCATCAATGCGGTTATCAACCCTCTTACCACAATTCATAATATTAATAACGGTCAAGTCACTAATAATTTGGCGATTAAAAATGAAGCCCTACAGCTTTGCGATGAGCTAGCTCCTTTTATTAAGAAATTATATATTTTTGATGATCGCTTGCAATTATTTGAGCAAGTTTGTCTTATTGCAAACCAGACAAAAGATAATATTTCATCAATGCGACAAGATCACCTAAAAAACAGGTTAAGCGAAATAGACTTTATTACAGGCTACCTATTAAAAACGGCAAAAACAAACCAGATACAATTACCATTACATACTAAAATCTATAGAAAAATCAAAAGACTAGAAAATAATTTCTAACTCTGTCACAATTTTCAGCAAGGTATCAGCTAAGCTCGCATTCTTCTGATATTCTTAAAAGCCAAATTATGCATATTTGGTTTAAAATATGGAGCATTGAATGTCACCCACAAACAAATCACTTGTTATATTACTTATCTCTGGGCTTCTTTTCACATTTTTAGTCATGGGAGGACAATCCTCTCATACTCCAACCGCTGAAAATGATATGGATGTCGCTGAAAACGCGGTAAGTCAATTAAATTTGCAATTGAACGATAATATTACAGCGATAGAAAAAGGGCTTAATAGTCTTTCACATAATGTAATTTGGCAATCAGCTGCGGTGGTTGAGTGGCCCAACTGGTTACGCTCTCAAAAAGAAATATACCAAGCCGCTGGATTAGATGTGCTGGGCGTTTACGCAAAGAGTAATGATACTCTTTACCTTGATAAATCAATGATTTTAAGTAAAAAGAGCCTCCCAGGCCAACTAGGAGAATTTACTCAACCGATTAAGCGGCTTTTTGAAAACAATACCAGTATTAAATTAATACAACTGTATAAAAGTCAGCCATCTATCGTTATGATGATACCTATCCGTTCCATAGAAAATGAAGTTATCGGAAGCCTGATAGGTATTAAAACGATTGATAATGCGCGCTTAAAAAGCTTTCATTACACCTCTAAAGCACCCGTTGCCATATTAAACAACAACAAAATTCATTCAATTAGTCTTGATTCAAATCCCGATATAGATGATTTTAATTTAGTACAGATTGACTGGCCTAAAGGTATTCAATCGAGTATTTGGCAGCTTTCCTTACTTGTCAGAAAAGAAGCCGTTGGTTCAAGTGGAATGTTTTCAGTTCTACTGGCTTTGGGATTAACATTCATTACAATATTTTTAGTTTGGCATCAACTCAGAACTAGTCAATCTAGTTTGATTAAGTTAACGGAGACACTCGATATTGATTTGCCTATTGCTGAACAAATAAAACGGTTATCAAGCCTACAAAATGAGAGTAACGAGGTAAACCTTCTTGATTGCAGTCAAGCGATCCGTTCGAGGTTTGAGCAACTTTCGCAACAAAAGAAAGCCTTTGCAATCGAAGCACGTAAACTACAAGAGAATGTTCATAACCTAAAAAGCGAACAAAAAAAGCTAACAATAGAGCGGGATTCTGCGGTTGCTGCACCTAGGATTACATCTGAGTTTTTATCTCGTATGGGCGATGAAATAACTACACCAATGAAGTCTGTAGTGAGCATGTTACGTTTATTATCTGAATACCCTCTTGAACCAGAACCTAAGCAATTACTTAATATCGCTAAACGCTCAACAAGAACATTAGTCGATAATCTCAATAATATTTTAGATTTTTCAAAACTAGATGCACAAATGTTAAAACTGAAAAGTATCCAATTTAGCGTTAGAGAGTTAATTGACGACTTATCTTCCGAGCTATCTCATTTTGCCAATGAAAAAGAGCTATCACTTCAAGCTAGTAGTGATCCAGATGTTCCTGCGACCATTAAAGCCGACTTACACCGCATCAAACAGATATTACGAAATCTACTCGGTAACGCTATACGCTTTACTAAATCAGGTGAAGTGTCGCTTTATGCCGATACCACAATGCAATCAGGTAAGCAGCTACTTAGATTTACAATTACTGATACAGGCATTGGGATACCGCCCGATGCCCAAAAAGGTTTATTTGACTCATTACAGCAAACAACCAGATTAAGTAACAGTAGTTTTGCTGGGCGTCTTAGATTGATTGTTTCAAAATACCTTGCGGATCTAATGGGCGGAGAAATAGGGGTTATCAGTGAGATAGGAAAAGGTAGTCAATTTTGGTTTACTGTTCGTTATAAATAAAAATGGCGCTCTAAGTTGTGTTCAGCCATTTAAATCAAGCATCCATCTCAAATCAAGATGGATATCCACTAGATCGCTTGAAGTAATTCTCTTTCTTGTAATAGTTCGCTAATTTCATTTCTTAATATTTCTAAAGGCATCGGTTTGCTAAAAACTCGATCAGCTCCCATTCCTTTAGCGAATTCCAAATAACTCTCAGGATCCGCTGAGCCACCACCGGAATAGGCAATGATTTTTAAAACAGGGTAATCTTCACGAACTTCTGCGATAAATTCTAACCCTTCTTTATTTGGCATTAGAATATCGGTAATGACTAGATCAGGGGATTGATGCTCAAAGCAAGCGAGAGCTAACTCTCCATCTTCAGCCATAATTGCTTGGTGTCCATCTAGCTTAACTACCTCACTTAATAAATGAAGCATTTGTGGATCATCATCGACCAGTAAAATTAGTGCCATTTATGCTTCCTCCCTACAATATCCGTATCATTTGCATTAACATCTCTTTAAACTCCTTGACTGAAATAGATTATAGCTTACAAAGTGACTAATTTGTAGTAACAAAACCAATCAATCTTCACTATGTTACAGCTTTAAAAATATATAAAGCGATAATTAAACTAAAAGGAGCTATATAATATGACAGATCTAGAACCGTCTCATTCAGTAACATCTCAGCCGATTGAGTCAATTTTTCAAAATACCGACTTCATTGCGCTCAATAAGCCGGAAGGTGCTTCATTTCATAATGAAAACAATTTAATAGGTTTTTTTAATTTAGCAAAACAGTATTTTAAAATTCCTTTATGGCCAGTACATCGTTTAGATAAACTAACTTCTGGTATTATTATCCTAGCTAAATCTGCGAAAGTAGCTCAACAATTTGGAGCTATGTTTGAAGATAAATTGATTGAAAAAACTTATTTAGCAATAAGTGACAAAAAACCAATAAAGAAGCAAGGTAATATTATCGGCGATATGAAAAAATCACGTAATGGAAGCTGGATGTTAACCAAGGGAAAAATAAATCCTGCACATACAAAATTTCATAGTTTTTCTCTGATACCTAAAATGCGGCTGTTTGTGATTAAACCTTTAACAGGTAAAACACACCAAATAAGAGTGGCTTTAAAATCTCTCGGGTCACCGATTTTAGGTGATTCTCGTTACGCGGGTAACAACTCTGATCGTGCTTACTTGCATGCCTTTAAAATAAAATTTATTTGGAATAATAAAGTGATTGAAATCGAAAATAAACCCACGCAAGGAGAGCTATTTCAGTTGCCTGAAATGCAAAAAGCACTAGAAAAACTAAGCTCTAATGCCAATCCCCTTACTCAATAAATAATAAGCTAAAGAAAATAAACCGATTATAAAAAACAAAATTAAAACGATGGCATTTTCAATCGGAATATCTGAAAAACCCAAGAAACCATATCGAAAAGCATTAACCAGATACAAAACAGGATTTGCCATAGAAACATTTTGCCAAAATTCAGGTAACATTTTTATCGAATAAAACACCCCTCCCAAATAGGTTAACGGTGTTAGGATAAAGGTTGGAACAATTGAAATATCATCAAAGCTTTTAGCAAAAACAGCGTTAACAAGCCCAGCCGTTGCAAACATCATAGAGGTTAATATAATAACAAAAAATACTACAGCATAGTTTTTAATCTGTAAATCAACAAATTGAGATGCAACAATGGTTACAATAATCCCAATAAATAAACCTCTAGAAACCCCACCAAGAACATACCCTAATAGTATATAAAATGTAGGCACTGGAGAAACTAATAACTCCTCAATATTACGCTGAAATTTCGCACTAAAAAATGAAGATGCTACGTTAGAATAAGAGTTAGTAATAACCGCCATCATAATTAAACCAGGCGTAATGTATTCGATATAACTGACGCCATCCATCAAGCCAACGCGTGAACCAATCAATTTACCAAAAATAACAAAATATAAGCTAGTTGTAATCGCTGGTGGCAAGAGCGTTTGGATCCAAATTCTAAAATACCGTGACACTTCTTTATTAATGATGCTTTTTAATGCGGTAAACGCTTCTTTGTTATAAACTTTATTCGACATTGTTTTGACCCTTTTCAAGCTCAGTATCGTTGGCATTCACTCGATTATTTGGATACTCTTTTTCCGTCAGTTGAACAAATAATTCTTCTAAACGATTAGATTTATTTCTCATACTAGTGACTCGAATATCATTATTACTTAACCATTCAAATACTTCATTGAGCGCTTTTTCCTTAGGTAAATCAAATTCAATTCGATGTTCATCTCTCACCCTAAAATTAACATTTTTAATTTCTGGTAATTTTTCTGGTACTCTATCAACATCTAAGACAAATGTTTCAATGTCTAAGCGAGAAAGCAATTCCTTCATGCTCGTATTCTCAACAATTTCGCCATGATTGATGATCGCGATGTTACGACATAGCTCTTCAGCTTCTTCTAAGTAATGAGTAGTCAATACAATTGTTGTGCCGTTTTCATTTAACTTTTTGAGAAAGCCCCACATCGTTCTACGTATTTCAATATCAACTCCAGCTGTAGGCTCATCTAAGATTAAAATTTTAGGCTCGTGCATCAAAGCTCTCGCTATCATCAAACGTCTTTTCATCCCACCAGATAATGACCGTGCTTGATCATTTCTTTTTTCCCATAAATCTAATTGTTTTAAAACAACTTCAGCTCTATTTATTGCCTTATTCCTAGGCACCCCGTAATAACCGGCTTGGTTAACAACAATTTGTTGGCAGGTTTCAAACTGCGAAAAATTAAATTCTTGTGGCACCAATCCAATACAACGCTTCGCAGATTCTAAATCTTTATCAATTGAGTGACCGAAAACCCGAACGTATCCGCTAGATTTGTTCACTAAAGAACAAATAATACCAATAGAGGTCGATTTACCTGCGCCATTCGGACCTAAAAGAGCAATAAAATCCCCTTCTTGCACATTAAAAGTGATCCCTTTTAGCGCTTCAAAACCGTTTGCATAGGTTTTTTTTAATGATGAAATTTCTAATGCATATTTGTTCATTAATATGGCCTTTCGAATTAAACACTTAATTCTTTTCGTCGTTAAATTTAGATATTGAATTTACAATGCTATTTATTCGTAGCAATAGATGGTTATCACTAGCTATTTTTATTGTTATAACCCCAAGGCGAAATCAATTGGTTTTCCACATTCAAATGATCAAGCACTCTAGCCGAAACAAAGTTAGCTAAATCATCCAAGCTCTTAGGTTTGTTATAAAACCCAGGACTTGCAGGCATAATGGTTGCACCGGCTTCGGACAAGGTTAAAAGGTTTTTAAGATGAATACTTGAGTAAGGCATTTCCCTTGGTAATAAAATTAACTGACCTTTCTCTTTTAATACCACATCCGCAGCTCGTTCCATCAAATTATTACTTGCGCCAGTTGCTATAGCCGATATACACCCCATACTTGCTGGACAAATTACCATTTGTTTTGGTGCTGCTGACCCGCTTGCTATGGGAGAAAACCAGTTCTCTTTAGAAGAAACGGATATAATCTCGGTGGACGTTTGACAATACTCGGTTAAAACGCTTTGAATTTTTTTAGGGGACTCAGGCAAGGCAAAATCCATTTCTGTCGCTAAAACAATACGCCCTGCATCAGAGATAACGACATGAATTTTTTGGTAGTATTTAACCAGGTGTTTAAGTAAGTTCATCGCGTAAAAAGCACCAGATGCACCGGTTACCCCTAAAGTTATTGATTTTTCTTTATTCATTTTGGTTTGCCTGTAAGGAACTGAATATAGGTTCCAGCTGTTTAAATTATCGCTGTTTAGGTTCTGCAGATTTATTTTTGTTCTTTAAGTTGTGCTAAAAGCTGCTCATGAATCCCATCAAATGAGCCATTACTCATTATCAAAACATGGTCATCTACTTTTAACTCTTTGTCTAAAAATGTTAATATAGCCTTAACAGAATCCTTAATCATAATTGGTTCATTATTCTTTATTTCAAGCTTCCAACAATAAGACTTAGGAATATGAAAAATGGTTAAATCAACCTGAGTAATCGAACTTAATAATCTATCTTTATGACACCCCATTCTCATGGTATTTGAACAAGGGTCAACAATTGCTATAATTCTTGCTTTTCCGACTTTATGCCGCAAGCCTTTGATAGTTGTTTCAATCGCCGTTGGATGATGAGCGAAATCATCATAAACACAGATACCATGCTCTTTTCCCTTTAGCTCCATTCGCCTTTTAACATTTTTGAATTTCGTTAAAGCTTCTATCGCATCTGCAGGCTTTACTCCAACATGGCGAGCAGCCGCGATCGCTGCCATAGCGTTGTTAATATTATGATCTCCAATCAGATTCCATTTTAATTGTCCAACAAATGCTGACTGAAAGTATATTCGACAATCACTCGCATCGTTTTTATCTTTTTTCACACTCCAATCAGCTAAAACGGTCTCGCCTTCATATATTGCTTTATCTTCAGAAACTAGTTTA
>Ga0307492_10001088_pt1 | contig 11291 bp, 5 predicted proteins | sample SI3LmetaG_FD_202365 | JGI IMG/M metagenome (GOLD analysis project Ga0307492, IMG submission 202365) | Sea-ice brine microbial communities from Beaufort Sea near Barrow, Alaska, United States - SI3L | ecosystem: Environmental > Aquatic > Marine > Coastal | place: USA: Alaska | collected 2017-05-06
CGATTGATAAAACGCTTGTTCGTGATAAAACAATACATTTTGGTTGCCTACCGCAATGACATCATTGTGGAACACACCCTGATCGATTAAATCTGGGTTTTGTTGCACATACACCACATTGTTATCGTTAAGGCCGTGTAATCTCACCACTGCCTGACTTGCCTCTAATGTCTGACGGGCAGGGAATTTTTTAGGTGCGGGTTTACTGGTATCAAAAGCATGGCGTCCATATACAAATATTTCTAGACCAGGTTTACCATAATCGTTACAAAGTCGCGTGTGGTTGGCTGCGCCTTCATCCCCAAAGTGTTCATTGTCTGGCAAGTGAGCATGATGGGCAAAATATCCTTTGTTGGCAAAAGTGGCTTGCAGAATTTTACCCGTGACTTGCGGTTCGAGAGAACGATGATATTTATTGGTCAAGTTTGCTGGGGTAAAGTGAATTTTGCCATCACTGGTGTCAGCACTAGGTGAAACCGTCGCGGCGTTGGCGGTCCACATACTAGATGCGGAACAACAAGCTTGAAAAATAGCCGGGGCTTGTTTAGCGGCCATGGCTAAAACGTTGGCATCAGTTCCACTAAAGCCTAACCTGCGAAGCGAAGCAATGTCAGGGCGCTCCTGTGGCGCCAGAACACCTTGAACCATACCAAGGTCAGCTAGGGCCTTCATTTTCTTTAATCCTTGCTTAGCGGCCTGTTTAGGGCTGCTTGAAGCGCTAGCATTATTTAGCGAGGCTACGTTGCCGTATGATAATCCAGCATAATTGTGAGTTGGTCCTACTAAGCCATCAAAATTGGCTTCAAATTGTTTCATTTAAACCTCTATTATTATTGTCTACCACTGGCAAATGGGCGATTAAAACCCGATGTTTATTATCTGGAATCGCTTATAAAAAACGAATTGTCGAGCATTATACTGTTTTAGTTTGTTATGCCAATCAGGCTGTTCGAAAATTGAGCAGCGTTAGCCACTGAAAAAAAAAGAATATTAGATAAGTATGAAGAAGAACTTGTTTTCTATTCATTTTGTCGATATATGTTAAAAAGCATTTTTGAGAGGTAATCGCCACATGGTGTATACCTAACCAATAAAAACCTATAAAAATCAAAGGTTAAAACCAATTTATGGCAAAGCATCTAGTCATTGTCGAATCACCGGCAAAGGCAAAAACGATTAATAAATATCTCGGCAAAGATTTTATTGTTAAATCTAGTGTCGGTCACGTTCGGGATCTTCCTCACAAGGCTGTGGGCAAAGTTGCGCCTAAAAAACCAGCAAAAGAACTCAAACTTCTCTCTGAAAAAAAGCGTGAAAAATATTTACGCGAATATGAATATAAAAAATTAGTCGATCGTATGGGCATTGATCCTAAAAATGATTGGCAGGTTCATTACGATGTACTCGAAGGCAAAGAAAAAGTTGTTAACGAACTTAAAAAGTTAGCAAAAAATGCTGACACAGTCTATCTCGCAACGGATTTGGATAGGGAAGGGGAAGCGATTGCTTGGCACTTACGTGAGTTGATTGACGAGCCAGGCAAAGAATTTCAGCGTGTGGTATTTAATGAGATCACTAAAAATGCCATTCAAGAAGCCTTTGCTAAGCCAGGAAAATTAAACATTGAAATGGTGAATGCCCAACAAGCCAGACGTTTTCTGGACCGTGTTGTAGGTTTCATGGTGTCTCCATTACTTTGGAAAAAAGTTGCACGAGGTTTGTCTGCAGGGCGGGTTCAATCAGTAGCTGCACGTTTAGTTGTTGAGCGCGAAAGAGAAATAAAAGCGTTTGTACCTGAGGAATTTTGGGACCTACATGCAGATTTAAACACCGCAAAAAAAATCAGTTTGCGGATGCAAGTTGTCAAAGAAAGTGGCGCAGCATTTAAACCGGTCAATAAAGCTCAAACTGATAAAGCGGTAAGTTTCTTAGAAAGCGCTAGTTATCAAGTGGTAAGTCGCGAATCAAGGCCAACTCAAAGTAAACCTTCTGCTCCACTCATTACCTCTACTTTACAACAAGCTGCGAGTACACGTTTAGGCTTTGGTGTGAAGAAAACCATGATGATGGCACAGCGGTTGTACGAAGCTGGGCATATTACCTATATGCGAACTGACTCTACCCATTTGGGTAAAGAAGCTGTTGATGGTTGTCGTGATTATATTAACGAAAACTTTGGTGATAAATATTTACCCGAAAATCCGATTAAATATGGTAGCAAAGAAGGTGCTCAAGAGGCGCATGAAGCTATTCGTCCGTCTAATGTGTTACTTAAATCTGAAGCCATTAGTGATGTAGAGCGTGATGCTCAGCGCTTATACGAATTAATTTGGCGTCAATTTGTCGCTTGTCAAATGACCCCAGCAAAATATGACGCTAGCACTATCAGAGTTAAAGCGGGTGATTTTGAATTGACCGCAAAAGGGCGTGTATTGAAGTTTGATGGTTGGACTAAAGTACAGAACCCGCAGCGTAAAAAAGGCGAAGAAGATTTATTATTACCTGATGTGAAAGAAGGTGAGAATTTAGATCTTAGCACTCTTGATCCTAAGCAACATTTTACTAAACCTGTGGCGCGTTTTAATGAAGCATCATTAGTAAAAGAATTAGAAAAACGTGGCATTGGTCGTCCTTCTACTTATGCCAGTATTATCTCAACCATTCAGGATAGAGGTTATGCAAGAATCGAAAGTAAGCGATTCTATGCTGAAAAAATGGGTGAGATTGTAAACGACCGTTTGATGGAAAATTTCGACGATCTAATTGGTTATGATTTTACAGCCAATATGGAACAACAGTTAGATGCAGTAGCAGAAGGAAAGGCCTCATGGAAAGGAGTATTAAATGAGTTCTATGAGGATTTCGAAAAGAAACTAGTTATTGCTGAAAAATCGCCTGAGGAAGGCGGTATGCGTTTAAATCAAGCTGTACCTACAGATATTGCTTGTGCAAAATGTGATCGACCCATGAATGTCCGAACAGCTAGTACAGGTGTGTTTTTAGGGTGTTCTGGTTACAGCTTACCCCCTAAAGAACGCTGCACAGGCACCATGAATTTAACCTCTGGTGATGAAGTCATCAAGGTTGATGATGAAGAAGAATTAGAAACCGAAGTATTACGCTCAAAACGACGTTGTGACATTTGTGGTACGGCTATGGATAGTTATTTGGTGGATGAGTCTCGCAAGTTACATGTATGTGGCAACACACCCACATGTGAAGGGATTTATGTGGAAAAAGGTACCTTTAAAATTAAAGGGTATGAAGGACCTCTTCTTGAATGTGACAAGTGTCAATCCAACATGGAACTAAAAAGTGGCCGTTTTGGTAAGTATTTTGGTTGTACTAATGAAGGGTGTAAAAATACCCGTAAATTACTCCGGAATGGGGAAGCTGCACCTCCTAAAGAAGATCCCACTGACTTACCAGAGTTGGAATGTGTAAAATCTGAGGCTCACTTTGTACTCAGAGATGGTGCATCTGGCATCTTTTTAGCCGCGCATAATTTTCCTAAATCAAGAGAGACTCGTGCCCCTAAAGTTGAGGAGCTTGCTCGTTTTAGAGATAGGATTTCGCCTAAGTTTTATTACTTGGCCGATGCGCCCGCTAAAGACCCTGATGGAAGTCCGGCTATCGTACGTTACAGCCGCAAAACCAAACAGCAATACGTGATGTCAGAAAATGAAGAAGGCAAAGCGACTGGCTGGTCTGCATGGTGTACCGACGGCAAATGGATTGTTGAAGATAAGCGTAAGAAACCTAAAAAATAATTTTTAATCTTAGCTTTGATTCTTTTACGGCAGCTATTAGCTGCTGTATTATTTTAAACTTAATAATAATGGCATTCAATTATGGCCCTCTCGTTACAAGAACAATTACTTAAAGCTGGTTTAACCAATAAGAAAAAAGCCAATCAAGTTCGTCAACAAAAACATAAACAAGCAAAAGCGCAAAAAAATCATAATGTAGTAGAAACCAATGAAGCAAAATTGACCGCTGAAAAATTAGTGGAAGAGAAGAAAGCCAAAGACAGAGAACTCAACCAAAAAACCAAACAAGAAGCTGAGAAAAAGGCTCTTGTGGCGCAAATCAAGCAGTTAATTGAAACCAATAAACAACCAAAATTTGCAGGCTCTGGTCGTAAGGAAGAAGTTGCCTGCAACTTCACCGATGGCACGTTGATCAAACGTATGTACGTCAGCCAAGTAACTCAAAAACAAATCAGTCAAGGCAAGCTTGTTATCGTTAAATTAAATGATGGTTATGAGTTAGTACCCACGCCTGTGGCTAACAAAATTGCAGAACGAGATGAAGCCAGTGTGGTGTATCGAGCTGACAATATTTCTGATGCAGATCAAAAAAGTAGTGAAGATGATGATTGGTATGCTGAGTATGATATTCCGGATGATTTGAATTGGTAGAGTTAAAATCGTTTTAACCCAAAGGTTCATTCATAAATGAACCTTTGGGAGAATGCTGCTAGTTTTCTTCGTGATTTGAATGACAAGTTCACGCCCTGAGGCATTCAGTCAACTAATTTGTCATCAATAGAGGACATTGTCTGTATAATGCTGTTGCAGAAAGCTTTTTTACTCTCTTAAGACTGAAGGTGTATAGCGAAAAGTGTACGCAACCCGAAGTGAAGTTAAGCAGACTTTTTTGATTACATTGAAGTGTTTTACAATAGAACTCGATTGCATAGCCATCTTTATCATGTGTCTCCAGATGAATATGAATATGAAAATTCATATTCACAGGCATGCTAAGAGTCTATAAAACTTGGAGAAGATCACTGTGTTTATTTATGAAGACTTTGATACAAATATCAATCGCAAAGAATCGATGCTCTATGGATGTTCAAGTCACTAAATTTAAAAATCTCCAAAAAGTATAACTTCATTACGGCCTCTTTTCTTTGCTTCATACATTGCCTTGTCAGCACATTCGATCAACATACTCTGAGTTTTTGCATGCTGAGGATAAATTGCCACTCCAATACTTGAAGAAATATTAACAATTGTACTATTGGTCATTATGAAAGGTTCTTCTACAATTTTTCGTATTTTATTCGCTACATCTTTTGCACTGTCAGAAATATCTGGGAGTACAACCACAAACTCATCCCCTCCAATTCGTCCAACGGTGTCTGTAGAGCGCAAACAATATTGAATACGTTTGGATACTTCTTTTAATAACCAATCACCGACGTGATGTCCGTAGACATCATTTACTTGTTTGAATCCATCCAAATCAATAAAAAGAACCGCTATATGTTTTTTATTGCGTTGAGCAGAGGCGGTAGCTTTCTTTAATATGTCATCGAGTAAGCGACGATTAGGCAGTTGTGTTAACTGATCATATGAGGCCTCTTTATCAAGACGTATTTGAATGTTTTTTTGCTCAGTAATATCATAATTAACACCAACGATCCGGATCGCTTTGCCCTTTATGTCAAAACTGGTTTTTGATACCGCTTTAATATAATGAACCGAATTATCCGGCCATAAAACACGGAATTCTGGACAATATTCTTTCTCATGTCTCAGGGCCGCCTGTATTTCCCTGTCAATATGCATCCGATCATCTATGTGTACTCTGGAAATCCATGCCTCATATAAATTTTCAAACTCTGATTCATCTAAGCCATACAATTGATACATGACGGAGTCCCAATTCAAAATATCGTTTTCAACATCCCAATCCCAAATCCCTACAATTCCGGCTGAGGCGCCGGCTTTTAGTCGATCAACTAATACTTCCAATGCCGCTTTCGACAGACTATCTTTTCTGCTGCTGCTTGAAATATTCAGCATCACAATCAGTAAAAGTACCGATAAAACCGCGCCACTGACTCCGATCAAGTTAGCTAAGTGGTTAACAACATCACTTTCAAAAATGGAGGTGCTATAAAACTGTATAGTCCAAATTCGGCCAGGAAACTCAATAGTTTCAACAGCTGAAAAAGAAGGTTTAAATTTTTTTCTATCAGAACTAGGCAAATAATCGTCAATTATTTTAGGCGCATAAAATAGAGCATCTGCATCTTCTGAATCTCCGTCGTATATTGAAAAATTTATAGCCGCATTATTGTTATTTAAGAGAATGCCATTAATAAGGTCATCAATACGAAATGGGCTGTATATATATCCGATGAGTGCTTTCTGACGCTGTTCTATGTTTTCAACAGGTGCTCCATCGCGATATAAGGGAAGGTACATGAGAAATCCATTTTGTAGATCAGTACCATCTTCCTGAACCAGTTTAATCTTAGCTGAAAATGCGATCTCGCCATTATCACGAGCGATGTCCATGGCGAGATGGCGAGACTTTTCTGAGTACATATCATACCCAAACGCACGCTGATTTCTTGCCGTGAATGGCTCAAGATAGAGAATACTGCTGTACTTATCGCGCAATCCTGGGGGGAATACATTAAATTGGTCGTAACCTTCTAGCCGCACTGTGTTAACAAAAACGTCTTTTTCTTCTGGGTTGAGCATAACGGCATAACCAATACCTTGAACGCCCGGCCAATATTTATTAACTTGTAAATTACTCACATAATGGTGAAATTCGAGACGACTAACTTGTTTACTCGATTTAAATAACCCTAATCCACCGCGCAACATTTGTTCATATCCCTTCATGCGCTGTTCGATTGAGCTAATCGTTTGAGTAACCTCAAATTTAAATAAATCTTGGGTATGGAGTTGAGCAGATTTGGTGGCGATGGACCACGTGATAAAGGTAACACAGATACTTAATGAAAATATTAGCCAGGAGGGTAAATTACTTCTGAAAGACTTGAAAAAATCATTATTTACGGCGCTCTTCATTTACATTAATTTCCCTTCAAGTAAAGTTACTTCCTACTATTGTTTGCACTAAATTTGATTTACATTATCTATTATTAATAGCTTGAAAACTGGTCAAACATGGCTGAAGAGCAATCATGAGCTTCTAACGTCGAAGTTCGACTGAGTATAGTTCAAATTCGGTTTTAATGAAATTATGTCCTGAAGTAGCCGCTGTGGATAGTATATTATGATAAGTGGACGTTAGCTCTGTGGCAAGTGTGTTCTGTTTCGACAGCTATCTTCGTTGCGTTCTGGTTGCCCTAAGTTGAACTTAGTGGAACAGGCCATTGGGCAGACGGGGAATCCGATTTATGCCGACATATTAGGGGTCCGCAGTTCAACGGGGCATTTGTTAGTGCTAGTAAGTGTTCTAGAGCCATCTTCACTTGCTATGTTCAAAATGGTTCCCGACCATTTTGTCTGGTTACTTTATTTTTTGCTGTTGACCATATTTACGGGATAAATATGGAACAGCTTTAGCTTGCCTGAAAGGTAAAGTGCAGCGGACGCACTTTATAAAAAGAGTCACTGGCTCGAAAGGATTCCAGTCAAAACCATCACGCGGACGCCTCTCGGGATGGTGGCGCGAAGCGTGCTTTTTCTTAAATATATATAGCCAGAGGAGGATAGACTGCAATTAGACATAGAATGTACAAAACCAAAATAACTCCCAATGCCATAGTCTATTGTTAAAATTAACATTCAATTTTACAACTGTATAAACTACTGTATATAATAATGGAATTGTTTGCAACTGACGACTTCCTATGCGTAAATTCCCTAAGGAATTACCAGAAAAGTACTACCTTGACCATTTCAATGAATTTGTTCATTTCATTACCCATCAGTGTGAGCATCTGTTAGATCAACCACACCAAAAATTTATGAAATGTTACCAATATTTGGGCCATGAAGCCCAATGTATGTTTGTCAGAGTAATCAATCGGCAAGGTAGTTTTATCACCTTAGACAAAATGTATTATCACGAGATTAAAGACTGTCCAAGTCAATTAGTCGCGCTACAGAAGGTCAATTTATTAAGAAGATTGAAACCTGAGGATATCCAAGGTTGGCTACAACAATTGACTAAAATACAATTACTTGAAATTTTAGAGCAATATGTTTCCAGTGGTATCAAAAAAAGTGCGGCAAAGCAGGTATTGTTAGATCAAGTGATTCATTCCTGCACCAATAGCCAATGTCTAACATCAGAGCTTGCTCAGCAGTTTTTAGTTAAAAATTTTGAGCATTGTCTAGCTTATTTACTATTTCTTTTTTTTGGGAATACCAGCAGCGGCTTAGACAAGTTTTCAATGCGAGATCTAGGCGTGTTAAAAACGCGCTCTGGTACCTCAGAACAAAACGCTCGTTTTAATGATTTAGAGCAGGCGCAGTGTGTTTTCTACTACAGTTTTAAACTCGGAGAAATACAACGTAACGAACTGAATATTCAAGCATATATATCGAATAATAAAGTACCAACTGAACACCCTAATGTAATAATTAACTGTGCTCAGTGTTATGATCTTAAAGGTGAATATTTTTACTTATTGGGCAAACAACTGCTGGTTGAACAGAATTCATTAGCCATGGAGTATTTGAGTGCTTCGACTCATCCAAAAGCCCAAGAAAAATGGTTACGAGAGCTTTTTAAACTGGACGAAAAAGATCGAGTAAAAAATGAACTGGAGCAAATCATCGATAATTCTCTGGACGATTCATTATTACTGTTTGCTGAAGATTTTTATCAACGTAAGTTCAATCAAGTAAAAGTCAGTAAGCTAACTGAAAAATTGCGGGACGACAGTTATACCTTAACGATTGACCAAATTCATAAGGGCCAAGTAGAGAAAGGCGTTAAGCAACATTATCAGCGATTAAATGCCATTGCGTTTAGAACCGAAAACCGTTTGTTTAACGCATTATTTGGATTGACATTTTGGCAAGAGCTGTTCAATGATACTTATTCGGTAGCGACTGAGTTTGACCGCATGCCAAAAGTAGTCAAAGAAAACATGATTTACAAGACGTTAGAGAAAGCTATCGAGCAACGTTTATTGATGTTTTCTGAGTTAAAAAGAGCGACTGCCTATTTAACTAAAATAGCGACCCAGTATTACGGCCAGCCTAATGGTATGTTTCGTTGGAATCCCCACATGATACAGATCATATCCACTTTTTTGGCAGCCGCTCCAGTAGAGGCTGTTGTCCAACATTTAAGAGCCATGGCAAAGAATTACCATGGCTTAAACGATGGTTATCCCGACTTGATGATTATAGAAAATGGGCAACTGCGATTCGAGGAAGTAAAAGCGCCGGGAGATGTAATTAGACCCAACCAGTTTGTCAGTATGAACGCTTTACAAGACGCAGGATTTGACGTGCGAATATGCAGGGTAGAGTGGTTTGTTGATCCTAAGCAGCCTTATGTGGTGGTGGATGTTGAAACAACTGGGGGCAAACAACCACAACATCGTATTACTGAAATAGGCGCAGTGAAAATGATCAATGGAGAAATCGTTGAGAAGTGGAGTAGTTTGATTAACCCCCAAAGGCATATTTCCAGTTTTATTACTAAGCTCACTGGTATAAGCAATGACATGGTCAAGGATGCACCTTTATTCAGTGAAGTGGCCGATAGTCTAGCTCTATTTATGCAAAACTGTGTTTTTGTGGCCCATAACGTTAATTTTGACTACGGTTTTTTTAAACAAGAGTATCAACGCCTTGACCGTAATTTTGTTATGCCGAAATTATGTACGGTAAGAGAAATGAGGAAACATTTCCCCGGACTTAAGTCATATTCATTGGGCAATCTATGTGAAACTTTTGATATTTCCTTAGAGAACCATCACCGAGCGCTGTGTGACGCCGAAGCGGCAGCGGCCCTTTTAAAAATTGTCCATCAACAAAAAATCGATACTGTAAAATAGTTACAAATAAATCGCCGTTGAATTTACCTAATTAAGTTATCATTTAGTCATAGTTTTTCTTGATTTTACTGTGTTTCATTATGCAAAACTTTTTTCTCATCTTGACAGGCATGGCTTGCGGCGCAATTTTGCTGGTTGTGTGTAAGCTCATGCTTGAATATCGACAGATATTAACCGCTAAAATATTAAGCTTATTATTACTAAGTGCAGCTTGTTACATGATACAGCCACTGGTAAATGACATATTCTATTTGCGACTGTTGCTTGGTGTATTGGCAATGGCAAGCCCCGCTTTGTTTTGGATGTTTGCCTCTACGTTATTTACAATAAGTGAAAGCAACCAAAAATTACACCAAGGACATTATCTTGGATTGGGTGTTTGTATCGCCTTAGGTACCTATCAATGTTTTCAATCTCCCGCAGAGTTAGGTGGTTCAATCGTTCACCTTGTTTCACTTGTTGTAACCAGCACTATTACTATTTTGGGGTTATTAGATGTGTTCCGTCATTGGCAATCTGATTTGGTTGAGTGCCGCCGATTCTTACGATTGAGTTTGTCAGTAACCACTGGGGCTTTTTTATTGTTTATTGTGGTTAACGAATTTATATATGGGCACGGTGAATTCCCAGTGGTTTTGAATTATCTTAATATTATTGTTATCAGTATTTTTGCTATGGCATTTGGGTATATTATTTTGGTTTCCAACACAAACATATTAATGGAATCGATTGATGAGTTGACGCCGTCTTTAGTCAAAGACGACATACCTAAGCCTTCATTAGCAGACCGCCAGTGGTTAGATAAGTTAACCAATGCAATGGAGCAGGAGTTTTATTATCGGCAGGTTGATTTAACTATTAAGAGCCTCTCAGAATACCTCAAAATTCCCGAACATCAACTTAGACGACTGATTAATCAACATCTTGGTTATCGAAATTTTAATGATTATTTAAATCGCTACAGAGTGAGAGATGCCGCACAACGTCTGTCGGATCCAAAATTGGTCAGGCTCCCAATCCTAACTATTGCTATAGAATCCGGTTACGCTTCATTGACTACGTTTAACAAAGCATTTAAAACACTTATAACCATGACGCCAAGCGAGTTTCGTAGAATAAGTGGTCTAGGCGACTCACCAGATCTGACCGATTTCTAGTTTTCTATCACCGATTTTGAAAATATATACAGGATTTCGGAATCGGTGAGACAAATTATCGATTTTCCATTTGAATGAGTATGTCAACTCAATCAACTAATTAGGAAAACCAATGACTAAACTTCTAAAACCACTATTAATGGCGTGTGCATTAAACGTAATTGTCTCTTCAGCCGCAATAGCACAAGCTGAATTAAGTAAGGAAGAGGTAAAAGAACAGGTTATTGGGGCTTGTCAAAATGAGGCCAAAAGGCGTTACGGGGAAGACTCAATTCAATATATTAGCCATAGGACTAAATGGATGAAAGCCATGGGTGGGGCGTTAGTAAAAATGAAAATTAAAC
>Ga0307492_10001090_pt1 | contig 11274 bp, 9 predicted proteins | sample SI3LmetaG_FD_202365 | JGI IMG/M metagenome (GOLD analysis project Ga0307492, IMG submission 202365) | Sea-ice brine microbial communities from Beaufort Sea near Barrow, Alaska, United States - SI3L | ecosystem: Environmental > Aquatic > Marine > Coastal | place: USA: Alaska | collected 2017-05-06
CAATAATCATTGTTGTTTCTAATCCAATGGACACAATGACGTATTTAGTTCACAAAACAACTGGGTTGCCTAGAAATAGAATTATTGGAATGGGTGGAGCTTTAGATTCTGCACGTTTCAAATATAGATTAGCAGAAGCATTAGAAGCACCTATTTCTGATGTTGACGGAATGGTAATTGGTGGTCACTCAGACAAAGGAATGGTTCCTTTAACGCGTTTAGCGACAAGAAATTCAGTTCCTGTTTCTCAGTTTATTTCTAAAGAAAGATTAGAACAAGTTTTACAAGACACTAAAGTTGGGGGAGCTACATTAACTGGATTATTAGGAACTTCTGCTTGGTATGCGCCAGGTGCTGCAGTTTCTGGATTAGTACAAGCAATTGCTTGTGATCAAAAGAAAATATTTCCTTGTTCTGTTCTATTAGAAGGAGAATATGGACTAAACGACTTGTGTATCGGAGTTCCTGTTGTATTAGGGAAAAACGGTATTGAACGTATTGTTGAAATTGAATTGAGTGTTGAGGAAAAAGCACAAATGCAAGATTCTGCTCAAGGAGTTAAAGCTACAAATGGATTGTTAGAATTGTAATTCTAACTTTTATATAACATAAAAAACCAGCCAATTGGCTGGTTTTTTATGTTATTATTTTTTCTTCTCAAAAACTATGACAACCCCGAAATAACACCATTATTATCAATAGTCATTCCTTCAGAAGCTGGCCTAGCTGGTAAACCTGGCATGCGCATCATTTTCCCTAAAACAGGAATGATAAATTGTGCTCCGGCAGCAATTTCTATTTCTCTCACAGTAACGAAAAAACCTGTTGGTCTCCCAATTAATTTATCATCATCTGAAAAAGATTTTTGTGTTTTTGCCATACAAATTGCAAAATCATTAAATCCTAAACGATCTATTCTACGTAAATTTAATTCTGCTTTTTTATCATAAATAACACTATCAGCGCCATAAATTTCTTTCGCAATTATTTCAATTTTCTCTTTTACAGGACTTTTCCAATCGTATAAAGGCTTAAACTGTGTTGCTTTATTTTCAACCACATCTACAACTGCTTTAGCTAATTCTCTCGTTCCTTCTCCTCCTTTAGCCCATCCTTCAGACAAAACAGCTTCCACTCCTAAAGCTGTACAGGTGTTTTTTACAAATTGAACTTCTTCATCAGAATCTGAAATAAAAGAATTGATAGCAACTACTGGCTCAATATTAAACTTTCGGATATTTTCTATATGCTTTTCAAGGTTCTTAAACCCTGCTGTTACTTTCTCTAAACTTGGCGTGTTATATTCATCTGGTTTTGCTCCTCCATGATGACGTAACGCTCTAATTGTTGCAACAAGAACAACACATTTCGGATTTAATCCCGCGAAAGAGGATTTAATATTTAAGAATTTTTCAGCTCCTAAATCTGCACCAAAACCTGCTTCAGTTACCACATAATTAGACAATGACAATCCCATTTTAGTTGCTAAAATCGTATTTGTTCCTTGCGCTATATTCGCAAAAGGACCACCGTGAATAATAGCAGGATTCTCTTCTAATGTCTGTACTAAGTTTGGCTTGATGGCATCTTTCAGTAAAATTGTCATCGCATTTTCTGCTTTTAAATCACGCGCAAAAATTGGTTTCTTATCAAATGTAAAACCAATAAAAATATCTCCTAAGCGTTTCTTTAAATTTTCAAAATCTGTTGCCATACAAAGTATTGCCATTACTTCTGATGCGGGTGTAATATTGAATCCATCTTGTCTAGGGATTCCGTTTGCCGTTCCCCCTAAGCCAATTGTAATATCACGCAACGCTCTATCATTCATATCAATTACACGTTTCCATAAAATAGTACGCGGATCAATATTTAAATTACCGACCTTGCTTTGTAAATTATTATCTATCAAAGCAGACAATAAGTTATTCGCTTTTTCAACGGCATTAAAATCACCAGTAAAATGCAAATTAATATCTTCCATCGGCACAACTTGTGAATAACCACCACCTGCTGCTCCTCCTTTAATTCCAAATACAGGACCTAAAGACGGCTCTCGTAAAACTACCGCTGCTTGTTTCCCTATCTTATTTAACCCTTCTGTTAAACCAATAGAAACCGTTGTTTTCCCTTCTCCTGCAGGAGTTGGGGTTAAAGCTGTAACTAAAACTAAATTGTTGTTTTTTATCTTACTCTCATCAATCAAATCTAAAGGCAACTTGGCTTTGTATTTACCATACATTTCCATAGTATCTTCTTCTATATTTAATTTTACAGCGATTTCTTTGATGTGCACTAATTTTTTAGCTTGTGCAATTTCTATATCTGATTGATGAGCCATTCTTAACTATTTTGATTAATAAATTTTCCTTTTCAGGCTAGTAAATATATAAAAAAAAGGGATTTAAAAACCTTGATTTATTTTAAAGGTTTAAAAAACAAGATTCCTTGTGTACAAATATGACAAAACAATTGGTTACTCTTTATTGAAATACTATATTTGCACGTTTTTTACAAAGAAGTTGATTAAAAATTATAGAGAAGATGCAAAACAAAGGACTGATTAGATTATTCGCTATTCTTTTTGGAATAGTAAGTTTATACCAACTATCATTTACATATTTCGCAGGGAATGTAGAGGATGATGCAAAAGCCTACGCTAAGGCAAAAGTTACCGATAATGACGGTAAAGCACTAGCCGATTTTGAAAAAAGATATTTAGATAGTATAGGAAATGCTAAAACTATTAATTTAGGTTTTGCTGACTATAGCTATAACGATATTAAAGACAAAGAGATGAATCTTGGTCTTGATTTAAAAGGAGGTATTAACGCTGTATTACAAGTTTCTGTAAAAGATATCTTAATCGGATTATCTAATGAATCTAAAAACCCAGCATTTACTGAAGCTTTAGTTGCTGCAGATGCTGCCTTAAAAAACAGCTCTGATACGTACTTAAACTTATTTTTTATTGAATTTGAAAAAGTAGCGAACGGAACTAACTTAAGTGATCCTTCTATTTTCGGAACTAAAAACTTAGCCGAAAAAGGAATCAACTTTAATAAGACAAACGCTGAAATAAAGCCAATCATTCAAACAGAAATTGACAATTCTATTAATACTGCTTTTGAAGTATTACGTAGTAGAATTGACAAATTTGGTGTAACTCAACCTAACATTCAACGTTTAGGTAATTCTGGTCGAATTCAAATTGAATTACCAGGGGCTAAAGACATTGCTCGTGTAAGTAGATTATTAGAAAGCACAGCTAAATTGCAATTTTGGGAAGTATATACAAATGTAGAAGTACAAAACTTTTTCTTCTCTGCAAACACTAAAGTTACTGAGATTTTAAAGGTAGATGCTCCAAAAACTACTGAAGAGGTAATCAAAAAGGACAATATTGATGCTTTATTAGGCGCTAAAGATTCTACAGCAACTACAATTCAAAAAACATTATTTACGTACTTATCTCCAAACGTAGCTCAAAACCAACAACAAATTAGCTCTTTAGTTGCAAATGCTAAAGTATCTGATACAGCTATGGTAAATAAATTACTAGCCAACAAAGACGTTAGAGCTTTATTGCCAGATAACTTAAGATATGTAAAATTCTTATGGGATTACAAAGCACAACCAAATGCAGATAAATCTGCAGAAATAATTGGTTTATACGCAATAAAATCTAACAGAAAAGACAAAGCAACTATTGAAGGTGATGTTATCTTAGATGCATCTCAAGAGTTTGATCAATTAGGGAACAAACCAGAAGTAAGCATGACCATGAATAGCACAGGTTCTAAACAATGGGAAAAAATGACTACAGATAATGCTGGGAAATTTGTTGCTGTAGTATTAGACGATTATGTGTATACTGCTCCTTCTGTAAACCAACCAATTACTGGTGGTAGAACTTCTATTTCTGGAGGATCTATGACTGTGACTGAAGCACAAGATATTGCTACCGTTTTAAAAGCTGGTAAATTACCTGCTGCTGCAAGAATTATTGAATCTAGTGTTGTTGGACCTTCTTTAGGTCAAGAATCTATTGATAAATCTTTCAACTCTTTTGGATTAGCAATTTCATTGGTATTAATATGGATGTTCTTTTACTACGGTAAAGCGGGTCTTTATGCAAACATTGCATTACTAGTAAACATCTTATTTATCTTCGGAATTTTAGCATCGTTTAGTGCTGTATTAACATTACCCGGAATTGCAGGTATTATCTTAACAATTGGTATGTCTGTAGATGCAAACGTAATTATATTCGAAAGAATTAAAGAAGGTTTAAGAGGTGGTAAAGGATTAAAATTAGCTGTAGAAGAAGGATTTAGTGTTAAAGGAGCTTTATCAGCAATTATTGACGCAAACATTACAACCTTATTAACAGGTATGATCTTATATATTTTCGGAACAGGATCAATTAAAGGATTTGCTTTAACATTAATGATTGGTATTGCAACATCATTATTTACAGCGATATTTATTACACGTATGTTAATTGACAATGCTGCTAATAAAAACAGCAAGTTACCATTCAATACATCTGTTTCTAAAAACTGGTTCCAAAACATCAATATTCAATTCTTAAGAAAACGTAAGATTGGATACATTGTTTCTGGAATGATTATTTTAGGAGGGATTATTTCTATTTCAACGCTAGGATTAAAACAAGGAGTTGACTTTAAAGGAGGACGTTCTTACATGGTTCGTTTTGATAAAGCAATGAATTCTGATGATATTAAAAATGAATTAACAGCAGTATTTAATGGAGCTCCAGAAGTAAAAACATATGGTGCAGATAATCAATTAAAAATAACAACTGCTTTTAAAATTGATGACGAAGGGAAAACAGCAGATGAAGAAGTACAATTTGCTTTATACAACGGATTAAAATCTCACATAGGAACGACAACATACGAAAACTTTAAACCAGGCTTCGAAAAAGCGGAAAACGCTAGCGGAATTATGAGTTACAGAAAAGTAGATCCAACAATTGCAGATGATATTAAATCATCAGCATTATGGGCTGTATTTGGTTCATTGATTGTAGTATTCTTATACATCTTATTACGTTTTAGAAAAGTATCATTTAGTATAGGTGCTGTAGTTGCAGTATTCCACGATGTGTTAATCGTATTAGGTATCTTCTCTATTGCATATAGTATAATGCCATTTGATATGGAAATTAATCAATCATTTATTGCAGCCATCTTAACAGTAGTTGGATACTCGCTGAATGATACGGTGGTGATTTTTGATAGAATTAGAGAATTTACAGGTCTTCATACAAAATGGAAATATACAGAAGTAGTAGACAAAGCCTTAAGTAGTACTTTAGGAAGAACAATCAATACTTCTTTAACAACATTATTAGTAATGTTGGCAATCTTCTTCTTTGGAGGAGATTCAATTAAAGGATTTATGTTTGCATTAATTGTTGGTGTAATAGTAGGTACGTACTCATCATTATTTATTGCAACGCCTATTATGTTTGATTTCTCTAAAAAGGAAGAAAAAGAATAAATAGTATAGACAATTATAAATCAACCGTTTTGAACTAAATTCAAAACGGTTTTTTCATTCAATAACAAGCACGTATCTTTGCAAAATGAGCACAATTAAACTACACGATTTATACTTCACCCCTTTTATAAAGGAAGAAGAAATCAATAGCATTGTTCAAGGTTTAGTAAAACAGGTAACAGAAGACTGCAAAGGAGAAACACCTTTGTTTATCGGGATCTTAAATGGTTCTTTTATGTTTGTTTCTGACTTTGTAAAATCTTACAAAGAAGATTGTGAAGTTTCATTTGTAAAGTTAGCCTCATATGAAGGAACTTCTACAACTGAAAAAGTAAGACAACTTGTTGGCCTTAATGAAAACTTAGAAGGCAGAACTGTAGTGATTTTAGAAGACATTGTTGATACAGGAAATACACTACAAGAGATTTACGAAATATTTAAAGACAAAAAAGTAAAGCAATTAAAAATTGCGACCCTTTTCTTTAAACCAGATGTATTTAAAAAAGAATTACCAATAGATTATATCGGAAAAAGTATTCCAGATAAATTTATTGTCGGCTATGGATTAGACTATAATGGCTTAGGAAGGAACTACCCTGCCATTTATCAATTAACAACAACACAACAATAAACATGAAAAATATTGTATTATTTGGCCCTCCGGGAGCAGGAAAAGGCACACAAGCTACATTATTAAAAGAAAAATACGATCTAATTCATATTTCTACAGGAGATGTATTTAGATTCAATATTAAAAATGAAACGGAGATCGGTTTATTGGCTAAAAAATATATGGATGAGGGAGATTTAGTTCCTGATGAAGTAACCATAAACATGTTAAAAGCAGAAGTAAATAAGAACGCAGATGCGAACGGTTTTATTTTTGACGGATTTCCAAGAACAGAATCTCAGGCGAAAGCTTTAGACCTTTTCTTAACAGATAAAAACACTAAAATAAACGGAATGGTAGCTTTAGAAGTTTCTGAAGACTTATTAGTTGCACGTTTATTAGAAAGAGGAAAAGTAAGTGGACGAACAGACGATACTGATGAAGGAAAAATCAGAAATCGTTTTAATGAATACAATACAAAAACAGCAATTTTAAAGGACTATTATCAAGCACAAGGAAACTATTTCGGAGTAAACGGAGTTGGCTCTATTGATGATATTACTAAAAGAGTATCAACTGTTTTTGACAAACTGTAAACAACCGTTTTTGCGTTAAATCGTTTATTTGAGAAGTATCAATAAACCCTATAACAAATAAACAAATAAACAATAGAAATAATGACTGAAGGGAATTTTGTCGACTACATAAAAGTATATGCATCTTCTGGTGCCGGCGGAGGTGGATCTATGCACTTACACAGAGAAAAATTCATTACCAAAGGTGGTCCTGATGGTGGAGATGGTGGACGTGGTGGACATGTAATTATTCGTGGAAATAAAAGTCTGTGGACATTATTTCATTTAAAGTTTAAAAAACACTTTAGAGCAGATCCTGGTGGATCTGGAAGTAAAAGTAGAAGTACCGGACATGATGGTAGTGATGTATATGTTGATGTGCCTTTAGGAACTATTATTAGAGATGCTGACACCAATGACATTCTTTTTGAAGTAACGGATGAAGGACAAGAAATTGTAATGTTACGCGGTGGAAAAGGAGGCTTAGGAAACTGGCATTTTAAATCTTCTACAAATCAAACACCTAGATATTCACAACCAGGGATGGACGGAGTTGAAGGTTGGTATTTATTAGAATTAAAATTATTAGCTGATGTTGGTTTGGTAGGATTTCCTAATGCAGGAAAATCTACTCTATTATCAGTAATTACTTCTGCAAAACCAAAAATTGCAGACTATGCGTTTACAACGCTGAAGCCAAACTTAGGAATTGTTGATTACCGTGATTATAAAAGTTTTGTGATTGCAGATATTCCGGGAATTATTGAAGGAGCTGCAGAAGGGAAAGGACTAGGACATCGATTTTTACGTCATATAGAGCGTAACTCTACGCTGTTATTTTTAATTGCTGCTGATAGTGAAGACATCAATAAAGAATATGAAATTCTATTGAACGAATTGCGTACTCACAATCCAGAATTAATGGATAAGAATAGACTACTTGCTATCTCTAAGGATGATATGCTAGATGATGAATTAAGAGCAGAAATTTCTAAAGAATTACCAAGTGAGGTTCCGCATATATTCTTTTCTTCATTAGCAAATACAGGTTTAGTAGAATTGAAAGACAAATTATGGCAAATGTTAAATTAGCCACTAATTTATAGTTATAAAAAATAGATTTTCGGAAACGGAAATCTATTTTTAGTTTACACTAATTTGTATTGGAATTTGATATTGTGTGGTCACTGGAATTCCTCTTTTTGTTGCAGGGAATACTGTTGGTAAATTAGCTACGCTAACTCTTACAAGACTATCTAAACCTTGAATTGACTCTTTTATGAAATCAGAAGAAATAATCCTTAGAACACGTGCATTTCCCTCAGCATCAATAAGTAGCTCAACCTTAATAACCTCTTCAATTGGTTTTCTAACTTTAAAACTATGTTTTGCTAAACTTGTTGAAATATGCGTATAAATGGTGTTCCTAAAGCAGTGGTTTTTTTCTTCTTTCTCTATAAAGTGGCTACAAGCCTCAAAAGTTGGCGAAGCGTCTACAGAAGAAAAATCGATAATAGTATCGACTTCTTGCAGCTCTGATTTTTTTTTCAAATCGAAAAACTCACAAGAAGCACCAACTAAAATAAGTAAGAAAAGAGAAATTAGTCGAAATCGCATTGTATACATTTACAAAGTAAAAGTACAATTTAAAAGTTGTTCAAAAAAACGAATGACTACTCTACTTTTTCTCCTTTCATAAACAATTTTTATATTTAATCTACGTCAAAAGAAATTGGCAAGGTGTATTTCATTCCAACGGCTTTACCAAGGTGTTTACCTGGCTCCATTTTCGGTAGCAAACGAACTACTCGCATCGCTTCTTCTTTTAATTTTGGATGTGGAGCTCTTGCATTCACATTTGTTACATTTCCGTTTTCATCAATTCTAAAAACAATCCATATTTTCTTTCGCCCTTTAGACAATCCTACGTTTTTAGATAAATTGGAATTAAAATTTCTCACTACAAACTTCTTGATGTTTTCATTTAAGCAAGTTGCTTTTTGTTCTCTTGTACCGGTACAACTAGGAAACACAGGTACTTCTTCTATTATAGAAAACGGAACATCGGTCTTCCCATTTATACCTTTTCTTAGAATTGATATTTCTTTCAGTGTTGTAATTTTTTCATCAATTTCATTCGTATCAGCACCTTCAATATTAAATGCAATTGGCAACGTATATTTCATTCCAACAGCTTTCCCTTTATGCTTTCCAGGTATCATTCTAGGAATTGTATTGACAATTCTAATCGCTTCTTCTTTTAGTTTTGGATGCGGAGCTCTTGCATTCACATTAGTGATATTTCCACTTTCATCAATTCTAAAAACAACCCATATTTTCTTTTTACCAGGAGTTAAGCCTAATTTCATTACGAGATCTGCATTAAAATCCCTAACAACATGTTTTCTTATCCCCTCATTCAAACAAGCTGCTTTTTGTTCTCTTGTACCAGTACATCCTGTAAAAACAGGTACTTCTTCTATTATTGCAAAAGGAACATCTTCATAAACTTCTCTAATCTCTACTGCTTCAATAACTGTAGAGGTTTTTTTAATACGGGTACCTCTTCAACAATAGCAAAAGGAACATCTTCATAAACCTCTTCAATTTCTACTACTTCAACCTCTACTACTTCAATAAGTGTAGATGTTTTTTTATACACACCACAAGAAGTATAAAATAGCATACTTGCTAATAAAGGCAACAGTAACAAATACTTTGCTTTTCTAATTTGTTTTGATTTGTTCTTTGTCATCATAGTAATTCTTTTTTTAATTAATGAATGTTTGTAAAATTGATTGACAAACGAAATGTTTTCAACCTGAAAAGTTTGGGATAGTAGTTTGTTGAAGTAATCGTGCTTTTCGGTAGTTTTTACAACTTCAGCATCTGAAATGTATTCGTGTAATAAGGTAATACGTTGTTGATAGATATAAATCATTGGGTTGAACCACATCGCAATTCGCAAGAATTCAAAAAATAATAAATCTAATGAATGCATTTGTTTCGAGTGAATCAATTCATGTTGAATGATATCTTCTTGTTTCTCTTTTGAAATGTTTTTTCCAAGAAAAATAAAATGAAAAAATGAAAACGCAGTTGATTGTTTCGGCAATAAAACCAACTTGTAAAAAATCTTTTGAATGGTTTCATTTATAGAAATCAATCTAAAAATCTTGTATAACTTCACCAAAAACACCAATGCAAACAAGACTACTCCACACCAAAATAACAGGCTTATATAATTAACAGAACCTTCCCTATAAAAAGCGGTTTGCTCAATTACCTTTTGTGGAGATAGCATTATTTCTGGAAAATACACCATCAAATATTCTGGAATAGCTTTTTGAAATGTTGGTATTTTAATCAATGGCAATACAAAAGAGATCATTGGTGTTCCCAACAAATACCACCTATTATAATTATGGAATGTTTCTTTACTTAAAAAGAAATCATAGACCGCTAAAAATAGCACCTGAAACAATAATACCTGAATTATATATGCAATCATAATTATATATTTTATACTGTCGCTTCGAGCGATTTTATTGAGATGAAAATCGAAATAAAAATGTATCGAGAAGTAATTTGTTCTCGATACAAATTATTCATTCTTCAAAATTCACTCGAACTGACAATTACTTCTCTTTCTTATTAATTTCTTTCAAAATACTTTCTAATTCAGAAATATCCATGTCATTTTTCTTCACAAAAAAAGACACCATACTTTTAAATGAACCGTCAAAATAACCATCCATCACTTTATGCAAGGTTTGATTGCTATACACATCTTTTTCTATCAACGGAAAATACACATAGCCTCTTCCGATAGATTTATGACTTACAAATTCTTTTGTTTCTAGTATTCTAATAATCGTAGAAACTGTATTGTATGCAGGCTTTGGATTTGGAAGCTGTTCTATTATCTCTTTAACAGACGCTTCTTCTAAGTTCCATAATACGTGCATAAATTGCTCTTCTGCTTTTGTTAATTGTCTGGTCATAATTCAACTATTCTTTTAGTTCTACGAGACAAATACAACTAAATATTTAGTTTAAACTAATTTCTTAGTTAAAACTTTATCGTAACAAAATTTTTGTATTTTCGTCTTACAATAAAAAATCAATGGATATACTCTTACTTTTTCTTGGCTTGATTTGTATGATTTTAGGAGTCATAGGCGCATTTTTACCAATTCTTCCCGGACCACTTACTGGCTGGCTTGGGTTGTTATTATTAAGTTTAACAAGCGCAGTGCCAAAAGACTGGACCTTTTTAGGAATCACATTATTTGTAGCAATTTTAGTTTGGATATTAGACTATTTCATTCCAGCAATAGGAACAAAAAGCTTTGGCGGTAGTAAATATGGTGTGTATGGCACAACTATCGGATTAATTATTGGACTACTCTCTCCTATTCCATTCGGAATTTTAATTGGCGCTTTTGTAGGTGCATTTATAGGAGAAACTGTATTTGATAAAAAAGACACAAACAACGCTTTGAAAGCTTCATTTGGCTCATTATTAGGCTTTTTTGTTTCGGCTAGTTTAAAATTTGG
>Ga0307492_10001091_pt1 | contig 11273 bp, 6 predicted proteins | sample SI3LmetaG_FD_202365 | JGI IMG/M metagenome (GOLD analysis project Ga0307492, IMG submission 202365) | Sea-ice brine microbial communities from Beaufort Sea near Barrow, Alaska, United States - SI3L | ecosystem: Environmental > Aquatic > Marine > Coastal | place: USA: Alaska | collected 2017-05-06
GTAATACTACTACTACTACTACTACTACTACTACTACTACTACTGGGTATAGATGGTGGCAATAATACTTCAAGGTTATCGCTCTCATAACCGTACTCCTCTTTTTCTTCATCTTCATCTTCTAAAATTTCTATCATGTCACCACCATCCATGAAAACACGCACATCATACGTGTCGCCTGAATCGTATAATTCCATTAACGCTTTCTGCCTGCCGGAAATTTTGCCCGAAATATAAGGTGCGTAAAGAATTTTTTTAAGGTGCCTAACAGTGTTCAAATGTAATTCATGCATCCTACCATCTATTTCTACACTAAAGTTAAAATATCCATCGTTAATAAGATAATTCTGGGGTAATTGATTATTCCAATGGGTAAATTCGTCAGTATTTTCCTTATAAAATTGTAAAAATTCCCACATGAGAACATCCGTGTCTGGGGAAAAAGCGCTTGGGTCATCAAATAGCACACCCGAAGCCGCCTCATCAATGTCGTAATAACTTATTTCATCATCATTGGCCACGGTTTTCAAATAAAATAGTAATTTCTGATCAGGATTTGCTGGGGTTGGATCCACGTATCTATTTTTTAAAATTTCTTCAACGACTTTGTGCAAATCAGCAACCGGTCCTGGTGCTAACACGGGAGGTCCTGGCACGAGTAACGCTGGAGGTCCTGGTGCTAACACGGGAGGTCCTGGTGCTAACACGGGAGGTCCTGGTGCTAACACGGGAGGTCCTGGCACGAGTAACGCTGGAGGTCCTGGTGCTAACGCTGGAGGTCCTGGTGCTAACACGGGAGGTCCTGGTGCTAGTGCAACTCCGAGAACAACGGGCGCGACGCCAATAATGACTGCAGCCGCAGGCATAATAGGTGTTCCTGGAGAATCGTACGCTTCGTATAATTCACCCACTTCATTAGGGTCCAGACCTACTTCGGCGGCGTGTTCTTCATCAACAGCATGCATTAAATCGTCCAGCGGATCATAAGGATCTTTTGGAATTTCGGATAAATAACTATCATAAAGAAGCACGTCACGGATCTTTCCAAACAGATCTGTGAGAATGTTTGTTGCGTTCACTGACTCAAGTTTCTTGTTTGAATAATGTTTTGAGGTGTTTGATATTTTGTGTTTGTATTTCGTGAGAATTTTGAAGTACTCATGCAGTTTCTTTCCTTGTATGGTCATTAAATCTCTATCAGCATAATCACCTCTTTCTTGCATAATTTCGCCGGTGAGCCGATAGTGAATGATTTTCAAATACGACTCGAGTAGATGCGGGTAGAAAGACATTTTTAAGTATCAATTTATTATATTATACCACGTTTTCTTTTTTATATAATTACAACTGATAAAAAAAGAGAATCGAAAACTCAATTCTGACAAAAAAGAGAAAGACAGGAACGCCTAAGCGATTCCGCCTCCCTCTTACAAATAGTATACCCTTTTCAATTTTTACGATTTCATTCAATTATGGAGCTTATGGAGCTTTTTTAAACCATGTCAGGTTCGAAATATTGGAGAAGATAGTCAAAGAGACTATCCAGAGATATGAGAAACCAATTATTATTCTGGTCTCCGATCTTGTAGAGCTTCACGGATTCTCGGATTTTCTTCACGTCAGTCAAGGTGCAGTATTTATACAATTCAACATTTGTTTTTTGAGTTTCCGTGTCATAGTGCTTGCGCACCTGACTCATGCAATTTTTCGTATAAATTATCTTATACTTTTTTGCGTCGTCCGGGGAACTTTTTTCATCGGGGGTTGTGTATCCCAGGACGCAAATGGCTCCAATATTCTTTAATGCACAAGTTTGATTCATTTTTTCAATGTATAATGTATAATTATTGATTCATTTTTTGTTCATAATGTTTTCTTGATTGTTTTATTTTTCTTTTCTAATGAAAATATGTGTGATAATATAACTCTAATTAAGTAAATCATGGGAAAATTCAACGCAGTTGGTGGTGGATTTATTTTAAGTTTGTTGCTCGGCACGTTTTGTGCCATTCTTATTGCTGTGCTCTGGTATTTGGCAATCATCTCAATTTTCGTTGACATTGCTGAGAAAAACCGCAGCGGTACAATGCCAATGTTATTTGGGGTGCTGACCGTTGCAACTGCTGTGGTTAGTGCAATTTTTGTACCATACTATTCGTTTGGTTATTCGCATAATGTTGGCTTGGCGGATTGCGAGGCTGCAAAAACCCCGGATCCATTAGCAGGGGTTCTTCCGTAAGTTACAAATCGCACGTACCGAAGTCCTGATGAACTGATTCAAACGCACCTGGATGTGTTAAGTATCAGTCGGAAGTATTTTGTAAATTATTGCGAACCCCAAACATCCAATGGACCCAATGAGAGCAAACGGGCAATAAGTTTGATGTCCGCAATAATTTCTTTTCTTTTTTTCAACACGCATAAACGCAACACATGAGTATCATAAATCCCCCTACGGACGCAATTGCGATTATTGCATTTTGTGTCAAACAAATCATGTTGTTCTATTTGCAAATCTTATAAATATTCTGTAATATAAGTATATAAGTATATAAAGAATTTCTAGACGTTCCAATTTTCTTAAAAATGGACAAAAATAACAGATACAATTATTCCACAGGTAATCATAATGTGGCTTACAACAACCCGGAATTTATGACAGTTGTCTCAATGGAATTATCCAAAAAAATGGGAAGAAGTTTGAATTCTGGCGAACAGAGGTATGTTGTTAATTTGATTCGTAAAATAGACGAGGATTATTTGCGATACCGGAAGCCGGCTGATGTTATTAGTTCTTTAACTCAAGTGTTATTGAAGAAATTAGTTAACATGGGAAATTGCCCTCCCATGGACGGTACTGAGCAAATTGATATGCACGAAAAATTAAAAAATCACATTGGAACCACATCCGAATCGGACGTATCGCATAGCATTTATGATAGAGCGTACGCTCCAGAAAAACCTACGACATCGGGCACTGGAAATATTTCATCTATATTGGGTTTAAAAAATACGATTGATTTTGTCAAGCAGATCAACCCGCTAAGTTTGTTACGGAAAAAGTACATGCTTTTGGATTCGAGATATAAGGCCGCCGAAAGCACAACTAAAAAATTCATTTGGGATTTCTCAAATGATAAAATTCAAACAAACGGCACTGTGAATATCGTCGGTCAGATTAGAGACATTATTTCGATGCGGATTTTCCCATTTCGATTGCCCTATTCTGCGAATGCAGACACCAAACAAAAAAGAATAACTGTTCTAATCGATGAGTTTGCTGCGCAGTCTTTCTTTGCGCACGAAGGCAGGCGTTTTCATATTATGTGCAAGACCGACATCGATAGTACGTTCATAGATTGTGATACTTATTTTCAGAACAACGGAGTTCATGAGTTTGTGCAGCCGTTTACAACTTTCAATAGCATCACAGTTTCATTCGCAAACCCCCTTCAAGTTATCGAGTTTGAAAATGACAACGACAAGTGTTCCGCTGATTACTTCGGAATTGCTCCTCTGACTCAAATTACAACAGATTTGGATCATAATTTAAACAATGGAGATCGCGTATATTTTACGCATTTCGATATTAATGCGATTGACCCCCTTCTTGTTTCCCAAACGCAGCTTAATAACATCATCAAAAATACTGTGAATCGTCAAAATGGATTTTTAATTACGGTTGTAAATTCAACAAACTTTTCAATCAACTATGATACGTCGGCAATCCAGAATCCCATCGCAGATCTAAAATTTGACGTGTTTTACGATTCGAAAAGATTTTATATGCCTGTGGAACTTACTTACATTAACCCCATCGAAAAGTTGAGAGCTTAAGCTAATATAAAATACATTATGAGTTGTACTCGACCTCCGTTCAAATTAACGATATCACCCTTTTCATCAACTATCTGTATGTCGATCGTTGAAATTGTTTCTTTTTTGCTAAGATAAATCTCCAATGTATCACGTATTGGAATACTAACGAAATCGTCGTTCGTGAAACCAATTGGGGAAATTACATTTTTTAATTTCGGGTTGGTCGATACTGATGTGATATTCTGCCTAAGTTCTCCAATGATGTTACTTTTGATGCTGAGAAGGGAAGGTCCACTGAAGTCTGGATTTACCACGTTTTTTGCAATTACTTCTGCACCTGCCGTAATTACGGCGGGTAGTTCGCTTAGTCCCATCTGTGTAAGTAAATTAGTAAGTGATATAACATCTTGCCCGGAGAAAATGGACTGAAACGAAATTTTATTAGTTATGGAATTGTATGTGAATGCGTTCGTGAAAGTTGGGTTTTCAGCAACTATTAAAGCGTTTATAGTCGAAACAAGAGTCGCTGAGTTATAATTTCCAGGAGGAATAAATAAGTCTTCTAGACTCGCTTCAGTAACCCTTTGCAAGTCAAACTCGGTCGCTTCGGCCAAGTTAAATCCGTTCAGATTTTCCAAAATAGAATCTGTGATTTCTTGAAAGATAACTGTGTCTTGTATGTTTGGATCAGCACTGATAGATTTTACATTAAGTGTGATTTCTTCATTAACCGCAAAATTATGCGAGTAATAAAGCCCATCGTCCATTACGGCAACCTGCGTTCCCCCATCACCCGAAATTGCAGTGCTAGACCATTCTCGAAAACTTTCTCTAATGGTCCAAGTGACCCCGGTATCAGAAGAAACAAAAACATTTCCACCAGGTCCATCAGCAGCAAATCCATTGTAGTATACAATTATCATAGAGGTGCCATCATCGGAAATGTCTACTTTTTCCCACCGGGTTTGTAGGAGGCTGGATATTGCCACCCAGGTTACGCCTGTGTCTGTTGAAAGATACACTGATTCGGCGAATGCACTTGCTAGCATAATGGACCCATCATTACCCGATACTGCGATACTTGTCCAACTGAGAGTCGGTCCATATTGAGTCCAAGTGGCGCCTGAATTGGTTGAAACTGATATTCTCCCAGAGCCTCCTGAAGATGTTCCCGCAGCGGCTGCCATAACAGTTCCATTGTTTGACATGTCACAGGAAAACCAATAGTCCGTACCAGCACCTATGTCAGCCCATGTCGCTCCCGTATTTGTGGACACATATATGAGTCCACCTAAAGTGGCTCCCATTTGAATTGCTCCGGTTGAAGACAAGGCTAAATCCCGGTACGAATCGCCCGTTGGTGCTGTTGTTACAGCCCAGGTAGTTCCGGTGTCTGTTGACATATATACGGATCCACTTGAACCAAAAGAAGTAGTCAACTGTATAATACCATCGCCCGAAACCGCGCATCTGTAGAATGATCCTGAAAATGGACCGACTGACGTAAAGGTTTTCCCCCGGTCAGTTGACACTCTCATAAAATCTCCATTAAGACATGTAAGTTGAACATTACCGTCGGTTGATAAAGCTACGTCTTCAAAAGTTAAGGTACCTGATGCAAACGGAGTTAAATCCACCCTTTCGTAGGTTGCGCCAGAATCGACTGATTTATTCATCGAATGATCGGCGATGAAAGAGTATTGTACTGATCCCGACGATGACAAACCTAGACCCGCTGCGGTTGTTATAAACGGTGTTCCGGGGTCGAGAGATTGCACCCAAGTTGTTCCCGAATCTGTAGACAAATATATTTGCGATGTATCAGCACCCGCTATGACAACAGTTCCGTCCGAATTAGTTTGAACATTTAACCAATTTAAAATTGGTGACGTTGTTGCGACCCACGTGTCTCCACGATCTGCGGATTTTTGTATTTCATCTCCGTTTGAGCAAGCATATTGAATAAAACCATCAGCACTCATAGTCACCGCAGTATACGACAAAGTAGATGAAGTTATTGGGGAAAACCAACTAGCGCCCTTGTTCGTTGAGATACGCGGGTCGCTGCCATCAGCTACCGCAGTTTGATATGTTCCATCAGCCGTCATGGCGATATCGGTCCAATTCAATGAAGGAGATGATGAGGCAATCCAAGCAAGTACTGCACCGGCTTTGTACCAAATGGGTTGCCCAGTGGCTACAACTGCTCTAACGGTGCTGTCTGCCGACATTGCTGATGACTGCCAAAACAAAGTTGGTAGAGTAGTTATTGGAGACCATGTAGTTCCAGTATCAAGAGATTCATAAACTTGACCAGCATTTACAGTTGCCTGCTGTATCAATCCACCTGCTGTCATGGCTATCGAAGTCCATGCTCGTTGAGAATCTCTTATAGTCCAAGTTGGTTGTAAATCAGTTGACACATATATGTAATCGTTGTTTGCAGTTGCGACTATGATTCTACCATCGGTTGATGTTGCGAGACTTGTCCAGGTGTGTAGCGCAGGCACCGTGTTAAAAGTTGCCGCTGTGTCAGTGGATTTATATATCTCACCACCGGCTCCAAAATTTCCGTTATCAGCTAAATATATTATACTTGCATCAAAGTTAGATGCTGACCCAATTACACGTTGAAATGAATTATAATTTACCGTAGAATTGGATGCTCCAAAATCCGTAGATAAGGAACCAAAGACCGTGTTTCCGGGTGCTGTGAATTGTGTTTGCCCGTCGTCGGACATAGTGATTGACGCTGTTTGAGAATATCCTGGAGAAACTGACGTGAATGTCGCGCCGAAATCGCTTGATACCCTATTAGGTCCAAAGGTTTGAACTGCCGTGATGTACTGTCCCGTACTTGACATTCCGATGTCCCACCAAGATTTAGAACCTTCAATGATAGCCCACGTAAGTCCAAAATCAACCGACAACCACACTGATTCGCTGAACCCGTTAGATACTTGTCTTGAACCATCGGCGGACATAGCTACACTAAACCATGACCCAACTTGATTTGTCGGAGTCCAACTCTGGCCGAAATCGTCAGATCGGTAAAGAAACCCATCATTTAATCCATCATAATCTCCCGCAGTTTGATATTGTCCGTCATCGGACATCGCAATCGCCCCCCAATTTCTCTGGGAATCTTTGGGGATCCACGTAATTCCAAAATCGGACGATACGTATATGAATCCATCGTTAACAGTTGCTGTTATATATTGTCCAGTACTTGACATTGCGACTCCAACATAAGTTCTTGATGCTGATTTAGATGTCCAAGTTATTCCTCCGTTTGTTGAAAGCCAAATTTCAGTACCATCACCCAATGCAGCAACAATAGATCCGTCGGACGAACATGCAATATCTTCCCATTGCAGGTTGGGCGAAAAGTCCAATTTGCGAACAACCCACGGAGAATAAAATTGTATGTTTTCATTTATTTGAATATCATCCGAAACTGCATCGTTAGTTGAACCTACAGTTGCTGTAAGATTCGAACCGAGAACTGCGGAAAAAACCATATTACCACTGCCATTTGCAACTGATGGAAACGCATCGCTGAAATCTGCGTTATTGAATCTTCGCTCAGTGACATCATCCTTGAGACGGATTGTGATTTTAGAGTTGTCGTTAATCGCAAGGTCACCGGTGATGTCGGTATCCACGTCAGCAATAACGCAATGTTGTGAGATTTGGGTATCCGGTAAATACAAATTGGTGGAATTCGTTAGATCGGTCGGCTGCAAGCGGAACGTGCCGTTAATATTAAACTGCATGTAAAATATGTTTTTATCCGAATCGTAAACAATCGGATCAAAGGTTTGTGAGTACGTAAATGGCAAAGAAGGATCCACGGTTAGACGATTGGAAATAAGTTTAGATAATTCGAAGGCCAATGAAAATGGTGTATATGTCGCTAGAATTTCTATGTCAAATGTTTTGTCGTAAGTTACAAATGTTTCGGTGTCTGTATTTCCCACGTTGAATCTTATATCAAGAGTCTTGTTTAGAGATGTTATTTCCAATTCGGTCCAAGAAATCGCAGACCCAAACAAAATCGCGCGATATTTCTGGGAGGTTTTAAAGCCCATCGACTGTGAGAATGCGTTGAGATTTAGCGTGTAATTTAGATCATTGCTTACCAAATTTCTACAGATGACACGTTTCCCAAGAGTGTTATTATCTATTGTGAAATTGTTGACGTTGTTAACGTACGACGACATAAATCCATTCGTGGTTCCTAGGTTAGTAAGTGTTGAGTTTGTCGAATCGTCCGAATTAACAAACTCTGCGTTTGATGAAAAATATCCTGAAATGTATATGTTTTTTGATTTTGCGTCAATGCTTGTTCCCTCTACTGCGGAGTTTCCAGTAATTGTAGATCTAAATTCTAAATTTCCAAGGAATGTGTACTTCGCAATAAAAGTATTGTTAGTTCCCGTGGAATTAGCCAGATCTTTCCCAATTACAGGTCCGTTAATGTCATTGAATTTGACAAGGTTATTATAAGTACCAACTATGTTAGCAGATGAGTCTGATGATATATCGACTCCGGATACGTTCAAAGTTCCCTGACTTTTCAGGTGAATACCCCACGTATTTGTTTTTGTCATTAGGACGTTATCCACCACATAAAGAGCAACAAAGATTTCGGAAAATATGTTTGTTGTTGTTGGTAGGGTGTTTGACACAGTGTCGTCGGTGTTTCCTAGTTTTGTCGGATTTGATGTAAACGTTCCCGTGACGTACATTATTCCAACGCCCATTTGAATTTTAACATTAGTTTCAGACGAACTTCCTCCGATTCGCAGACGGTTGACAAATACGCCGTCGACGTCATACTCAACTATTGCGATGTCTGCGGTACCTTCCAAGGGGAGATCGTTTACTATGCTTGTTGTGTTCGAACTGTCGTAAAATGACAATGTATCCAAGTACGTGAGGCCAAGTACAATATTTTGATTTACTGGATTTATGGACATGCTTGTAATGGAACATGAGCTTCTCATATAACTTTTCCATTGGAGATTTCCATCCGAGTTATACTTGGCTACAAACGCATTATTAGCCGCTCCCGAATGGCTAACCGTCGTGTCATTGGTTCCATCCTTGTTAACAAATACTAAATCTTCGGTATACGTTCCGGCAATATAAATGGTGTCATTTATGTCATCGTACGCGATCAAAGATGGGTATGCCGTGTCAGTTGTTCCCGTTATTTTAAACCCCCATGCGAATGTTCCTGAGTTTGAGTATTTAGCGAGAAAGGTGGTGTAGACATTGTTTGATACAATGTTGTTATTGATGTTGGTAGTATCGTCAGCGTTATAAAACTGCAACGGAAAGGAATTATACAACCCAGTGACATACACATCAGTTTCCGAAGCAACAACCTGGGGATCTATCTCATTTATGAGCCCCGCGATTTTAAATCTCCAATTTAACAAATGTTCTAACGTGTACTGAGCCACGAATATGTCTTGGCCTCCGTTGTTTGACAATATAGTACTTGTCGTTGAGTCTGTGAAATCTTGGAGATCCAATAGTCCGGTGTACGTTCCGGCTTGGTACATGAAAGTGCCTTGATTAAACAAAGAATAAATTCGCACGTCTCCCGTTCCTCCAGCAGAGTTCCTCTTGTAAACTGTACCCTCAACCAGATTTGTTGATTGAATAACGTTATTTTGAATTTCTTCATCGTTGAGAACCAGTGATTCGGTTGCTGATTCTGTAAATGTCTGAGTTGTAATTGACATGGTTGTGTTATCATTGTTTACATTATTGAAAGATTTTGGGACTTTTGCAGCAACAAGATCTATTTTTGTGACTCGTTTGATAGGTTCAGAAAACGTGTAATTAAAACTTGACGTACTTTCGGTCGTGTCATCACGTGCGTTCGAATCTATTATAACTAAATGTTTGTCATACAAAGACGAATTTTTTTTGAGGTGATGCAGCATTCTTGTAATATATATCTATACCTTTATGCTCTTTTTAGGAAAAAATGCGATTGATATTTTTTTTAAAGATATGGGTGGTGTGTTTATATATCAGTTGCTAAAAGTTTTTAGTAAACAAATGAATTTTATTACTAGTGTTTTTCAAAGAAGAATGCTAGATCCTATCAAAGGAGACGATGTTGATGAGAAGGTTAACAAGACTGCCGAACCTGAAATTATGGCGGTGTTGGATTTTCCAACCTTTATCAAGGGTCTTCCGGCCAGATGGCGCGGACTGACGTCGTGCGGATTTGGGGATTTGGAGGAGAAGAAAAATAGGATTTCCTTGGCATTGTTGTTGTTTGTGATAGCAATGGTGTATCCTATTGTAGTACGTTTGTTCTTTGGCTTATTGGGATTCCTTGTGAGTTACCAAGTGTACTACAAATACGGCGCTTTGAAGACTGGAGACGAGGCGTTCGGAATGTTGAAATACGGAGGAGTCCATGTGCACCATTGGATGTACTGTACGTTGGGTTTGATCTCCATTTGGTTGCTAAACATCGCCCACCCGGGTTTAATAGGACTATGTTTCGGGGGGATTGTCCATGGGATCCAGTTCGAGGATTGGCGAGTATTTAAAGAATAATTCCTTTTCCAATTTACAAATCTCGCATTTTTTCCTATTTTTTCAACGTGTTTTTATGTCTACTTTTGATTTTTTAAATTTCGTTTCAAAAAATTTAATCTCATTTAAGAAAAAAATCAACATTAGGGATAAATCCCTATAACCCATTTTTTACTTTTTTTTCTCGAAGTCAACTTTTTGTTTTTTTTTCTCGAAGTCTATGCACCTTCGATCCTTCGGATCTCACGTCCATCGGGTAAACGCCGGAAAGTGTTCCGGGCCGAAATTTGCGGGGAATCCGGTGGTGAAAGGGATGTACTTGCATATATTATACAGGTCATTTGAATATAAAATGTGAGAATATGTATACTTTTTGCGGTATGGATCGGAAATTATTCGATAAATGGTGGGCTGAAACTCCGGAACTACCCGAGGAAAAATTTAGAAAACGTCATGAGAAGGTAGTTGGTGGATTTACTGTCCGGATTTATAAGATATGGCGGGGTGAGGAACCTACGATTTGTTACATAGGATCAACACAAAATCCAGTTGACAAGAGAATGAAGAAACATATGTATGATGCAAGAAAGGGTTCGGAATGTGAAGTACATAAATGGATGAGAGAACATGATTTAGATTTCTTATACAAAGAAGTTGACAAGAAAGTCGTGTATTCAGGGGAGGAAAGGGCAAAACTCGAGCAGTTGTACATCAATAAATTTACTCCTATTTTAAACATGGTTGATGCGTATGCAAAACATTTGGATGAAGAAGAATTAAGGGAGAAAACTGCTTACGAACAGTTCGAATATGATAACAATCTCACAAAAAAAGAAAACCTGGCTCTTGAAGCTACAGCATTCTTTGCATGAACACTGTTCTTTTTT
>Ga0307492_10001092_pt1 | contig 11273 bp, 10 predicted proteins | sample SI3LmetaG_FD_202365 | JGI IMG/M metagenome (GOLD analysis project Ga0307492, IMG submission 202365) | Sea-ice brine microbial communities from Beaufort Sea near Barrow, Alaska, United States - SI3L | ecosystem: Environmental > Aquatic > Marine > Coastal | place: USA: Alaska | collected 2017-05-06
ATATTAACCTCCAGGTCGGAACTAATCCGCTGGCCCTGGTCGGAAATTATCATGACATCACTGCGTACCACTGTAGCAGGCAGGCTGCTGACCTGCTCAGCAACCACATTCTGCTTGAATTCAATATTGTCATTGGCCAGGATAATGGCCTGTTCGGCAGTGACGCGCCAGGAGTTTTGGTCCTTCGGACGCAACAGCACCACCGGTTGACCCAGTAGGCTCTGACCGGTTGTGTTATACACCGCCAGTGTGTCAGCGTTGACCGTCATGATTCTAATACCCTGATCATCGTAGCGAGATAGGGCCATGCCGGTCACGTAGATATCCGGTGAATCCGCTGGAAGAGTTATGTCACTCGCCGTATCGGGCTCGACCCGATCAGTGCTGTATCGGATGTAGAACAGAGCAGCAAGGCCGGTCAATAGCCACAGAAACAACTTGCGATACTGCATTAGGCGACACCGGCTCTCAAGATGTCGTGCATATGTATCACGCCAGCAACAGCGTTTTGCTGGGTAACGACAAGCGAGGTGATCTTGTGTTCCTCCATCAGGTAAAGGGCCTGTGCAGCAAGCTGGTCGGCGTCAATGGAGCGCGGTTGAGGGTGCATTACGGCCGAGATAGGTGTCGCTGTAAAATCAATTTTCTGATCGATCACACGGCGCAAGTCACCATCGGTAAAAACCCCCAGCAGCAGCCCGTCCTGCTGTACAGTGACCATGCCCAGGCTTTTTTGGGTCATGACCATCAGGGCCTCAGAAATAGAGGCTGCCGGATCGATGATTGGGATCTCATCGCCGCCATGCATAATGGTTGCGACCTTGAGCAGCAATTTCCGGCCTAAACTGCCGCCTGGGTGTGAAAAGGCAAAATCTTCGGCACTGAAGCCGCGAGCCTCCAGTAGCGCGATGGCAAGGGCATCGCCCATTACCAGGGCCGCTGTGGTCGACGACGTCGGTGCAAGATTAAGCGGACAGGCTTCCTGTTCGACACCGCAGTACAGATGGACATCCGACAGGGTCGCCAGACTGCTGTGCTTATTGCCGGACATACCGATCAAGGACGCCCCGAGACGCTTAATCAACGGTAGCAGGGAGACGATTTCGCCTACTTCGCCGGAATTCGAGAGGGCGACGACAATATCGGCTCCAGTGATCATGCCCATGTCACCATGACTGGCCTCACCCGGGTGGACAAAGAATGCAGGTGTTCCCGTGCTGGCCAAGGTGGCAGCTATCTTGTGGGCGATATGCCCGGATTTGCCCATACCTGTGACCACGACTCGCCCCCTGCAGCCTAACAATAGCAAGCAAGCGCGTTCAAATTGGTCATCCAACGCCTGTTCCAGGGTGGTGAGGGCTGAAATCTCCAGTTCAAAGGTTCGTTTGGCGATGGCAAGAAAGTTGGTGTTTGTCATAATTTACGCAGCAGTTGCGGCCCAGTACATAATACAGCCATAGGCCGCATAGGTTAACACAAAAAACGTGCCAAGATAACGTCCTAGTTTGGCATTGCGCTTGCCTTGGATAAAAAGGGCCAAAAAGAGCACCAGACTGATCGCCAACATAAACCAATAATCCCGGTCAAATACCTCCGCGGCAAAAACGCCGGGTGCAATGAGTCCTGGCACGGCCATCACGGCTAGGATATTAAATATGTTTGAACCCAGTATATTGCCGATCGCGATATCGTGGTGTTTTTTGAGGGCGCTGACCACCGAGGCAGCCAACTCCGGTAGGCTGGTGCCGATGGCAATAATGGTCGCGCCGATAATAGTTTCGCTGATGCCGTATTGATTGGCGATGCCAACTGCACCCCAGACCAGTATCCGGGCGCTGCCAATAAGGACCGCAAGCCCCATTACAAACCAGACCAGGGCCTTCTTGTTGGTCATATCGCTGGGGATGTTTTCCTCGAACTCATCATTGGCGCCGTTTGAACGCTGATGCTGAATGTAGATCCAGACCAAAAAGACTACCAAGGCTCCCACAAGAAAAATGGATTCCAGAAAGCCGATGACGTAGTTAAGCAAGACCAGTCCAGCGGCTACGGTGACGGCGAGCATGATTAGATTTTCATTGCTAATAAGGCGTTTGCTGATCGGGATGGGAGCAATCAAAGCGGTAACGCCCAGTACCAGGCCGATATTGGCGATATTGGAGCCGAGGGCATTGCCCATGGCAATCTCAATTTTCCCGTCCAGCGCGGCAAAGATGGCAACGATAATTTCCGGCGCCGATGTCCCCAGTGAAACAATGGTGACGCCGATAATAATATGCGGAACGCCAAAGTTATTGGCGATAGCTGCGCTCCCGGCGACGAATCGATCGGCACTGAAAACCAGTAGTACTAGCCCGGCCAAGATGGCCAAGGAAAAGATCAACATAAGGTACTGCCTAAAGTCTTAATCCAGGGCATTTAACGAGCTTTGCGTTCAGAATGCAATCTCGTGCCGCCAAAATCACAAGACAATTGTGCCGCGAGCTTCATCACAGATTAAGCTCTAGGCTGTTATAATGTTGGTTGAAATCAATCAAGGAGTATGGAATGCGTAAAATATCATCTTTAATCGGACTTGTTGGCCTGCTGCTGGCCATGCCCGGCCAGGTTTGGGCTTTCGAAGCTACCCGAGCGGCAGAGGAGACAGTGCGCGAGGGCGTTCAAGGTATTCTGACGGTGGTTCGTAAATATGCCGGCAGTACTGATGAGGCAGCCCGACAGGCCTACTTGGATGAGGTATCGGAGTTATTGGAGCCGGTAATCGGTTATTCTGTTATCGCCCGGAAAGTCATGGGCAAGGCTTATAAGAGTGCCTCGAACGAGCAGAAGATTCGCTTCCTGGGTGTTTTTAAACGCAGCATGGTCAATACTTATGCGGGGGGTATCTATGCCTTTGGTGCCTTTGAGGTCAATCTGTTGCCCAGCCAGGATGATAAAAAAGATACCCTGCGCAATACCAGGGTCTATATGGAAGTTGTGTCGCCCGATGGTCCCAAGTACCCGCTGGTGCAGAGCGTTTATTACAGCCAGCAATTGGGCGACTGGAAAATGCAAAATGCGATCTTTAACGGCATTAACTTAGGAATAACCTTCCGTACGCAGTTTGAACAGCTATACAATGAAGCCCAGGGTGACTTGGATGCGACCATAATTGCTTGGGAGCGGATAACCGAAGAAGCATACAAAAGCACTCGTTTCAGAGAGTAAACTGGGCGACACCCTAAAGCCTGACTTTAGGGTGTATACTGTGCTCGGTGTTGCGAGTCAGTCTGAAACTGTACTATTTTCATTCCGCTTTGCGCCCATATTGCGTACACTTCCCGCCCCTTTTTCCCTATTGAAGAGACCTTCTATGACCGTTGATGACATAAAAGCACTGTTAGATGTCGCTTTTCCCGATGCACAGATTGCCGTGGACGGCGAAGGTGCTAAGTTCGTGGTGTCGATTGTTGCTGAGGTCTTCAACACATTACGCCCGGTACCTCGCCAACAGATGGTTTATGCTGTGCTCAACGATCATATCGCTTCCGGTGAAATTCATGCCGTTTCGATGAAATTGCACTCACCTTCCGAAGTCTCTTAAGGATCAGCTCAGTGGATAAATTACTTATTTCCGGCGGCGCCCAGCTGAATGGTGAAGTTCGCATCTCAGGTGCCAAAAATGCTGCCTTGCCAATCCTGGCCTGCACTCTGTTGACTGAGGACACGGTGAGCCTGAGCAATCTGCCTCATCTCAATGACATTACCACTCTGATAGGGCTGCTCGGCTGTATGGGCGTTAATGTGACCCTGAACGAAGATATGAGTGTGGATGTGTGCGCTGGGACCATTTCCGAATATACTGCACCCTATGAGTTAGTGCGCACTATGCGGGCGTCTATCCTTGTGTTGGGGCCTCTATTGGCCCATTTTGGGGAGGCGAATGTGTCTCTGCCCGGTGGCTGCGCTATCGGTAGCCGGCCTGTGGATCTGCATATTCAGGGCATGGAAGCGATGGGCGCCCAGATTAGTGTCGAAGATGGTTACATTCGTGCCCGTTGTGATGGTCGCCTGACAGGCGCACGGATCTTTTTTGATACGGTAACGGTAACCGGAACGGAAAACCTTCTGATGGCCGCGACCTTAGCCGAGGGGGTCACCGTACTGGAGAATGCCGCCAAAGAACCCGAAGTCATCGATTTGGCCAAGTGTTTGATCGCCATGGGTGCCCGCATCGAGGGTGCCGGTACCGATACCATTACCATTGAGGGCGTTGAGCGACTGCACGGCTGCCATCATAGAGTCTTGCCCGATCGTATCGAAGCGGGTACCTATTTGGTGGCCGGTGCAATCGCCGGTGGACGAGTTCGGTTGCGCGATGTGATCCCGGAACACTTGGATGCCGTATTGGTTAAATTGCGTGAAGCCGGTGCCAATATCGAATGTGGCCCCGACTGGATCGAAATCGATATGCTCGGTCAGCGTGTCAAGTCTGTTGACATAACCACGGCACCCTACCCGGCGTTTCCAACCGATATGCAGGCACAGTTCACCGTTCTGAATGCAGTCGCCATCGGCACCGGAACCGTGGAGGAAACGGTGTTTGAAAACCGTTTTATGCATATCAATGAGCTCGAACGCATGGGCGCTAAGGCCAGAATTCGCGGCAATTCGGTGGTTATTGATGGCCGTTTGATGTTACGGGGTGCACCCGTGATGGCAACCGATTTGCGCGCCTCAGCATCGCTGGTGTTGGCCGGATTAATTGCCGAGGGTGAGACTCTGGTTGACCGCATCTACCATCTTGATCGTGGTTATGAATGTATCGAAGAAAAACTGGCCGGTTTGGGTGCAACCATTCGCCGTATTTCCGGTTAATCGGTCGGGAAACCTTACTTCTTTTATCGATCATTAGGCGCCTAATAGCGCCTTTTGGGTCTAGTGAATCCGACTTAATAGACTAGTGAGTGACCATGCAACGAAATGCCGAGAGCATCACCATTGCCCTTTCTAAGGGACGAATTCTGAAAGAAACCTTGCCCCTGTTTGCCGCAGCTGGTGTCGAACCCCTTGAGGATGTCCACACCTCCCGCAAATTGATATTTGAAACGACCCAGCCTAATGTGTATTTTATTATTATCCGCGCAGTCGATGTGCCCACCTATGTCGAATACGGTGTCGCGGATCTGGGTGTTTCCGGCAAAGATGTGCTGATGGAGCACGGTGCCGAGGAGATGTACGAACTGCTGGACTTGAACATTGCCAAGTGCAAACTCATGACGGCTAAGATGAACGAGGTGACACTGCCGGCCGGACGTTTGAAGGTCGCCACCAAATATATCAATGTGGCGCGGCGCTACTTTGCCAATCAGGGTCGCCAGGTTGATCTGATCAAGCTATACGGCGGTATGGAGTTGGCGCCCATCATGAATCTGGCCGATGTGATTGTTGATATCGTTGATACCGGCAATACCCTGAAAGCCAATGGCCTGGCCCCTGATGAGTTTATTGCCGATATCAGCAGCCGCCTGGTTGCCAGTCGTTTGGCCCTGAAGATGAAGGACGCAACCATTAAACCGCTGGTCGCCCTATTGGCGGCTGCTATCCAAAGGAATTCGGAGCAAGCATGAGTGCGCTAACCATTAAACAACTGCGTTTGGGTGACAAAGGGTTTGACAGGGCATTGAACCAGCTCTTGGCCTGGGAGTCCGTCTCAGATGGCATTTTACAGCAGACCGTGGCCGATATTATCCGCCAAGTACGCAGCGACGGCGATGCCGCCTTGTGCCGGTTGTCCGAAAAATTCGACCGTTTTCCAGTCGCCTCAATGGCCCAACTCACTCTGGGCGCGGTCGAGATCGCTGCTGCCTTTGAGCGGTTACCGGCAGAGCAGAAAGCGGCCTTGCGCTTCTCTGCCGAGCGGGTGACTGCCTATCACGAAAAACAGATCGCCCAGAGCTGGCGCTATACCGATGAGCTGGGTGTGGTTCTAGGTCAACAAGTCACGGCGATGGATCGAGTAGGCATCTACGTGCCTGGTGGTGTTGCACCGCTGGCCTCTTCGGTCATTATGAATGCCCTGCCGGCCAAGGTCGCTGGGGTTCGGGATATTATCATGGCCACCCCGGCCCCAGATGGACAGGTGAATGACTTTGTTCTGGGCGCAGCCTTTGTCGCCGGTGTGACCGAGGTCTATCTACTCGGCGGGGCCCAGGCCATTGCGGCGCTGGCCTATGGCACCGAAACGGTCCCGGCGGTCGATAAGATCGTCGGTCCGGGCAATGCTTATGTGGCAACGGCCAAGCAGCAGGTATTTGGCAAGGTTGGAATCGATATGATTGCCGGCCCGAGTGAAATATTGGTTATTTGTGACGGCCAGACCGACCCAGATTGGATCGCTATGGACCTTTTTTCCCAAGCCGAGCATTCCCATGATGCACAGGCTATTTTAATCTCGCAAGATGCCGATTTCTTGCACCGAACCCTGGCCGCTATCGAGCGGCTGTTGCCCACTATGGAGCGCGCCGACACCATTCGTCGCTCGCTAAACGATCGCGGCGCTCTTATTTTGGTGCCGGAGCTTGATGATGCCAAGACGCTGATCAATAAAATCGCGCCGGAGCATTTGGAGCTGTCCGTGGCAGACCCAGAGGCCTGGTTGCCCGATATCCGTCACGCTGGTGCGATCTTTATGGGTCGACACACCTCGGAGGCTCTAGGCGATTACTGCGCTGGACCCAACCATGTGCTGCCGACCAGTGGTACGGCACGGTTTTTCAGTCCTCTGGGCGTTTACGATTTCCAAAAGCGCAGCTCATTGATTGGCGCCTCGGCTTCGGCTGCGAGTGAATTGGGTAAAATAGTATCAGTATTGGCGCGTGGTGAACTCTTAACCGCTCACGCCAGAAGTGCGGAGCAACGTATCAATGAATGATTTCCGAGATCGCCTCGATGCCCACCTTGACCGTTGGGTGAATAAGAACATCCGCGCCATCGGTGCTTACTCGGTGCCGGACTCGACCGGCATGATCAAGCTCGACGCGATGGAGAATCCCTTTGTCTGGCCGGAATCCATGCAAATGGCCTGGACTGAGCTGATGGCCGGTGCCCATGTAAATCGGTATCCACACCCGGATGCCCCCGAGGTCAAGGACGGTATCCGTCAACTATTCAATGTCCCAGATGGCATCGAGATATTGCTTGGTAATGGCTCGGATGAATTGATTCAACTGATTGCCCTAGCGGTGAACGGTTTGGGCCGGAAAGTCATGGCACCTGAACCCAGCTTTGTCATGTTCGAGATGGTCGCCAAGTTCCTCGGCATGACTTATGTCGGTGTGCCACTCAATGGCGACTTTGAAATCGATCTGGAGTCAACCCTCCGCGCGATCGAGGTCGAAGATCCGGCGGTAATTTTTCTCGCCCAACCCAATAATCCGACCGGCAACCTCTGGGGCGCTGAAAAGCTTCGCCGGATCCTGGAACATGCCAATGGTCTGGTGGTCATCGATGAGGCCTACACTGCCTTTACCGAAGCCGACTATCTGGGCTGGCTGGACGAGTTTCCGAATCTATTGATTATGCGTACCTTCTCCAAAGTCGGCTTGGCCGGTCTGCGCTTGGGCATGCTGTTTGGCCACCAGGCCTGGATCGAGCAGATTAATAAGATACGTTTACCCTATAATATCAACGCCCTGACGCAACTGACGGCTGTGTTTGCTATGCAACACTATTCAGTTCTGATGAATCAGACTCAGGAACTGGTGCGCCAGCGCCAGCAACTCAGTCTAAGCTTAACGGAATTCCCGGGCCTGAAGGTATATCCGAGTCAGGCGAACTTTATTTTGGTGCGTACTGGCGCAGGCGAGGCTGCCGATATTCACCAGAAATTGAAAGAAGCCGGGATCCTGGTTAAAAAACTTCACGGCGCGCACCCGTCGCTCAGCGATTGCTTAAGGATTAATGTGTCGTCAAGCGATGAAAACGCCCTGTTGGTGGCGGCGCTGAAACTGATACTTTAGACGTATGTGGGTGAGTACAGGCATGGGCAAGGGTCCATGCCTGTGGGCGTATCTAATCAATTTGCAATGCACCCCCAGCCTAAATCCCCCTTAGTTTTCCTGCCAAGCTCTGCTTCAATACTGACCATGTTAAAAAACCAAAGAGAGTTGTTATGAGTCTAATTGCTTTCCATGAAGCGATACCCGGCTATCTAGAAGATCGAGGCGACCAGCTCTGGCTGAGGATCGCGGTTAATGGCGTGCAACCGGAAGCTGTCTATGCGCGCATCGAACCGGACAACGAAGAACATCTGGTGGCCATGGCGGCTGAGGGTCATCTAGGCAGCTGGTATTTTTATACCGCTTTGATCGAGAAAAGCCAGCATATAGAGCAAACCGAGTATCTTTTTAAGCTGGTCTGGCCGCAAGCCTCGTCCTGGCTCGGTTCCGCCGGGATAGAACCCCATATGCCGCGCAATATCCAGATGTACCGTTTCAGTCACGATCGCCGCCTGCCGACCTGGTCGGGTGCGCAGATTTTTTATCAGGTCTTCCCCGAACGCTTTGCTCAGGGCGATGAGTGCTTGAAGCCGCAGGAGGGCGAATACCGCTACCTAGATCGGAACGACGTCGTTATTAAAGAATGGGGCGATGAACCGGACCGGCGCAGTGGTGGTTTTGAGTTTTTTGGTGGCGATTTGATCGGTGTGTACAACCGGCTGGGCTATTTAAATGACCAGTTGGGGGTCACCGCACTCTATCTGAACCCGGTCTTCGAGTCTCAGTCATCGCATAAATACGATACGGTGGATTATTTCAATGTGGATCGGCATTTCGGCGGCAATCAAGCGCTGCAACAGTTGATCGAAGGCATTCATCTGCGCGGCATGCGGATCGTCTTGGACGCGGTAATCAACCACACCAGCCTGATGCATCCATGGTTCCAGGCCGCACTGGCTGGCGACGAGCGTCAGCGTGCCAAATATGTGTTCGGGCCAAACAATGCATACAGCAGTTGGAAAGATCAGGACAGCTTGCCCACGCTCGACTTCGCCAATCCGGATGTCGTGGCGGAGATGATCACCGCCAGTGATTCGGTGATTCGGCACTGGTTGCAGCCGCCCTACAGTATCGATGGTTGGCGCATGGATGTCATCCATATGATCGGCGAAGGTCGAGGCGCGAAAAACAATGCTCAGTATGTGCGTACCCTGCGCAACGTTATTAAGTCCGAAAACAGTGAAGCCTTACTCTTGGGTGAACACTTTTTTGAAGCCAGTAATTGGCTGCAGGGCGACCAGGAAGACTGTGCGATGAATTACTTCGGCTTTGGTCACCCGGTGCGCGCGTTTCTCGCCGGTCTGGACATTGCTCTGCACCCAATACAGTTGACCGCCTCCCAGTTTGCCCGTTGGCTGCGTGAGGCCCGTGCACGGATGTCTTTCGATCATCAGCTACTGCAATTTAATCAGCTTGATAGTCATGATACGCCGAGATTTTTATCCATGCTGAAGGACGATCAAGCGTTACTAAGGGTCGCCATTGGTTTTCTAATGACCTATATAGGCACACCTTGCCTATACTATGGTACTGAAATTGGCATGGTTGGCGATCAAGACCCAGGTTGCCGGCGCTGCTTCCCGTGGGATGAAAGTCAATGGGATAGCGAACTCCTCGAGTTTTGCAGACGCTGGATCGGCTATCGAAAAGCGTTTCAGGCGCTCAGCGCTGGGGCCCTAATTGACCTCCATGCGGAGCAGGATGTCATGGTATTCGCCCGTGTTAGCGAGCGAGAACAGTGTTTGATTGTCCTGAATCGCGGCGCCGCCTGTGATCTGGTCTTTGAACTGAATTTACCGGGCTCAACTGCTCCCTGGCAGCGCATAGAGTCGCATGGTGATTTGGCGATGACGGGCATGGCGTGTCAGGTCGTGGTGCCGGCAAAGTCGCTGCAGCTTTGGACTCGCCCGGTATAGGCAGCGGCGTGGCGGTCAGTTACGCTGACTCAGGAATACGCGCTTTTCCAATGACACTCCAGCCCGCACCAGGCCGATGGAAACGCTCTTGCCGGGCATTAAACGGCTGATCAGCCTTACCGCCTCGGTGCGGGTTGATAGGGGCATGCCATCGATGCTCAATAGCAGGTCGCCACTGCGGATATCGCTGTCGGCTGCGGGACTGTCGTCCTTAACTGATACGATCGATAATCCGCCTGGGGCTAGGGTCAAGCTGGCCTTTTGGGTGGGTGTTAATTCGGCCACATCGATGCCCAAATAACCTCGACTGACCAGGCCATGCTGGCTAAGTTCGTCGGCCACTGCCTTAACATGGCTAAAGGGAATGGCAAAGCCAATCCCTTGGGAGCCACCGGTAGAGGAAAATATAGCGCTGTTCATGCCGATCACTTCGCCGCGGGCATTCACTAGAGGGCCACCACTATTGCCTGGGTTAATAGCGGCATCAGTTTGAATAAAGTCGGTCAGGTTGGTCAGGCCCAGTTGTTGACGACCGGTCGCGGAAATGACCCCCATCGATACCGATTGACCGATACCAAAGGGGTTGCCAATCGTGAATACTATGTCGCCGACCCTGACTGGGCTGTCCTGTCCCATCGGAAAATCGTCGGATAAGCGCAGATCGGTTTCCAGGACCGCTATATCCGTTTCTGGATCGATCAGGGTGCGAATGACCGACGCTCGGCCACCCAAGTGGGTTAGAATGATGATATTGTCAGCGCCGCGGACCACATGCGCGTTGGTCACCACCAGGCCGGTTTTGCTGAACACAATGCCGGAACCGAGGGTGGTCTGCTGTTGGGCCCGGTCAAAGTATTTAGAAAAATAGGGGTCGTTGGCCAGGTCACCGGTAACTGTATCCGGCTTCCTATTGGTTAGAATACTGACCGCATAAGGCAGGACCGGCTCCAGTATATCGGCATAACTGCCACGCACAGTGCTGGTGCCGGGAGTCGTTTGATGGGACCACAGAGGCCAGAGCACGAGCAACAGTCCTGCTAAAGCACCTATGACTATCGGAACAAGCCAGTCTGTTTTATGATTAAAATAGGCCATAATGATCTAAATTGATGCAACCAAAGGAGTGTACCATGCCTGTTTCAAGAACGGAGCTGAATGCCTACCTCAACAAACTGTTACAGGTCGATCAGTTCAAAGACTATTGTCCCAATGGATTGCAGGTCGAGGGCAGTTCGACCATAGAACGCCTTGTGACCGGTGTGACCGCCAGTCAGCGCTTGATAGAAGAAGCCATTGCGCACAATGCTCAAGCCATTTT
>Ga0307492_10001093_pt1 | contig 11251 bp, 11 predicted proteins | sample SI3LmetaG_FD_202365 | JGI IMG/M metagenome (GOLD analysis project Ga0307492, IMG submission 202365) | Sea-ice brine microbial communities from Beaufort Sea near Barrow, Alaska, United States - SI3L | ecosystem: Environmental > Aquatic > Marine > Coastal | place: USA: Alaska | collected 2017-05-06
AATAATACACGAGTCATTTTACTAGATGAAAATAGCACCATTATTTATTTTTATGATCAAGGTTTTTCAGTTGATGCGTTGAATAATTTAAAAGATATACTCGATAAAAATAGTGAAGAGATATGACCAATACAAGTCAACAAATTAATACTGAGCTTAATAAAAATAGCAAGCGTTTAGATACCTTTCTTAACGCTACTGGCGTCGGTATATGGGATTGGCAGATCCAAACAGGGCAATTAACATTCAATAAAATTTGGGCAGAGATCTTAGGGTATACCGTTGAAGAGCTCCAACCGATTCAATTTAGCACTTGGTCTAGTAACCTTCATCCCGATGATTTAATTAAAGCAGAAACCCTATTAGCACAACATTTTAATGATGAACTTGATTATTATGAGGTTGAGGCGCGAATGAAGCACAAATTAGGGCACTATGTGTGGGTGCTGGCTTCGGGGAAATTAGTTGAAAGAGATGATAAAGGCAATCCAATGCGTATGGTGGGTTCGCACCGCGATATCACTAACCGAAAAAATATCGAAGCGCAGGTAATTGTTAGCAGTGAGTTGCTCAATGAATCACAAGCGGTGGGGTGTTTAGGGGGATGGACATTAGATTTAATCACAGGTGCTTTGTTTTGGACAGATGAAACCTACCGCATACATGAAACATCACCAGAAGAATTTAATCCTACGATAGATGCTGGTATAGATTTTTATTTACCTGAGTCGAAAAAAATTATTTATGAGGCTTTCGACTTGGCTGTCAACAGTGGAGTAGGTTATGACCTCGAGTTAAAAACCTATACCACTAAAGGTAATGAAATAGATGTAAGAACAACATGCACTGTTACGACAGAAAAAGGCATACCTGTTCGCTTAGCGGGTATTTTTCAAGACATTAGCGTTCAAAAAACGACTCAGAGAAAATTAGAACAAAGTAATCTTGATTTAGAGCATGCTAACTCAGCGCTTAAACTATCAGCACATTACGACCCATTAACGGAATTACCTAACAGAAACTTGTTAGCCGACAGAATTGAGCAAGCACTGATAAGAAGTTTACATAATAAAAAATATGTGGCCATCGCCTTTATAGATTTAGATGGATTTAAAAAAATCAATGATAAGCATGGTCACGATATTGGTGACCAATTATTGAAAAAAGTGGCGACTCAATTACATCTAGTGCTACGAGAAGGGGATACCTTATCCCGCCTTGGCGGCGATGAATTTGTGGCGGTGATTGATAATCTTTCTGACCCTTCAGAAAGCGATGCTATAGTATCCCGAATGCTTAAGTCGGTTTCTGCGACGCTTGTTGTTGAAAAAAAATTATTGAAAATTTCTGCCAGTATAGGGGTTACCTTTTATCCGTTAGATAATGTAAACCCAGACCAGTTGCTAAGGCATGCGGATCAAGCTATGTATATAGCAAAGCAAACCGGCAAGAACCGAAAGCATATTTTTGATATAGAAAAAGACGTGGCGGAAAAACACCATAATGAAGAGTTGCTAAAGATAGAGGATGGGTTAAAAAATAATGAATTTGTACTGTATTATCAACCTAAGGTTGATCTTAGAACCAATGAAGTAGAGGGGGTAGAAGCGCTTATCCGTTGGGATGATCCCAACAGAGGAATACTTGCTCCTGGGATGTTTTTACCCGAGGTTGAACATGATATATTAGGGATTGAAATAGGGCGTTGGGTGATCAATAGTGCTTTGCAGCAATCAAAAAATTGGCTAGCGATGGGGCATAATATCCCCATCAGTGTCAATATCAGTCCTTTGCATTTACAGCATACTGAATTTGTAAGCGAATTGAAGGAGATGCTTGCTCAATACCCTTATAGTAAACGTGGAAGCCTGGAGTTTGAAATTTTAGAAAGTAGTGCGCTGACCGATATTGAGTCAGTGTCAAACGTGATAAAAGAGTGTAACGAGTTAGGCGTTTTTTTCTCCATTGATGATTTTGGTACCGGTTATTCATCATTAACCTATTTAAAGCGCTTACCGGCCAAGTCTTTAAAAATAGATCAATCATTTGTTAGAAATATGTTGTCGGACGAGGACGATAAAGCCATTATTCAAGGCATCATTGAATTAGCCAAAGTATTTAATCTTAAAGTGATTGCCGAAGGAGTAGAAACCCCTAAACATGCCGAGCTATTACTCTCTTTTGGTAGTTATATAGCACAAGGATATGGTATCGCCAAACCTATGCCGGCAAACAACCTTTTAACTTGGTTGGCTAGTTGGAAAAACAACCCTTGTTTAGTTGACGGAAGTCTTTAATTGAAGCGGTTGGTAATGACTATTTATTTGTTAACCAGCACAACCATTAACTGCCCGCAATGAGCCCATAGTGGGTTTTTTTTGACTTTAGCTTGATATTGATACTTACCGTACCTACCTCATAACAAAGCCTAACAATTAAAGCTCATTATGTTGTCTTATCTGTTACCTATCTTTATTGGTGTTACATTCATTGGTTACTCTTTTGGTAAGCCTTATTGGCGAAATTATCAGCGAAATAAAATAAAAAATCAGCCATTTAAAAAGTTATGGCGACAAATTATCCAGCAAAGAATGCCTTACTTTAGACAAATGCCTGCTGATTTACAGCTACAGCTTAAGCAACATATTCAGGTTTTTTTGGCGGAAAAAAAGTTCATCGGTTGTAATGGCGTGAAAATAACTGACGAGATAAGAATAACGGTCGCTGCACAGGCCTGTTTATTGTTACTTAATCGTAAAACTGATTTTTATCCTAAATTGCAAACCATACTTATTTATCCACGGGCATTTATTAAAGAGCAGCAGGTTATTAATCTAGATGGGGTTAACCATCTAAAAACAATGGCATTAGCTGGTGAATCATGGGATTTTGGTAAAGTGGTTTTATCTTGGCAAGACACCTTGGACGGCGCGAAAATTCCAGATGACGGACATAATGTGGTGATCCATGAATTTGCTCATCAATTAGATCAAGAAAATGGTAAAGCCAATGGTGCACCTATCTTAGCTAAAGGTCAAAGTTATCAATCTTGGTCTGCAATCTTTTCTGCGCAATTTGAACAACTGAAAATGCAAGCTAAAATAGGAACACCTTCATTATTTGATTATTATGGCGCAACCGAGCCTGCCGAATTTTTTGCAGTGGCTAGTGAGGTGTTCTTTGAACAAGCGCAACAGTTTTATTCTGAATATCCACTGCTTTATCAACAATTAAAGCAATATTACCAAGTCGATCCTATTCATTGGCATTAGAGTATTTTTGCAATTTCAGCTTAAGTGAATTGATTCTATCATTATTTACTTTTTTCAAGTCCAACACCTGTCTTTTTAGTCTTGACTTTCCATAGACGCTTGGCTAATTTTTGCATATCGACATCTTTATCGCTTTCATCAACTATTTCACGACCAATCAGTGTTTCTAAAATATCTTCCAATGTTAAAATTCCTCTTATGGTGCCATACTCATTGACAATTAATGATATGTGAATTTTACCACTTAACATTTCTTTCATCGCATGTAGCAAGGTCATATCTTCCAATAAAGTTGGCATCTCTTTAATGTAGTTACTTAACCGAGTGTGTTTATTTCCGCGCGCTTTTGCTAGTAGTAGGTCGCTACGTAGAACAAAACCAACATAATTATCAATATCATGTTTATAAACCGGTATTCGGGAAAAACGAATTTTCTTATGTTTATGAAAGAACTCCTCCACTAGCAGGTCTTGAGAATCACTAAATACCACTGTTCTTGGCGTTAAAACCGTTTTAATTTTAATTTCTTGTAATAACATCAGGTTTTGTAAAATAAGAGCTTCTTCGCCATTAATATGTCCTTCTTCAGCACTTAACCTAGCCATTACAGCAAACTCATTGCGGTTAAAAGCGATAGATTTTTCTTTCTTAATGATACGGCGAGTAATAAAGGCTGACATTTTGACAAACGGGTATAATCCCCAAACAATACTTTTTAGAAAGTAAGCAGTGACAGGTGCCAATACTTGCCAATGTGAAGTACCTAATGTTTTGGGAATTATCTCAGAAAAAACCAGTATCAAGAAAGTTAACAACGCAGAGACACTTGCTAATGAATAACTGCCAAATAACACAGCAGCCTGAGCACCAACCCCAGCAGCTCCAACAGTATGCGCTATAGTATTGAGTGTTAGTATTGCAGCCAACGGGTTATTAATATCTTCTTTTAATAAACGCAGAATTTTACCCGTTTTTAGTCCCTCATTTTCCATTTTAACTATATGTAGCCAAGAAATACTGAGTAATACGGCTTCGGCAATAGAACACAAAAACGAAAAAAACAAAGCAATAAATAAATACAATCCTAAGAGCAACATAGATTCCTTATGACGATCTCTTTAATAATATAGGGTTAAGGTAAGGTCAATCTTAGATCATAGTCTGTATGTCAACTCTTTCAACGTTATATCTACGATAGCAAAAAAAATACCGAAATAAACCGTTTAAGGTAATAGATGGAGGTGAAGCTAAAAGTCTTGACCTTTGATCAAAAAAACATCACTAGAGTGAGTGTTATATACCAAATTATCATAGTTACTGTTCAACAATGACTTCTGCATAGGTCAAATTTATTAGCCCAACAAATGGTAAATAATGTCTTATACTGAAATTGAAGAACGTTGCTTTTAGTGCATTAGTAAATAAAGTGGGAGGAAGCTCAAGATAAATTAAAATAAGGAAATATGATGAGTAGACAAGAAATGTCATCTGAAATACAGACACAAACAATGCAGCTCTCTATTTTAGGTGCTGGGTGTGCGAGTTGTGTTATCAAAATCGAAAAGGCATTAAAGGCTGTAAATGGCGTTGCAGATGCTGAAATGAATTTTGCTGACAGAACGGTGCTTATAACAGGTAAATTAAATGCTGAATTATTAATTAATGCCGTTGAGAGTGTTGGCTATAATGCCAAAGAATTAAGCGCTAACAATGCAGATGATGCCATAACTGAAAAAGAACAAGGCGATTGGGCTTATTACATTCAACTTATACGAAATACATCCATCGCCCTTGCGTTAGGTATTCCGTTAATGGTCTACGGTCTTTTTATTGGTGAAATGACGGTAGCAACTAATATTGAAAGAGTTACATGGTTAGTTGTTGGTATAGCAACGTTAGCGGTAATGTACGTTTCAGGTAAACATTTTTATATCGGTGCATGGAACAGTTTTAAAAATCATACGGCTAATATGGACACCTTGATTGCATTAGGCACCGGCACTGCTTGGTTCTATTCAATGATTGTCATTCTTGCCCCTGACATTGTTCCTTTGATGGCTCGTCATATCTATTTTGAAGCGACGACAATGATCCTTGGTTTAATTAATTTAGGCTTAGCACTTGAGTTAAAAGCCAGAGGGAAAACCTCAGAAGCAATCAAACGCTTGATTGGTTTACAAGCCAAAACAGCTAGCGTTATTCGTGATGGTCAAACGTTTGATCTTGAGATAGAACATGTATTAATCAATGATGTTGTTAGAGTGCATCCAGGGGAAAAAATTCCAGTAGATGGCATTGTTATACAAGGTCATACTTCAATTGATGAAGCGATGCTCACGGGTGAGCCAATGCCTGTGGAGAAGGATGAAAATGACGAAGTTGCCGCAGGCACGCTAAATAAATCAGGGGCTATATTATTTAAAACCACTCGAGTGGGTAAAGATACCGCTCTTGCTCAAATTATTCATATGGTGAAACGCGCACAGAACTCAAAACCGCCTATAGGACGTTTAGCGGACACTATTTCTACTTATTTTGTACCTGCAGTAATGATAATTTCTCTCGCAAGTTCACTTCTTTGGCTAAATTTTGGTCCTGAGCCTTCGGTGGCATTTGCTATGGTTTCAGCCACGACAGTGCTGATCATTGCTTGCCCTTGTGCGCTGGGTTTAGCAACGCCAATGTCAGTAATGGTAGGCGTGGGCAAGGCAGCAGAAGCAGGTGTTCTCATTCGCAATGGCGAGGCACTGCAAACCGTTGCTAAAATCACAGCCATGATTTTAGATAAAACCGGTACCATTACTGAAGGTTCGCCCAAAGTCACTGATATTTTACTGACCAGTGAAGGCGAGGGTGCTCTAGATGAAAATGGGGTATTACAACTGGTTGCAAGTATTGAAAATAGCTCTGAACATCCACTAGCACAAGCCATTGTTGAAAGTGCAATAGCAAAGGATTTAACCTTACTCACTATTGAAAATTTTAATGCCATTGCAGGGCAAGGAATAGAAGCGAGTTATCAAGATAAAAATTTGTTATTGGGTAACAAAAAACTGATGGATGAGCAAAGTATAGATATTTCCCCCTTCTTTGTTAAGGTACAGTCTCTGGCTAAAGAAGAAAAAACACCAATGTATTTTGCCATTAATAAAAAACTCTCAGCTATTATCGCCGTGACTGATCCCATTAAGTCTGACTCTATTGATGCTATTAAGCGCTTACAAAAAAATAATATTCGGGTAATTATGGTCACAGGTGACAATATTGATACCGCAGCGGCGGTCGCCAAAAAGGTTGGAATCACAGAATTTATTGCCGGCGTGTCGCCACAAGAAAAAGCCAATAAGGTAAAAGCATTACAAAAGCAACATGAAGTGGTCGGTATGACAGGTGACGGCATTAATGATGCACCAGCCCTTGCACTCGCTGATGTTGGTTTTGCTATTGGTACAGGTACAGACATTGCTATTGAAAGCGCAGATATTACCTTAATGAGGGGTTCTTTACATGGTTTAGCCGATGGCATAGCTGTGAGTAGGGCCACGTTAACTAATATAAAGCAAAATCTTGCGGGGGCATTTATTTATAACATTGCTGGTATTCCTATTGCTGCAGGTATGCTTTATCCATTTTTTGGCTTATTGCTAAGCCCTGTCATTGCGGGAGCAGCAATGGCATTTTCATCGCTGACGGTGGTTAGCAATGCTAATCGTTTACGTTTCTTCAAAGCTAAAGAGCATTAAGGCGAGATGATGATAATTATTAATATACTGGGTTTAGTCGTTATAGGTTTGATCATCTGGTGGTTTTGGCTCTATAGGCCTTAATCAAAAAATGCGTAAAATAAAAATATTATCGATGCTAAATAAGGTGTTTACCAACAAACATCGGTTAAATATTATCTGCAATAAGTCAGTTGGTATTCTTGATGCTTCAAGTATCAACAGCTAATTTGATGAGTATCTAATTTAATAACAATCATGTTATGGTTATCCGTGCTGGCCTCCGCTTTAGTTCTTTAGCAAACTAATTACGCTATGTATTTTACGCTTAACCTACTATATTGGTGGCTAGTCTTGTGGGAGAGTTAATCTGTTGATATTAAATTATGGGAAATTATTATGACTAAACCAGTAAGGGCATCTAATACCCCTTTTGCAGTAGAAGTTGAAGAAGGTAAAACTTATTCTTGGTGTTCATGTGGAAAAAGCGAAAAACAACCTTTCTGTGATGGTTCTCACCGAGGTTCTGAATTCTCGCCAGTAAGATTTACTGCGACAGAGTCTAAAAAAATGTTTCTTTGTGGCTGTAAATTAACTGCATCACAACCTATGTGTGACGGTAGTCATAAATAAACACAGGTGATCATTGATAGGATAATAAAAAGTTGGCTAGTATGTTAGCTCACTTTTTATTAGCCCTTGAGTTGACCTTATCTGCTGGTGTTTTTTGCTTCTATTGCTGATATCTTTTTTTGTATTTGGTCTGCTTCAAAAGTTAATTCAGAATAACGTTTGATGTCACCATTTCTTTGAGCTAGCATTGCCTGTTCAAGTTTTATGTCTAAGAGTTTATTTAATTTTTTTGTTGGATTTGCTTTAAATATAGAAAACATTATTTTCTCTAATTAGGTGTTATCTTTATATATACGGTCGAAAATTGCTATTCGATTACTTTTGGACAATAAAAATATAAAAAGCTAATTAAACTCCTTCATTCCCCCATGAATTTGGTTATATCAAGGTTCTTCTTTAGATATGATAAACGCCTATGGCTATCTATCGAATGCTATATCGTAATGATTTCGGGCATTAGTCCTTACCCAACAAAAGTAAAAAAATCATTAGTCTAAATATTTTTGATTGTGAAAAATACCAATAGAGTTAAAATGTAATCATTACTATAAAAGCGGGTAATGATAAGGCTCGTTAACTTTACTGGAGGTTTTGTGAAGTATTTTGCTTACGGTTCAAATATGTCAATCTTAAGATTGCAAGAACGAGTTCCAAGTGCACTGAGGATTGGTGTATTTCTTCTAGAAGGCCATCAATTACGTTTTCATAAAGCGAGTAAAGATGGCTCTGGAAAGTGTGACGCTCACCAAACAAATGATAAAGATGATGTGGTTATAGGTGCTCTTTTTGAAATAGATCAAAGTGAAAAAAAACATTTAGATAGTGCGGAAGGTTTAGGTTATGACTATGATGAAAAAGTGGTAACGGTAAAAAATCATTCGGGTGAAAGCTTCGAAGTGTTAATCTATTGTGCAATTAAGACGGGCTCTTCGTTAAAACCTTATTCTTGGTACCTTAACCATGTTGTGACTGGGGCAAATGAAATAAAGGTGCCTGCTCAATATCTTGATATAATTCAATCTACAGAGTGCATTGAAGATCCCAATAAAAATAGAGACACAAGACAACGTGCCATTTACAGTGCACTGAAATACCAATAATAACAGTTGCCATTCCAGTGCAATTAAACCACTTTCTAGGCAGTTATGCTTCACTTGTTAGTGTATAGATTTTTTCCTGCATACAGCTGAGTAATAAAATAGAACTCTGTGATAAACTTGCTTTTTTTAAAAGTGACCAATATATAAATGGTTGCAGTTTTTTTGTACTTTAAGGTATAACATGTCGGATAAATTATTTTTCAAGGGACGTCAGGATGCACGCCAGAATCACATTAAATATGGTTACGAAACCAAGAATAATAACAAAACCGGTAGTAAGAAGTATCCTTTGACCTTGGTGGTGACAAACGAGACACGCAAGAAAGAAGTAGAAACTTTGGTTGATGACGCTAATCTATATGCGGTGATTAGTATTGACAGTAGCGATGGTGCGGTTGAGTATGTCAATGAACTTATAGTGCAACTTAACAAAAAATCAACCGTTAAAATAAATAAGCTTCCTGGACGTAACGATTCATGTATTTGCGGTAGTGGTAAAAAATATAAAACGTGTTGTGGGTAGGGCGCTGACTTTTTCAGTTATTAGAAAGTAAGTGATGTACATCATAAAATCATCAGTAAAAAGCCAGCATTAAAATAAGCTGGCTTTTTACTGATCGTTTTAAAAATATTATTGAGCTATTTTTACTCTAATTTTATTTTTGGCAACCCTTGTTTCATGCAGGTTAGCAATTGCCAATTTCGCTTCACTCTCATTAGGCATTTCAAGAAAAGCAAAGCCTTTTGATTTGGCGGTTTCTTTGTCTAAAACTAAGTTACATTCAGTGACAGAGCCATGAGTAGAAAATAAAATACGGAGTTCTTGTTCAGTTGTTGAACGTGAAAGGTTACGAACTAAAAGTTTCATAATGAGCCATTGGTATGTTTTTGCGAACTCAATTGTCTCATATATTTGAAATAGACCAAGATATATTGTGTATTTCAATAAAATAATATTGACATAAGAGGCTAATCTTTAAATTCAGCATTATGATAAACATTTTGTACATCGTCACACTCATCAAGCAAAGCCATAAATTTTTCAAAGTTAGCGGTATCTTCATCACCTTCAATGTTGATATAGGTCTGTGGTACCCATGTGATCTCTTCTACTTCTAAATCAAACTCTGGCATAGAATTAGCAAACTCAGTTTTTATTTTGAAATATTCAGTATGAGGTGCATAAACTGTAATTATACCATCTTCAAGTTCAACGTCAGTTATGTCAATATCAGCCATCATTAGGTTGTCTAATACCACTTCGTCATCTTCGCCCTTGAATGCAAATACCGCTTGATGATCAAACATATGAGAAACAGTGCCAGAAGAACCAACTTTAGAATGGGTTTTAGAGAAACATTGACGAACATCTTTAATGGTGCGGTTGCCATTGTCTGTTAAGCAATCAATAATTACCATGCAGTTACCTGGACCAAAACCTTCGTATCGTGCTGCGACAAAATCTTCACCACCAGCACCTGAAGCTTTTTTAATCGCATTTTCAATTACATGGGTAGGAACTTGGTCTTTCTTAGCTCTCTCAATTAACCCACGTAATGCTAGATTACCGTCAGGGTCTACGCCGCCATCTTTTGCGCTAACATAAATAGCTTTACCATATTTAGAATAAACTTTTGTTTTTGCACCGGCTGTTTTAGCCATTGATAATTTACGGTTTTGGTATGCTCTACCCATCTAAAAATCTTCTCATGAAAAATATTAATCGTATTGCTCGATTCTACCAGTGTCAATACAGTTTTTACTAGTCTTGTTACGCGCTTAATACTTTTATTTGCTCAAGGTTTGAGTGATTTTTGACTTTAAAATTCAAATGAAAAATAGATTGGTTGAAATATTAGGGATAATACATACTCAATTTTATGCTTGTATGGCTTTGATAACTCAACAGTATAATGATGCAGTCATCATTATTATTTCAACCAATTCTGAATGTATTTCATCGAGTCAGTTTTATTGTCTACACTTTTTACAGTTTAGCGTTGTTACTTGTTTATCATTATTTTTTTATAATTCATCCTTTTGATTTTAATGGGTTTTTATGTTTTTGGTATATTTTATGCTTAATTGATGCTGATATAAATATAAAGTGACTCTTACGTTTATAATTTACCATTAGGTGTTTATATGAGGGTAAAAGAGTCTGGAGATATGCTCATTGAACGTCGACAGCATAAAGTGGATGAAAAATTATGGCAGCAATTAACACTGTCACAATGTTTTTCAGCTAAAAGCCTAACGAATTTGGGATATCATCTGACTTTTATCCGTAGCTCTGAAGCAGGTAGTTTTGCCGTACTCATTAAAGGTGGCTATTGCACGACAGTTTCAGATAATGGTGATATTGATACTAAACCTGTTATTAATGTAAGAACTTAACTCGGTTACTCAGGCTCGTTATATTGTAACATTAGCATACCTTTAATTAGCTTATGCTAATGTTATGATGTAAAAATCATTTGTAGGTATCAATTAAGTGATTTTTATTAATTAACGCCTACTTGAA